>JAAUXU010002531.1_pt1 | contig 24664 bp, 18 predicted proteins | sample 7278151 | NCBI WGS metagenome assembly JAAUXU01 (sample SAMN14350113, study PRJNA611818) | marine sediment metagenome | isolation source: surface marine sediment (1.8m) | place: French Polynesia: Moorea | collected 2018-08 | reverse complement strand
AATTGGACCTGGTGAGGTTGAAACAGGCTCGACCTCGTCAAGAGCAATGCTGTCCGTGCCAATGAGGATCTTGATGAAGTCGATCCCGAAAGTGGCGCCCTTGGCTAGATTTGGCTCCTGCCTCAGATGGCAAACACCGATGATCCTGAAGCTGTTGTTGTACTCATTCTAGCAAAGTCTGCCCCCCCTCCCGTTCAAACAACTTCTGCTCGCTGTTTACGACCAAATATCTCTTACGGGAAGGAACTTTACATTCACTTAGGGTAACAAAGAAAAGATCGATCGTACTCTTTATGTGGCCGCTACTGCACGTAACGAGTACGTAACTCTAGAAGCCATCCCACGCACTGTACTATAGTGAAAATACGTCCAGAGCACATTGGCCAGTTACCCCCTGTGTGCATGCATAGTACATGTTGCACACAAAAAGCCTGCAGGGTTGGTTGCTGTTTCATTGACCTCAAGTGCATGTCCGACTGCATCACGATCTGCACATGTGCGGAGACAGACAAGACATCTCCGGGTTCCAAACGAAGACCTCCCCGGTGCACTTAAGCCGCGGGGTTTCTTTTTTTTGGGGGAGGGGCAGAACTCCTCTAACGGATGTGATTTATTGTTCGTACGTTTCTCCTATCTACTACAACCATACTGCAACATAAGCGGCACGCTTTGAGCAGGCCTCGGGTGTCGGTTTGCCGGATAAAGGGAGCTTCTCAGTCATAAAATTCCTCCCTATCCTGTTGCTCTACGATAAATCCAAGAAAGCTTTTCTCGTTTGCTCACGAATCTACAACATATTTCTCTCACTTGGTTTGTTTTTCATTTGCCACCATCAACAAGCAGCTTCTGCTGGTCTTTAACTAATAGAAGGCCCTAGTAAATCCCGGTGTACGTGTGTGTGTAGTGTGTGTGTGGAAGAAAGTTTTCTGGGGAAGGGAAACTGTGGGTATAAAGAATGGCCTTTTTGCCATTTTCTTTCCATCAAACACACCTTCCGGCCGCACATAGCTCCACAAGACTGGAGTCGTCTGCAGCCACAGCTCCAAAAATACTCGTAGGTATAATGTGGCAAATCTGGGCAATTTCTGCATTGCATGTCCCACACTAACTTTTTAACAAACTTGCGGCCCCCCGGCCAATTGTGTCAAAGTGGAACGTTCTGGCACGAAACGAGGCTAGTTATTTATTTCTTTTGCTTCTGCCATGTTGTTAGGGAAGGCAAAACTTTTTAGTTACACAAGGCCCGGCGAGGCCTAGCAAGGCCTCAAGAACTGCCTCCGGAGAAAAAAGTCTTCCTCCCACCCACCCACCCCCTTTTTTTTCAAAAGGGGCGCTTCTAGAACCAAACCGGCAATTAAATATTCTGGACGGTGCAAGTAAGTAAATTAGGGTAGAAGCGTGAAGGGAAGGCGATCATGCCGTGTAATTTAGAGCCGCGATTCCCTCCCCTCTTCCTAATGGCCCAAAGTTGAATGGTTGGAACGTGCGAGGGAGAGAGAGAGAAAGACCCTGTGGTCTTTCTACAGCAGGACTAGGAAAATGTCGGTACAGTGGTGGAAAAAAAAGAGCTGCCAAGACATTCGCCTGCTCATGGCAACCCTGATCAGGTCTCCTCACCTTGAGAAAACCGTCGAGTATCATGTTGGCGTCCAGAGGTTCCCCACTGCGGCGAGCAGCGCTGACCATGGGGTTGAGGTTCTCTTGCCAGAAGATCCTGTGCGGGAGGAAGTTCAGGTCGTGGTCAGTACAGGGCTGCACTTGCCCACGTGGGGGGAAAGATGACAGATATGTAACGCGCGTCACCTGTTGGCCCTGTAGATCTCGGGGATGTTGCAGAACAGCTTCTCCGTGTCGATCTCCGTTAGGATGGAGTTGTTTTGCAGGTTGCAGAGGCAGTTTAAGAACAGCTGCGGAGAGAAGAAGAGCTTTGGTTATCACGTCACATTCGACTTCCAGTGCAGCATGCAGCGCAACGCTTCATTTTTCGATCAAAATCTGGCGATGATTTCTTCTTCCCCATTGAAGTGTTTCATGCGATGATAACAACTTAAGTAACCAAAGGTTACTTGTTTTCCTCATTTCTCAGAAAAACATATACTTAAGTAATAAGGTCAGGTTCTTCTCTAAGTTCATGTCAGGGCCGCTGATGCTGGAATGCTTAACATGTCTGGTTAACCGACCATCCTATGTCTACACCAATCTCGGGGTCTTGAGTACCATTTGTCAATATACCTAAAGCCACAGTAGAGTCTGTTGCTAACCCTGAATTGCAGCTACTTGTGAGATGCCAACTTTCCATCACTGTTCAATAGGTATGATGCGTCATCTACAGATTTGGGTCCCACAGTGTACCAGTGTGTGTTTCCTCAACTACTCATGGATCATGTATCTGCCAACGCTCACTCACCGGCTGACTAAGAGAGTTGTAATCGAGGAATTTAACAGCAGATATGCTTTGAAAAATCTCTCAATGCAGCAGGTAGAAAGTTTAAAAAGATCTATTGCTTTTGCTTAGCACATAAACGAGAAACTCGTTGTCGTGTTCTCCAAAAACTTCCATAAAAAGAACATTGCTTTCGCTTTATTGCGGCGGAAGTTTCTCTCCGGGCATGTAGGCATTTATTGATATAGGCCCACGATTGAATGGTTATATTGTGAAGGGAAAAAAAACTTCAGGTGAATGCAGGATCTGACGTCCCCCCTTCTCTTTATGGGGGGGGGGGGGAAGTTCCCCCCTTTGAAGAAATCGAGAGAGCTCGCAAAATTGCAAATATGGATCCCTAACATCCCCTCTCTCCCCGTCATTGCTGCAATTAAAGCTTCGCAGCTGAAATTTCGTTAGTTTGCACGCGCGCGCGCGCACGCGCATTAAGTGCGTGAGCACAACAAACGGTGATCCCTGTTAATGCTCCCTCCGGTTTCATTTCCGCCCTCCTCGTTCCAAGTCCGACGCAGCCGTGCGTTGCAGTCTTATATGTATGTACCCGCATGCAAATTTAAGCAATTTTGGCCTTTACTTGAGTTCTCCTTCATTCTCCCCCTTCTCTCTCCGCGTGTGTGCGTGCGAGTGAAAGTTAAGAGACAAATCCGACCAGATCATTTTACTAGGATTGCATGACAGAGTCTTCGCCAAGACAGCAGCATCTGGTGTGCTCGGCCAGAAAAAAAAGTCAGGGCTGAAAGATCAACCCTAAAAAGTTCTCCAAGGCCACGGGCTTCTCTCTCTCTCCACACCGAATCGTGGGCAAAATTGCCTGTACAGAGCTGGACATCGTGTAGGGTCCGACAGAACTGGCAGGTCCGTTTCAAATGAGGTTGCAAGAGTCCACAAAAGATCGCCATGAGTAGGAGAACCATGGTCAACGCTGTGAACAACGAGAAGGACAACATTTCCCCACTTTGACAAAGTCAGAGACACCAACGTGGCCGAGGTGGTCACGCTGCCGGCCATTTTCTGTCCATGGCAAGGCATCATAAAGCTTTGGCTTCAAAATGACACACTGTGGCCCAAAAAATGGACAAGAATGATCAAAGTTACAGTAGAAATATGGCATTTCTACTGCGTCTACCCATCCAGCAGTGGGAGCAAGGCAACACCAGTCAGGCTGAGCAAATGCACTGGCACCGAAGACAAATATTTCAATTGATAAAAATGAATATTTCCTAGTATTCTTGCTATGCGACAATAGGTTCATGCTGCATAATTCTCCATCTGTAAGGAAAAGTCAATGTAAAATGGCTGAGCTTAAGTGATTCGAAATCGCCACACTGTTGTTGCACGAAGAGCTGTGTCGTTTGTTCTTCAGATTTTGAAAAGCCACTGCTTGGGCTCAGGTGAAAGGTGCCATTGTCCCTGAAATCTGATGCTGGAAGGAAGTCAACATCCAACCTCTTGAGGTTTAAACTATTTTCTCTCGAACTGAACTGTTTCACAAGTGCAATCTGTTGTAATTCATTACTTTCTCACCAAGTGGACCCATGGCTTTGTGGCGAAAAAGTACAGTCAACCTGCAATAATCTGTTCAAGACTCCCGGGGATAGATGCAATATCTGCTCAGCTCTGTACTTGTACATGCTAACTGTGGGCTTCTAGTTGTGCTTCTGAAGGTACAACTTACGTCCTGTATGACTTTCAAAGTCCTGATGTAGGCCACTTCAGTCTCTACGAGTTCCCAAATGGCCGTTTGCTGACTCCTCACCCTCTCTCCCAGGTTGATGGCATTTTTCACCAAGTCCGTCCAGTCCTCTTCAAGGCTGTACAAAGCTGAGGGACGAGAAAAAAGTGTGATATGACATACTAGTCCAGTATTACTGTTCTCACAGTCAACGATCAGTCCTAAAAAAAAACAGAAGTATTCACCTTCTTCCACTTCATCCTCGTACTCGAAATGAGCCTGATGATGGAGCTTGGGAATGCCAATTTTGGAGTAGGTGTCTAACTGCTGGACCAGTGCTGCCATTTTAGAGTCCTGCAACGAGAACGTCGGGGGTCAAACTTAGTTAGTGCAGCAGAGTGAATCAAAGTGTGAGCTGACCCTACCAGGTGTCCACTCATTCATTTTGTTGCACACTGATTGCTCAGTTTGGTGCTCCCTAATTTAGCACGCACCTCCTACAGATTATATATCCCTATCCAGATATATTATCCCTCCCAACAATGTCCCGCCGCAAGATTGGTATGCATGGTATGGCACTGCAGTACTTGGCTGTTCTCAACGCTGCCATCTTTGATTTACTGTCTTGTTTTACGCCCAAAGGAGGGTGGTAAAGTAGTACTTAGCTTTGCCCACCTCTCGAAGTACTTTGCAATTTGCATACAAACTGTGCACTCGTTTTTTCCTGTCAACGAGAAATTAAATGTGACATCCAACGAAACGAGACACTACTGAAGACGTCAAACTGGGGAAAAACTCCGGGCAAACACTTTACGCACCTCGTTTGATTTTACAGCTTTGGAGGGGGCAGGGGAAGCTTATACAGTACCAGCCAAAGATGAACAGCAAAGGCTGAGACTAAGGTACAATGGCCGGGCTGACTCCTAACGTTGAACGTGCTCACAGACATTTTACTTAACAGGAGGGAAAACGTGTTTTAAGGAAGTGATGCAAAATTGAGGTGGCCAAAAGTTTGCATGCGGGGCCACTGCGGGAGTTCCCTTGTTTATCCATTCGAGCAGTGCAGCACATTTCTCAGGAGCAGTGCAATCCCTGCACTGAGCGTTCTCACAGGCTAATTTCAGTTCATAGGGTTAAAAACAGACAGTTCTGAAAGACTGTGTTGGTTCCTCAGGCCAGTCACTTATGCCACTTCTACAGGCATATGCAAACTTGTGACTCCACCTGTAGTCAGCAGTGCAACTTTACCGCCCATCCAGACACCACTGGGCTGCTCGTCCCTCCCAGTGAGTCTGCTGTACGTACATTACAGCTTTGATGACATGTACTAAGCTCCTATATTTCATTTCCCACTTGAGACAACACCGTCTGCGAACCCAATCAAAAGTTTTCTCGTCTCCTCTGTCTCCTATAGCCGAGGCAGCGCAGCACGATTCGTAATTAGACCAATAAAAAGTTCCCCTTTGCTCAGTCCATCTCCCCCTTTTTTTTCTTTGCTTGTCAGTATTTAGATGTGCCCGTGTGAGCCAAAAAAAGGGGGGCACCAGAGGAAAACTGGGTTATCTCGCATACCTACCCATGACGGCGAGCCTAGGCGGGCATCGAGGCAGGGTTACCAACTCTCTACTACTCACGTCCATCTTCAGCGGGAAATTGGGTAGTTGGAGTGGATCAGACCGGCCTTTTGCCGGCTTGAGCACGTGCGAGGTCGGGCTGGTCCCCACAGACCGGGTCTACGTCCGTTTATCCCCGTTGTAGCACCGACGTGCACGCATAAAAGGTCTGAGAATATGCGAAGAGCCACGAAAAGAATGGAAGAAAGCCTCCAATTTGTGGGTGATATTTGATGACTCCATCATGTACAAGTGCGAGGTCATGGCCAGTTATAGTTCTTCGAATGAGTTCCCATGACCACATTATTTCTTTCTCTCGAAACTACGCAGAGATTGACAATTGTTGCGGGCTGGGAGGTACCTACGAGCTGCGGGCAAGTTAAAACAGAGGTCGAGCCTGCGGGCTTGCGGGCTCGGGCTCGGCCTAGTTGGCAACCCTGCCTGACGCCGTCATGCCAACCCTGGAGATGCGAGATGGACGAGAATTGTGAGAGTTTCCCATCACTCGGACTCAAATTTTCCATTGAATTGGTCGGACACAGACTGCTCATACCGTGGTGACTCATTTCAGCGCATCTCATGCAGTGCACTCAGTACATTGGTGTAAGCAGTCTGTGACAAAGTCACTGGAATCCAGGGCCCAAGTGAAATCATGCCGAAGATTTCCTTCTTTTTTCAGGGAGACAAGAGTCAATTAAAGAATTAGAAGGCTAAACTTTCATGACATATCAACTTATTGATTGCCTTTTGAAATATTTATGCAAGCTTTTCCTCCCATTCTGGAAAGTTTAGCACAGAACTGCTCGTGCATAAAAGATTGGCGTGATAGCGAGGAAGATACCCTTGGGGTGGTACGAGAAGACATGAGAAGTGACTGTCGAAGACTGCAACTGCAGCCAGATTACCTTCGCCGACGAGCCCCAGAGTCCGCTCCAGCGGTTTGCGGTCTTGTTGGCGCTTTTGCTGTTTCCGCTTGGCGCCAAGCTGCTGCCGCTGTTGCTTCCGGTGGCGCCGCTCAGGCCGCCGATGGAGTTCACCTTCAGCAAGGTGTTGCTGTCCAGTGATGCCTTAAAAGATACAGCGGAATGAAACACAATAATATCGACTTCTTTTGTCCTATGTGGTTCACAATCACGCTCGGTTTGATACGCTCGAAGCATACGAAAGCAGAGCAGAACTTTCAGCTCCCATGATTGAAGTATTGAAGTGGCTGCGAGTCAACCCTGAGGCTTGTGTGTTCTCGTACGCGAGCCTGCATACGACTACACATAGGACGTTTCATGCCTCAGCACTGCCAACGAAGGAAATCTTGCTAGGGGCGAGTGCATTAGTAAATTATTGTACTATGGTCACTGCATCACCTTCCATGCGGCCATCGCCTAAGACACCCTGTTGCGCTGAGAGCAACCTTCATACGTCTGAGCATGCAGTTGCACTTGTGTATGCAATGCAACATTACTGTATGCAGCAGTAACTTTCTCTGAAGGTCTGTTCAATTTTGTAAGCTGTGTGTGTAATGACTGACGCTGGCAAAACCAAGCATAGGGGGCACTTAACCATTAGGAACGTGTAACGTTTCCTCGGCCAAATTGCGAAATGTCCATGCAAGTGACATGCAATTTGGCATGTCATGCCAAAGACCGCGACGACGTCAACGTCAACGGCAACGACAACGGCAACGGCAACGACAACGACTACCTCGTCGATTGCTGGATCCCTGTTATTGGTACCGAGTACAGTTGCCGCCGCTTATACCGACATCGGATATACCGACAATTCGGATATACCGACAATTTTGCCCAGTCCCGATGATGTCGGTATAAGCGGCGGCAACTGTACTCCGGATGGACACAATTTTCTGCTAAGTGGTTTTTGTGGAAGGCGGATTTTTCCTGCACAAAAGTCATCAGACATCGATGGTCAGAACTTCCAGGTACTTTAACATAATTGTCTGGAGTTTTCGCCCCCTCATAAGTTGCCATCGTTGCAACGACAAAACAAGTTCCCCCCCAAAAGAGTCGTCTCTTGTAGGTAAATATTTGCGTGCAAGCTAGGATCATCTGAATTTTGGCAATTTTGGAAAATGCACCTGCAACTGTGTTGTCAATGTGGTGGCTTCAAGACAAAACGGAACCAAAGGCCGATACTTTTTTGACTGCGTCCCCCCAAAAATGGGCTACGGTCTTGCAAAGGAGGCCCGGAGAAAAGGGCTTCTGGATCTGTGGTTGCAAGGAGCGCCGATGTAAAATTTCATTTGCCAAAGAGGACCTTCCCAACAAAAAAGTAGCGAGCAACTTTTCCTCATCTTCAGTCAAAAAATTAAACCTGGGGAAACGATTTTTTTGAAAAGAACTTAACCCACAATGCTTATGCCTCAACCGCGTCAACCGGTGTTTTGTTCAGAAGGTCCCCTTTGGTAAATAAGCTTCATCCAGATACATCGATTCAATTCAAAACACAATTAAAGACTTGTGTATCAAAACTAAGTAAGTTAACTTGGAATCTACGCAACTTGGGGTGACCTCCATTATTGTCGGTTTCGCGAACAACTGCGCTTGTCCGAATTAGATGCGTACAATGCCCTTTGTACAATCTGTACGGGGGGGGGGGGGTCACATGAAATTGCAGACTCGGACCAGGAATCGGTACAGACAGGCCAAGTTGATGCCAACAGTAACTATGAAGAATGATACTTTAAGGTTTTAACTATTGATGGCAACACTAAAAAATCATCCACAGCTTCCCCGCAACTGTCCAGTGTCAACGACAGTTCGATGTAGACCGTACGTATCGCATTTACATAAGAAAGGTATGATCGTCACGGCCGAGGTCCTGAGCGGATGCGTGGTTGTGTTCAGTGCTCTGCATGCTCAACCAGAGGTGAGAAGAAGCCGTGCACCATCATCAATACTGGGCATTCCAAGTAGTACAGAACAAAAAGCGCGCACGTGCTTACGTACCTGGAGCGGCAGGGAGCCGCTGATGTTGAGAGCCGAGAGGCTCTGCTGCGGGTTAGAGGCGGCTAAGCCGCCGCTCAAGCCAGATCCGCCGCTGCTTCCGCCGCTGCAGGCGGCCGCAGCCGCCGCGGCGGACGACAGTAACGAGGTGGCATCGTCGGACGAGGAGGAAGGATTGAACAGCCGAGACTTGCCGCGGCCGCTCTACAGGGTGTTCCCAAAAATTAACAAGCAGGCAAAAATAGACCAAAAAAAACCACAACGAAATCAATGTTTTGAAGGGAAAAAAAAACACATCAATGGGTAGTGGACACAATTGCTACTGTTGTATGCATTTGGTGTTAGCTCGGAAAGAATTGACATCACCTACGTACTACGAGTACCACTGAACTAAGTACCACATGTCAAGTACCACATGAAGTCAAGGAAGAGCAGCATGAAACGTGCTTACGTAAAGTTGTGCTCTGTGCATCCCCTCTTTTATCCCCGAGGCATTTTTTCATGCTCAGCCAAAGAGTCTCATCCGTCCCCCCAGCCCCAATTTTTGCTGCCAAACCCAAGTGCGCAGTGCCAAAGAAGGAGGAATTGATACCCTTCAATTAATTCGACTAACCCCCCTCCCTTTCTCAAGCCCCTCTTTTCCTTGAACGCTATCAATTCAATACGCACACGTATAAGAAGAAGTGCTGCTAACCCACTCTTTAATCTAGGGGCGAGCAAGAAAGAGCCGGTGTAGAAAAAAAATTGCCAAACTTTAGCTGTCCCCACGTGGGATTATAATGGCAGACAAAAGCCAACGCACCATAAGATGCCCGAAAACGAAAATATGAGACACTCAGTCAGAATAGTAGGCTGAAAAAACATGGCTCGGTTATCGTCATCCCTTAAAAAAGTAGATATGAAGTTGCACGTGCATTGACGATTCTGTACATACGCACATACACTTTGCACATGAAGAGATAAAGACATTTTTGCACATTGTCGGCAAAATTTTCTTACCGTGCTCACGGCAGAAGCCTTTCTGCTGGGTGGCGCTGTGAGAGAGACTCTCTCGGACGCACGCACAGGACTCTTGTTGTCATCTTTGGCTGGATAAAGATGGAGAGGAAGTTAGTTTAAGCGGGGAAGGCTCGGCACTGTGCCGGGTTCGGCGAGAGAAAAAGTGGCGTCGCCAGACCCAAGACGTAGATCTTGGTGAAGTTGCACGCGGGAAGTCGTTGTGAAGCTTCTTGTTTGAAGCACCGAGCCTTGGCTCCAGAACACACAAGAGCATCATCGAGATGTTTACTGTGCTATGAAAACTTTGCCTTCATGAAAAATTCCATTTTATTGCCATGATTTGTGGTGTTTGGTGTCCTCCTTTAAAATGCGGGTCAGGGGGGACATCAGGGGTGCGACACATGTGACGATCTCATGATTGGAAAGTGCAGTGCAGCGACGCTACTTTTGCCGAACCGGCACAGTGCAGAACAGTCGACTGCAGGGATAGATTTCACTTTGTACCACTGTTGTGTGCATGCTTATGACATGGCAAAAAGTCTTTTTCTCCTGAACAGCAATTTTTCAGGGAAATAAAGTCGATTTGTAACGGAAAGTATAGCACTCGGGTACCAAAATCTGCTCGGATTCGGTACTTGAGTAACTTCGGGAGTTACTGCCCTGACCTGCACTAAGTAGGATGCCTGACAAAAGCGCAAGGAAATGGTGGGCGTCCACAGATCGAGCCTACAAGTTTGAAATCAATTGCCACAACGTAGCACTAAAGACTTTCCTGGCCTTGGCGTTACTGCATAACTGTATGGATGCCACCACGTGCGCTGTGGCTGTCCGGCCAATGCTACAAGCACTGGCGTGTAATAAAGCCTCCTGGACACTGAAGCACCTCTGACTAGCAGGGCAATTTCCCCTGATTAGGATCCGTGGATTTCCACAGCCTGCTTGCCACCGAGCTAACTCACAGCAGTAGCACCAGCAGTCCAAGGAAAGGTGTTCTGCAAAAAGTGCGCCATTTCCTTGCTCCCTTGCTGATTCTTCTTAGCTTGAGGGGGAGAAGCCTCAAGAAATTCTACAAAATCCTCCTCTTTTCCCCTTAGGGAAATTGAGAAGGTCCCCCAGGGAGGACGTCATTGTAGTTGCCTTGATCCCTCCTCTTGCCGCTAACGCTTTTCTTTTCCTGCGGGGGTTTTCATGGCCAAGTGCCAAGTGGGGTGTTTATGTTTTTTCAAGCCATCTTGCCCTGATACCTCTGATTCTGATCAGTCTCCCGCCCAGCCAGGACGTCTCCGTGGTGAGCAGCGGCAACGGCGTGGTCGAGTTGTCCAGATACACGTTGATGCTGTCCACCTCGACGCCTCGGCGTTCGCACAGAGTTGCTATGGCCTCCCTGGAAGGTGGAAGAGAGAGAATTCGCTCGTTATCATGTCTTGTAAATTGTAGTTGAGTAAATTGCCACCACATTGCACGTGTGTACGTAAGGGTCCCATGGTCGTCATGGCCCAAGAGCTCCGAGACCCCTAGAGCCTGGAGCTTGGGCTTGACGGCGGTTTGTAGTTTAACATGACATTTTTCGTTTTCCAGGACTTTCTCAGCCCAACGAGGCATTATTTGTGCTATGCCAGGTCCTAGGGTGGTGTAGCGGGCCCTGTAGTTCAGCGGGCCGTATAGCAGTGGTGGCTGTCACACAGCCCGCTCGAGCCGCTAAACGGCCCGTTTCAGACTGCTACAACTGCTGTACAGCACAGTGCACTTAATGAGCACGGTAAAGACGTGCTACTCAATACAGTATTTCTCTGTACATAGAAAACTGATAGTAAAAGAAAGATCCGATGACAATAAATGCGCGTACATGCTCAGTTCTATCTGATATATGGACATTTTATCTATTGACCTTCTTAAAGACTGCCTTCTAGCCTTGGACCGCCATCTGAAGGCAGCTTGCTGTACCCTTAACATTTCATCGTCGTCCTGACCATCCTCGTCATCGGTCGATGGTGACTCGTCAGCACTGACGGGAGCTGAAGAAATGCTTTTTCCTTCTTCAAGAGTCAAAGGAGAAGCGCGAGAGCTTCCTTTCACCGAATCGACGAGTGTGGAGTAACTTGAACTTGATTTCAATCTGGAGAGATCTCTGATTTCTTCTCCTCTTTTAGCCGTTGGAGACCTTGGCAGACTGTTTGAGCCTGGCTGAGCAGCTCCTGCTGCCGCAGAAGCTTTGGAAAGAGGAATCTTGGAGGACCAAGCGACCTGTGGACATGCGTTCTCTCTCACTGGAAGTGATGTCGGTCTCTGCTGCCTCTTGCCAGATGACGGCGTCTCGGCCGAAGTCGATGAGCGATGCATCGGAGATGATGTCGGGTCCTTTCCCATCGCTGAAACTGTCGAGCAGCTCTGGCTTCTCCGCTGAAGCCAGGGAGGAGTCAGGCCGTCGTCAAGGATATGCCCAGCGGCCAAGTCGAGTTGGCTGCCATCTCGACGGCGTCGCAGTGCTACATCCGTCTGTCCTGCGGACTTGCCGGACTCTATTTGGTCCTTGCTGGCTTTGCCACCTGGACCCAGCCGGAACTTCCTCCACAAGTTCGTCTTTTTCCCGCCCGGAGACGTCGTCAAATCAACGTGAGAGGCAGATCGTGTCCAAATCCGTGGTCTCTCTCGTCCAAACGTCACTTCGGGGTATTCCCCGTCATTTTTGCCGTTACTCCCCCTATCTTCGAAAGACCTTAAGTCACGCACGCGTGTTTCAATGAAGACGAGCACACCCAAGATAGGATTAAAGGACTTTTCTTTCTACAAGGCTGCCGCTTATGTGTCATGCCACCACCTCATGTACGTCTTAACTTCTGACACGACAGAGGGGCCATGGCAGAAATAGGCTGGCTACCCGTGCAAAGTGCCTGTGAGATCCGTATCATAAAGCTGCCTACTGCTGCCTGTACTTTGATGTGGAACACGGCATAATCCGTCGGGGCCTGCTTCACAGGCACGACGTCCTCTTGCATAAGGCACGTGTGTCAATCCAAGTACGATTTAGGCCTCTCCCCCTTTTTGTGGCTCATTCTCTTGAAACACACGTGATGTCGTCGATGGAAAACGCCCTGCAGAGAAGGGACATGGACATGCCGAGAGTGACAACGCCCTTGGGGCCGTCGTACGCAATGCGTACACGCATACTTAGTGAATTGAGACGACAGAAACCAGTGCGTGGGCACGCCACGGACTTGTTACGATTCGAGGCTTGATGAGGCTTCGGGCATACTAATAATATCTCCTCAACTGAGATGAGCAGCAACAGGTTATGTTGCTGCTCATCTCAGAGTACAACATTACTCATGAGTAATGTTGCACTCATCTTGCTGCAGTGGTCGTACTGCTCCTGTTTTGACGGGTACAACAAGAACAAGAGAAAGGTGAAGCCTTAGAGGTCTCCAGATATCTGGTTCCTCTCTCTCTCTCTCTCCCAATTGACAAATATGCTCTCTTTCCCTCATAAGGACCACAATGTCCACTTCCTCGGCTGCGGGCGCGTCTACACTGGCACCGAGTGCGAGGTCAGGTTGCACTTCTCCGCACAGCTGACGAGCCCCGGGGTGGCAGCCACGGACTGGGTGGGCTCCTCGCTACGTTTCGTCTGTGTGGACGCACCCTCAGTGCAGGTGTAAAAACAGTCCTGCGCATAAAAAGAAATCTCGAAGAACAAACACAGAGTTTTCCTGACTTACTGATTTCTTTGGCCGCCGTCACGGCAGAAGTTAAGAGTCGAGGGACAAAATTTTAGGAGAAATCGTCCCAATAAAAGTTAAAAATTCTCAACCCAATGCTAGAGATAAGATGAGGAAAAAGGGCAGCATTTTCGAGTAGACCACGAATTTCTTTTTTGAAATAGCGCAGTCTTCATCGAAAAAGAGCGTCTAAGCAAAATGCTAAATATATGTACAAGGATTGAACCAGTCACGAGCGCTAACTCATGAAAGGGTTGAGACGTCAGGGGGACTTTCTTTGTCTCCCCTCTACTTTCCTGGTCCTTTTTTGCAGGGTAGAGAGTGCAAGTATAAAAAATATTTCCTAGAGAAAAGCGTGACTAACGAGTGAAATGGCTTAACACCAAAAATAGAGGCAGGAGGACCTTTAAGGTGACAAGGACATTCTAAAACGCACGTCCGTTAATCTTAAGAGTTACAGTTGGCTTGACAGAACATAATTCGCAAGCTTTTTTTGAAGTCATCATTCATGTCAGAAGTTCTAAAGGCTCTTCACGGTCGTTAATTAACTTCTCCAGCTAAGGAAATATTGAACTTAGCAAATCCACGCACGAGATTACTGACGACAGCAAAATCGCCAGCAAGGTTTACGCCTCCGGGCACCAGCGAGTGCAGTCTTGTGCCACGTACGTACACTACCTCAGGAACAGCGCAGCAAAGTCCTGATAGGTACTGACCTGCGTATGAGGTCGCTGCGGTGGCTTCTCACGGACTAGGACTAGTCAATAGAGAAAACATGTGGGACGTCGTCCTCTTGCTCACCAAAGTTACTCACAATTTGAGTGATCACCGACCAAAGTCACTTTGCCGGGTATTTGCATTTGGTCCGGTCCGATTTAGTCTCGCCAAGGGCCCATACGATGCTGGGTTCATCTCATTGGACCGGGTGTGAATGCACTTGCACTTCTGAAGGCAAAGATTTGCTGCACAATTTTGAGCAACTCTTGGCTGACCTTGAGCGTGGCGTTACCTTCCATGACTGCAGCCCAGTGGCGCTCCTAGGACCCCAGATCCAGTGATCTGGTGGATCAAAGGCCAGAGAGTGTGGTGGTCACGGACGTGAAGAGTTGCGGCTCATGACCCAAGAAGCCAAACTTTTCCTTCAGGAAAGAGAAACCTTTCTTGGTGCAGCGAGCACCTTTGGTGTAATAAAATGCCCCACTTTCATCTATCATACGATCCCTCTCGAGACGCAATCGGCCGGATTAAATGCAAATACCGAGCAAATTACTTTGGTCACTGTATCTCTTCCCCCATCTTTTGTCCTCTTCACCTTGGACCATTTCCGCTATTGACCTCTACAGGGCCCTCCTTTGGTGTGCGACACCCTTATGTAATGTGACGGCCACACCAACAAATGCAAATGTACCCCAATAAGGCTAATATTAGGACTCTTAACTCCGGAAATATAAGTGGGGAGCATCAAAGATATGCTTTCGTTCTTGAGTCGAGGGGATGATACCCCCGTTATTACACTCTCAATGAGTGCGAGTAATAAAAGGTGGAGTAGGTATTGAGCATAACTGCTTTCGTCAGAATGCACCTCTCGCCCTTTTTCTGTGCTTACAACTTTTCTTTAAGAACTGATAACTGAAAGGCTGACCATCGGGAGCCGTAACCCCAGCCCCGTTGATGAGAACAACTTGTGGTGGCTGTCGTTGTCCTTTCCCTAGGACCTCCCCGCTGTCTTGTCTCCCCGTAAGTACTTCTTACTCCCGTGGTACTTGTCGCGCCACAAGTCGTATGACGCACCACCCGGCGGTCGCCTGACACGAGTGGTCTCGAGGGAGGAGAGAGTGGACATTCTATGTCACTCTGCTGCCTCCGTGGCCGTGGACGCGGAGGGAAAAAGGTCAGGCAGGCAGTCTCATCTTGCCCAAACAGTCCTCACTAACGACTGACTGATGCATCCTCGCTACCAATCCATCTAGTCCGACAGAGATTTTCTAGTAATCCCGTTGTAAGCGCGCCCCTCCAGGCCTCGTGGGGACTGGGAAAGAAAAGACACTCGAAGTGTATACTGTGTGTGTGTGTGAGTGTGTGTGTGGGGGGGGGTGCGTGTGGGTGCAGGGGGAATTCCAGAGGTACCGTGGAAAAAAAAGTGACAACATGATAAAGTAGCCTCTCTATCTGTGAGTATTCTTTTCAATGGGTGCTGAGGGGAAAATGGCTTTTCGATGATTCTTTCAAAGGGTGCTTTCTTATATCTCTGATATCACAGGCGCTGCCTGCCTTCACTAAGTATGTGCAAGAGTCGTTGTATTCTTGAGAATGTTGGCAATCACTCAGCGCCGTCGCAGCTGAAGGAGGCGCTGTCCACATGCACAAAGATGAGACTTTTTGTGGGGAGGACAACGATGTTGTGAAGGAATGAGATTTGAGCGGGTCTCCTCGTCACTGAGCTGCAAAGGAACGCACCGAAGGATGTTGAGAAGTAGAATCATACCTCAGTCGCATTTTTCACTCCAGAGTGCGATAAAGTTATCAGTTGTTTTATGTGGTTGTGTTGTAACTGAGAAAACATAAGAAACCCTTTAAGGTAGACTCAGAATTGCAGTGACGACGATGTTTGGATGGTGGTGTCTCCGAAGGCTTATGAATTTGCGACTACCGACTAGGGGCACCACGTTAATCTTGACTTTCCCATGTTCTCGTTTCATCAAGAGCAACTTGGTTGGCCTGATAGAACTGCGCAGTGCAAAAACTGATGGCTCATCCTTGAAAAAGGAGAAACTTCGAGAAGGTGTAAGAAGAAACCCTTTAAGGTTGGTCTAAACAATCGAATTAAATTAATTAACAGTGTTTAAAATAACTAGAAGTGCTTCTACCGACCGGGACAGGCATCATCATGAGTGAGTAGGTGGGGACAAAACAGGGTGCTGCAGAATAGTGTGCATGAGATCCCTCAATTCTACGCCTACTCAATGCAGTACATGGGTAGGATTTTCCACCAACTGACGGACACCCTGTACACAAAATTTTGTACCCCATGAATAACTCGACATTGATCATAGCCCTAGTGGTGATTAAAAATTAATCTTCATAAAAATAAGTTCACGAATAATTGATTACACAGTTAATCGTGGCCACCCCTACGAGCTATCGAAGAAAAGGCTGCAGGAGTGATTGGGAATCACAGTTTCCTGTCCGCACCGCAATTTCTACTTATTGATTGTAACTAACCTTTTGGGTATGTCAGTTAGGGTTCAGCTCGACTCGGTGTCTTGGGTTTACACCACGAGCTTGGCTCAACTCTTTCATAACTATGCTCTCTCGTACACAGCAGTGCAGGATACTAATGGCTCAAGTCAGAGGTGTCTCCACAAAAGCACGCTTAAAAATTCGTAATATGTTTTCATCATACAATTATTCTTCGAATATTTAGCAAGTAACTCTAATAATCCGGAGGTTGATCGGCCAATTTCTCAAAAAATCCCGCCGCCCCCAACACGAGTGGGTACATACTCGAATATAGCCCGAATGTCCATTTGAGTCGTGAGGCATTGTACAAAGTGTGAGCGTAACAAAGTGCGAGTTATTGTAAGTGACAATGTAAGCACAGTCGAACTAACGTGCCTTGCATCCTGCATCCCTTCCGCATACATTTCTGAAAAAGCTGAGCTATAACAGGATAGCTGGGATTTTTCTGAGGCCTGTGCTTAAAAATGATTCCAAGTGAAAAATGTCCCTAGCTTATCTAATTCGTATGTGACATATAGGATAATACAGACTATTCTTCGGAAGATACAAAGTTTATGGCACAAGATGTGTAGTGCACCCAGTCCAACCCCGTGGAGTGGTTGTCTGGTACCGTCCTGGAGACGCTGTTGCAGCCATACACAGTGGCAAACAAATTCCTGGAGTCTGCTGTAAAGCTTGGATTGCGAGTCACAAAGCTAAACGTTCTACGGTGTTTTTTGCCACTTTGCCGATTTTCTGAACCACCGAAAGTGCCTACATCAACAACTTGCACAAGAAAGTCTTCGTCAGCTCTTGGTGTGCCTCCTATTGTTTAAGTCACCTTGAAAATTTCGACTTGTGTCGCCCTCTGTGGGATGGGAGTTAATGTAGCTATCATCACCTTATCAATGTGGCAAATAACCTTTCACCTTTCCCAACCAGAAGCATCCTACAGCCTAACGACTGCACCGAACTTTAAGTGGTACTTTCTGCAACCTTGGGTGCATGGCCGGATCGGCCTCATATTGAATCGTCTTCACTAAAATTTTATCCACAAGTCAAAAAAAAGGAAAAAAAAGTTGGTCTCCCTACGAAACATTTGACTCTGCTTTGTAATCTCGTTTATTTGCTTCTGAAATTTATGAGTCATACTAGGTGTGCTAAGACTGTGCGATGTCCCTTATTAATCGATACTTTGATATAGTGAGACCAAATATCGCGATGCCCGAAACCGACATGACGGGTGACCAAACATCTATTATATATCTAGTCAAAATCATAGTTTTATCATATTTCACAACTGTCTGACTTTTCAAAATTTACTGGACCGACCCCGGGGACCGGCGGTGCTATACAACTCTCCCCGGGTTGTACACAGGGGCTTTCTGTTTCTGCGTGATATTGGGACTGGTGCAGATCATTGCCATATCCGATACTTCGCAATTATGGCGATACTCGATAGATCGCTCAGTCGTAGCAGAGTGTTGGAGTACGCAACAATAGACCCAAGAGGCCCGGAGAAACACACGAATCCTATGCATACGCGGCAGAAGAGGATTGTTGAGGGCGGCCTCCGACAAACACATAGACTAATGACGTCCTGACGTACAAGAAACGCCAGTAAAATGATCCAAAAGAGAAGAGCTGACAAAGAATTCGGGCATGCGTCAAGTCACCAACTCAAGCCAAGTCATTTCAAGCTCGACTGGTGTTGTTAAGCTGGGGGGAGACTCTGCTGCATGGAAAGACTCCTATGCAATATAGGGGTCGACTGCTGGGAGTCCTCAGTACTGACGCTATCGGTAGTCGCCGGTACTGCCAGGATATGCAAAGTGCAACTCGACCAGAATCTTTTCCGCTCTCTCCTAAAAGTGGCCAACGTCCTCACTCACCACGAGATGTGGACATGGCCTCGTCACACGGCCTCGCTGGCCGAGGCTGCCCATGGCCGTCGTCAAACTCTCCCCACAATCTTATGCTATGGTAATGCAAAGTGTAATGATGCCTGAGCACCAGTATAAATCCGATTTCTGCGTTATTCTGAGAGATGTGCGATGAAGGAGTGGGAATGTGTAAAAAAGGGTGGGACCTCGGATTACAGACCTAAGAGACATCAGGACCTAAGAGCCAAAAAAACCCCGATGTACGCAGGATCGGGGAAAAAGGAAGGAGGGCTTTTTCTTAACACAAGCATATGTTGCATTTCCTATACGATCTCGCTCGCTTGTGCTTATCTTTCTCCGCGCGCGTGCTCAGCGTGCGCGCGCGCGCCACAACGCAGAGCGAAAGTGGAACACTAATATATTCATTATTGCCATTCGCCTCATTGATCAGCTCATTAATTATCCCTCTGTTGATGACGCACGCAGGTTTGTACGTGTCCGACGAGAAAGACGGTATCGACACCACCAGCGTGGCCGTCGTCGCCGCCGCCACCGCCGCCACCGCCGCCGCCGCCGCCGCCGTCGTCGTCGTCGTGAGGACAGAGTTGACATTAATCGATGCCGTCGAGAAACAAGAAACGGGTGGCAGAAATTGATCCTAATGTCTGACGTTCCGTGGAGGCCGAGACGTACTTTTCTGTTGTTTCCTCAGAGAATTCATTTTTTTTCACCTAAGAGGTCTGGAATTGGGAGGATCGCTTTACTCGTGGCAACAGCAGCAGCTGAGGAAGAAGAAGCCCACGGTTGGAACTCTGCCAGACTTGATCAACCAATTGAGATACAACTTAGTTTGATCGAGCACCACCCTCTTAATGCGTTTCCCCTACCTGGTCAGTCAGGCCTGCCAGAAGCCTGGAGGGAGAAAGGGGGGCCTAACGAAATTTTCCTACTTAGGTACGGTTTCAGAAGAACACCTCTTTCTCTCTCCACTCCATAAGACACACACAATGGGAAGCGTTGCCACAACGTGCAATAGAGGCATTTCTCACTTAACATCTCCCACCTTAGGCATGTTCCTCTTGTGGCAGGCATGAATTCTTCCGGGCCTTTTTCGCCATCGAAGCACTCGAAGCTGACGGTGAGAAACTCAGAGCTGGAGACCTACGAATGAGAAAGCTATGTTAAGCATGGCATCTCCAGGATTCGCCTGTAGCAGTAAATTCCAGTATTGCTATAACTGTGCCTTTGATTTGGGGGGGAGGCATCCCATTCTATTGTTGTGCACTGTACGCGTAGGCACGCACGCACCAGACTCAGGAGTGATGAAAAAACGTAGAAGTGCATTTCTGTTCCTTTTATCTCCAACCCATTTCTTTGCAGTCACATTTTTTTATTTCCATGGACCAATAAGACTGGAAAGCAATGTACGAACTATACTTCTGTTTGCTTTCTTGCGCCAGCCATTGAAAGTGAGCTGCACAAAGAATCTCTTCACCTGAGGGCATTGTGACGTGTCAAAAAAGAAACCATGCGGGTTTTTGTGTTTTTTTTTCACCTTTCCGGCTGCCGACAGCTTCCTTCTCCGCTGGAAGCCTCTGTTGTCGGTGTTGGCGCCGCCGCCGCCGCCGGCCGAGTCGCACCTGGCCGGCGGCACCGTGAGGCGGTCGTGCGAGGACGAATCGAGGTCGATCTCCATCGCTGACAAGGGATTCAGCGCATCGATGCTCGTCAGGCTCTTACTTCGACCCTGCGGAACAGAGAAATGGATTCAATCCCTCATTGGTCCCACCAACCACTGGATCGGGACGGAGCCGCTCAGCATTTCAGCCGCTCAGCAACCCGCAAGTATTTGTGAAAGCGAGTCTCTTTAGGTACATGACGTAAGTATATACGTGTAGTAGATGATATAACATGAAAGAGGCGGTTGTTCTTTGCGCTCAGTCACAAACTCTTGTTATTGTGCAACAGAACCTGAAGCAGAGTGTATTACAATTTTTCGCACAATATTGACCCATGCATTTCTAGCTACAGCGGGAAAGTAAGACTAACTTTTTTTACTTTCGGAAATGGTTGCCGGCCTTTTAGGCACCAACCCAGGTGTTATATCTGAATTAATGTACGTACGTGTGCGTGTTAGGTCGTGACGTCCATGTAGCTCACCTACCCTACCAGCAATGGTCGCTTTTTAGTATACATCATGCGGGAATAGCTGCCATCATAGTAGGCAGGAAGATCACGTCGACAGTTTGAAGCGCTATCAAACGGAACAAGGCCTAAGTGCCCAGCCGAGTCACACACATGTCGGTCCAGCGAAAGATTACGTTTTAGTACACTTTGAACTCAAAGTCAGGTCGTCATAGGCTTAACTCACAGCACACTTCATTCATGACGTTTCTGGCGCTAATGAAACTATGCTTGCAATGTCAGAGCGGCATCACAAGTAGGCCTCAGCATGCTCCATTAGGTTTGATAAATAGTTAAAATCACGTGGGGGAAAGCGAGCAACTTTCGACCGTAAGTTACGTGCGGCACGCAGTGCAGCACTGAACGGGTTGTGTCCAAGGCCCATGCGTGCACTGCACACGGTACAAGAGCACGTACGAGTGGACACTGGATACGAATGGACGGATGAGGGTACTGACGTAGCCACTACATACATATGTGCTCTGTATACCGACAACACACCACGATGGTGGTCTCAGTCACCTTTGAGTCAAGCAACGTAGTGGTGGTGGGCCCATGTCCGCCTACGCGGGCCAGAGCTGCACGCGTCTTGCACGCGCTTCAGCCGCTCTCCTCCTGCGTCAAGTCGAACAACACGTGCTCCACACAACCGGGCACGCTGCATCCAGGGCTTCGCTTCCTGGTTATGAGGCGCACTCACTGGCGCTGAATGAGTTTGTGTCACAATGCAGCCATGTCCGTATGGATTTGTGTGTGATCCAAGACTGCTACGTACGCCAGCTGGACATGAGTGGGTGGGCAGGTCTTTCCTCAAGGCGGAGCCTTTGCTGCTTGACGTCTATGGAGACGCAATTGCACGCAAGTGGGAGAGTATTGGAGGATATATTTATCAATTTCTCATAAAGAGTAGCCCAATGTGCGTGTACAGACCTAGATTCAGATAGTTCCTTACTCTTTCTGAGTGTGTGGGTGTGTGGATGGGTGTGTGGATGAGTGGGCGTGCGCGCAGGTGGGTAAGGACACTACAGAGCGCCAAAAGTGAGGAGAGAAAGCGCTTTTGCTTGAGTTCAGGAACTGACCAATATATCTGTCGCCGACAACCTTGAACGATGACTTATAATAAGAAGCAGAAAGCGAGGTGGATTTAACATAATTTTCCAGATAGTCATTTTTCTGCCTGAAGTCGCACGAAAACAAAGAGCGAAGCCTAAGTGAAGCGTATTTGCAGTTTTAAAGATACTGTTGATTTTACTAGACCGAATAAAGGAAATTTCGGTTTTTTTATTGGGTGCGAATCTTAGGTTTGCTACCTAAAGCCAAATGGTGAAGATGGAGTCAAAATGGTTTCAAAGAAATCCGTAGAAATAAAGTTTTTTTCAAAATAAGTTCTGTTCATAGATTGGGCGGGCAAAGCTAAACTCACTTTCTTTTCAGTTACACTTGACTACAGTTTTGTGTGTGAAAAGTAACTAAGCAGGTTCACTTCAAATTTGTAAATGCTGACCTAACACACTTTTTTTCTGTGTCTATAACACTTCGAAGGTAGAGAGGGGAACCCCCAAAACTGATTACTATTGCATTTAAATAGAATGGCTTCAAGTGGAGTTTGGTGACAAATATAGCACAGAGAAAGAAGTAAATAAATTGGTTTTGCCTCCTATTGATATACAACCGCGAAATTCTAATCTTCCAAAGTGAACTAACTAGAGTGTGTATGCTAAACGCTTAATACCCTGCATACTATCAGCATATACAGTATATATACCGTGTTCTGCCTGACATTGACAGCGGGCACCACTAGAAACATTCCCAATGGACCGTTGCGGAAGAACTCTTCTTTGAATGACCCAGAAAGTCCCGTGGGTGGAGGCGCAGCTATTGAGGCTGTGGCGGAAGCCGCCGCCGTGCCGGGGTCCATGGTATCTGGGCTCGGGGTGGACGTCCGGGTGGATGACAGAGAAGAGTTTCGGCGACTGCCAGCAGGACTGGAAGCCTGTAACAGGTGGTCATCACCCCCTGCGCCTCCGCCACCGCCGCCTCCCCCGCCGCCCAGAGTGCCCCCCAGGCCGCCTCCGGGCGGCGCCGAGGCACTGTTAGCGGCAGAGGGGGAGGCCGTTGAGGCATGACTGTTGGACCGCGAGCGGAAGAGCTCGGTGAGGTCGAACATGGTCTCACTCACCCTCTTGATAAGAGGCGCCCGCCGTCGGTGTCCCGAGTTCCCAGCTGAGAGTCCGGGGATTAAATTTTAAATTTTCAGCGATGATCCCACTCACTCCTGCCCATCCAAATCTGCGGCCACGAGCGCACGGACGACGTCAGCGTCCCCGTGTGTGGCTGCATGTGTGGGCGGCATCATGACCTTTAACCCCATTGGCATCCAAGTCAGCATATTTTCTCTGACTTGGAACACGAAAGCCTTTTTTCAGCAGTGGCAGAAAAAAGTTCGCAAAGCATCAGCGGACAAATGACATTTTCGTACTAGAACCTACAAAGAAATGCTCTCTTGCTTTCACGAGAAGTGGGAGATTGATTGTCGCTCCAGATAGTTTTTTTTTCCAGCTCCCCCTCTTTCTCTCTCATACGGGAATTATTATATATCGCTGAAAATTTAACTACGCACGCATTTGCAATGACGATGTCTCCCAGAACGATATCTGCCTCCCTTATTCATTCGACTCGCGAGCTGTCTTCAACGTCACTTCACCCCGGGTCTAGGATCTGCGGCATTGCTTTTCTTTGTCTCCTTCGACCGCTTCTTTGACCACTGGCAGAATCAACTACATACAAACACTGGAGAATCGGTAGTGGCGTAACAAGCGAGTTATTTTAGCATTCCTCTCACGAGCACGTGTTACAAGGTTGGGACGACGAGGAGGAGGAGGAGGAGAGGGAGGAGGAGAAGGAGGAGGAGGAGGGGGGAGGGAGGGGGGAGGGTGGGTGAGTGGGCGGGTAAAGGGTTCGAGTCTGTGTCTCCCAATTGAAAACGTAATCGATTTACTCGTCTCCTTTCAAGTGAGTAGATCTTGGACGCACTTGCGGACTCCCACACACTCGCTTTAAGTGCTTGCCAGGGACTGGAGAGAGCAGAATGAAAAAGAATTTTCCTCATTTCTCTTTAGCGGGGGCGCAGTTTGGTGGCAGAGAGGAAAAAGAAAGGCCAGAGAGAGAGGTGAGGTAGGATAGAGAGAGTGAATGAGATCGCTCACAATCCTAGTTTGTATCATCAGTGAGATAAGAACAACAAAAGGGAGGACGGCCAAGGTCCTCTCTTGCTTCTTAGCTCTGTCTCTATCCAATATTTGTACGGTGATATTCGATTGATTATTGCTGGCGAAAATCGGGGTGGGGAAGAGGAGAGCCGCGGGGGCCCAACACACGCGCGGGGTCGATCTCAGCCACTGACACTGACCTGGAGGCCTGAGGCGTCGGCATTCAGGCTTAAATGGTTGTAAGACACAAACAATTGTGTCTTACAATGTGCCTGCTTTTCTTGCCTGGTTGGGACGAAAATTTGCACTACATGAGATCGCCTGTGAAGAAGTGCCAGCAAAGTAAAAAAAGGGCTAGAAAGTGTGTCAGCAAAACTTCTTCTCTGTGATAAATGTTCTTAGTTCTAGACAGCTCATGCAGAGTGACTGCAGTAACAAGTTGGCGAATGCCCATTGACGTGCAGTGGCGGCAAAATTAACAGTCCCGGCGATTTCTTTCATTGTTACGCTAAGTGAGTTCAAAGTTCCTTCCCATAAGAGGCATTTGGTCGTAAACAGCAAGCAGAAGTTGGTTGAATGGGGAAAAAAAAGACTGGGCTAGAATGAGTACAACAACAGCTTCAGGATCATCGGCGTTTGCCATCTGAGGCAGGAGCCGAATCTAGCCAAGGGCGCCACTTTCGGGATCGACTTCATCAAGATCCTCATTGGCACGGACAGCATTGCTCTTGACGAGGTCGAGCCTGTTTCAACCTCACCAGGTCCAATT
>JAAUXU010080879.1_pt1 | contig 24667 bp, 30 predicted proteins | sample 7278151 | NCBI WGS metagenome assembly JAAUXU01 (sample SAMN14350113, study PRJNA611818) | marine sediment metagenome | isolation source: surface marine sediment (1.8m) | place: French Polynesia: Moorea | collected 2018-08 | reverse complement strand
GTCTGTCTGTGTGTCTGTCTGTCTGTGTGTCTGTCTGTCTGTGTGTCTGTCTGTCTGTCTGTCTGTCTGTCTGTGTGTCTGTCTGTCTGTGTGTGTGTCTATCTGTCTGCCTGCCTGCATAAGCCAAATCTAACTGTTTCTTCCTGGTACTTTTGACTTGGACCCGCTGCTATCGATAGTGTGTGTGAGTGTCTGTCTGTCTGTCGGTCGGTCGGTCTGTCAGGCTATGGGGACTACATAGGTGCGGACCACATAGGACTACAGAGGCGGGGACAACAGAGACACAGACTGAACAGGCAGTGACTTTGTAGTTGGGGGCTTCATTGGAACTACCAGCAACTACCGGATCTGCTAGTTTACTCTAAAGGAATGATAACTATCAAAGTCCTACGTGACATCCTGACACACCTTTGAATTGTCATTAGGCTTCAAATTTTTGCGCTTAACTTTGAGCTCCCATTGTCGACGCCGAGCTGAACATTTGGGAAAGCCAAAGAATTTCAGGCCGCGGTAGGTGTTCGCGGAGCATCCAGGTGCACAGCAACAAGCCTGGTTCGTAGGTGATTCTTCAGAATCTCTGCAATCTATTCTGTATTCCATGCGTCCAGGATCGTCTCCGACATGCTCTTGCATGTCCCCTTGGGACTGGTCAACGTCAACCTCTGCACCTGCAACAGAGTCCACATGGGGACTGTCCTGGACTCAGAGACCAGGGCGTATGAGCCCTTGGCCCTCAAACTCTACACCCTGGCGATGATCGCGCTCTGTCAGAGCCGTGCATTGGCAAAGCTCTTCCTCTTCCCAATGGAATTTGAAGCAAGTCAGCTTGAACAAAAACTCAGAGGATGTGATAGCTCTTGTATAGAGAGGTTGCTGCCGGTGCCGGCAGCTGAATTTGCGTTTGTTTAGAAGTTTTTCTTGCCCCATGAAGATATACCTATCAGCAGGCTTCAGTTTCTCGTGCCAGTCGCAGTGAGCTATCACTTTAAGGTCTCGTTCTTTTATGGTTGTCATACCAGACTACAGGGGCGACTGTTGTAACTGCTTTGGGGGACAGAAATCACGGGAGGGAATTGCTGTGCTTGACCCGCCCAGAACGTCTAAGTGGGCAAAAGAGCGGCAAAGGTGGACGGGATGGTGGTGAGTTGCTTGACTCTTGACTCTTCTTTCCGCCAACTTAGATCTTCTAAGCCCTATCAGAGCCATCCCCGGGTCACGTGATCTCTGTTCATCAAAGCAACTACGACGGCTCACCGGCCAGTGGTGATGCCAACGAGCCGAGCCGAGTCACGAGGACCTTGGGTCGAATCGGTGCCGAGCCCGGCCATTCCGAGTCAACACCTGGCAATCCGAGCCCACAACGAGCCGGGGCATTCCAAGCTGATACTGAGTCACAACTGAGTCAACACCTGCTCCACCTAGCCCACCAAGATCCGATTACTCCGGAAACTTGATGCAAGCACCGAGTGAATAAGAACAAAATTTGCTACAAGTTGGCTGTCAGTGCAGTATGTGCGCTGTACAACCTGGCACAAATTCAGCCTTTGCAATTGAAATCACTACACGAGTTGGCTCGCGAGCAGAGTCATAGTGTCAGCGAGTCGGGTCGAGCCCTGACTTGGCCCGGCTCGTTTTGGCGAGTCGAGCCAGTTCTTTGGCATCACTACTGACCTGTCAGTTGGCGCGTTGGCTACTCTGTCTATTTGGGACGCGTTGAAGTCGTGCAGGCAGAACATTTCTTAGTTTCTTATATAGGTCGTTCCGCTCACTACCCGAGCTGTGGCCGCTTTATTCCTAATAGATCTTCTCGACGTCGCCCTCAGCCGGCTCTGGCGCTATGGATTTGGACGACTCCGTCGTCATCCTGTCGGAAACTGACGGGGTCAGCTTAATGGATCTTGGTCGAGTTGCTCGTCTGACTTTTTTCTCTTTTCAGGACGGCGCCCCCGTCGGTTGCTTGAAGCCCGTGAAAAGGCCGAAGGACAAAGGACCATCTATGTCCTCCTTGAAGACTAACGAGAGCTCTGACTGCGCCGACCCAAGTGTCACGACCATCTCCATCCGTCAGCAGAACTGTAAGATCGTCATCACCTCACCTCCGACCAAAAGAAAAAAAATCTCGACCCACAAGAAGTCCCCGCACGCGTCGTCCGCGAAGTCCCACAGGCCACCAACGCCTGAATTGATCTGCATCAGTGACGACGACGACGAAGACGACATCAGTAGGACGCTGCCTGAAACTTCTGAGGTGCCTAAGGCACGGATCCCCCAAGTGAAACTTGAAAAAGAGGACTTGGAAGCGCCCGAGGCACCAATTATAGCAGTGAAGAAGGAGGTGGACACGGCTGACGCACCGACTTCTACGGACAAGGTGGAGAAAGAGGAATCGAAGTGCAGCAACAGCAGTGGGAAGGAGACTCAAAAGCAAGACTTGAAGTCCGAGAGGCTAGGAAACGTCAACGCAGCAGTGGACAAGAACGAGGTGTTGCCCACTGCGATTGCTATAGAAGACTTCCTCTCAACCTGCCGCTCAGTGTTGAGTGCTCATGAGTTCTCAGTTGTGGAGAAGAGGTTGAACAAGAAGAAAGACCTGTTGCGGCAATGTGATTTAGCGTCCAAGCGGTTGGCAGACCTTGTCGAGAAGTTGCGTCTGAAAGTGAGCACTCAGCCTACCGAGATCTATGTATTCATCAAGAAGCTGCTGGACGAGTTGAGAAACTACTGCCAGAAGCCCAAGGTCACTCCGGTCCCGGCCCCGGTCAGTAGCACGTCTGATACTCGCGCGTCTGTTTCACCTCGTGACGATAGAAAACCAGCCTCAGCGAAGCATGTTCAACGTCTGGAGAGGGCTTTGAAGCAATGCCACCGCGCCATCCAGAAGCTGGAAGAGTCCGAGTGTGACCTTGATGATGAAGATGACTCCGCCTATATGCGCATCGGTCGGTACAAAGCCAAGTGCGTGGCTATATACAAAAAGTTGGCCGAGTTGCGTGGTTGTGACACGTCCCTGGGGCGCAAGCTGGACAAACGCTTCAAGTTCGAGGGCAGCAGACTGCCGGAGATCAATGCCAAGATTGAGAAGTTCGTCAACAGGCAGAGGTCGGAGGGGAAGCAAAACTTTGTACCTGACTTTGCAGACGTCCTTACTCTGGTTCAACAGGCCAATGAGACTATGTTCCTTGGGATGAGTCATGAGACTGCTAGGCAGGAAGGTGAGTACAGGTGCCATTTGGTCACTCACCAAATGCATGACCTCTTACAGTTTTAATACACTATTGACCTTCGTAAGTAGCTAAAGAAACGTTCGAAGCCGTGGTGAATCTCCTCAAGGCAAAGAGATTGTTCGACGACACAGAGGTGATGGAGACTTACCTGATACCACAAGGAGAGGCTGTTCCGGCTCCTGATCCTATTAGGAATAATCCAGAAATCGAGACAAAGTTCAAGGAGAGCGCTGAAGTAGGAGCGCAGAAACTTAACCAGGTGCAAACTGAAGAAGTGGCTCAGACATTGTTGCTTCAAAAATTTCTCATTTCCTTTTATTGTCCTTCAGGTTTTTGACGAGTATGTCCAAAAACAGAAGGATTCTGGTGAAGCCCCAGAGCTTGTTCCTGATGATGAAGCAAGTGATCAGGACGACGAGGAAGACGAACCAGCAGCAGCAGCAGTTGAATTGGATGCATCTGGGGACAATGACGATGACGTCGGGGGCCACTGAAGACAATGATCGAAGGTGAAATTTCTCTGCAGCAGGAATCAGTCTGTGATGCAGGAATTAGTCGTCTGTCCCGTGCATCAGGAGGACAGATATGAAAATAAATTTTGAACCTGCCACCAGCTCTTGCTCTCAAGCCAGTTGCTCCGCAATGTTATCTTGTTTTCAGGCGAAAGTACTTGGTTAACTGTATGCCTACCTCGTCCATGTCGTTGTTGTGGGACTCAAAGGCCACACACAGTTTTTAGAAAGGACCTAGTACGATGTCAGGGTTAAAAGCTACTTCAAACCCTTAAGCTGAGGTCGCTGACCTCGAGGAATTACGATGGTGCTCATGGTTTCACTTTTGCAGAAAAAGGTCACACAAATGAGGCTTTAGGAGTAGAGATGTAGCTTGGGGAGCAGACAGGGAGAGCTCTTGTTATGGCAACAGCGGACAGTGCAACTTCTTACAATTGACTTACTGTTAGTTAGTACTCTAGAACTTAATCATGAAGATTTAATCTGAATGCTTTGTTGCAGGTGACTGCAGCGTTTACAGAGCAACATTGAAATGCACAAGTGTGTGAAAGTTGGACCCAGTTTGCATTGATGGGACAAGAGTTTTGCCCAATCTTTTCGCACAAGCAACGTCTGTGGCTTCTGCAATCGTGACAGTTTGCATCACCGACAAACCTCTGAATTCTACCACGATGGGACGTTTTCTGAAGCAAACTACTCACTTCCAAATCCTGTGGACAGTCATTGACATGTCCATTGACATGTCCATGTCAGACATTGTGGTGTGGAAGTGCGCTTATAGCAGGAAATGGTTGTTCTGGCCAAGAAAAAGCAACATTTGGGTTCTACCCTGAGACTGGAACGTTTGAACATTTCTCAGACATGGCCCAAAGACGATATCTTCATGGTTGTGGAGTAGTGGATGAGATAGACTCGTAAGTCAAGACTTTTTTCCCTCATGCACCTTGCATGTGTGAGGAAATGGGACATTGTGAGGTTGCCTTCGAGAGATTTAGACCAGGCTTTAGCTATGCTCTTGTCTGAATGGATCTGAAATGAGTTCTTGTAGGACTTACTCAGAGTACCGACACAGAGGAAAGTGACACAAAAATGGTACAAATTGACCCTTTTTGCTGCGAAGACCTTGAACTGCGAGAAGCTGTATAAATGTTCATATTTTCTCTAACAGATATGACGCAGTTGTGGCTGGAGGATTTTGGTGGAGGGCAATACTTGAGTCACTGTGAGGTTTACAACACTGCCACAAGAGAATGGAGGGAGGGACCAACTCTGCCACAACCAATTCTTGCCACATTCTTTTAGAGAAGTGATTGTGGAAATAGTGCGTTGAAAATCGGATTTTGCTCCCGGAAACAAGGAGGGCCTGGAAAGTAGAAACTTGTACGAAGAACAGGGCGACTTCATTGCATCTGCTATGCAGCCTCGAGAGATGTCTAACCCGGTAAAAGCCAAATTGAGTTGGCAACTCTAAAGGCTGCTTTTCACCTCTACATCACTGTTTTCACCTTCGACGAAAGAGCGCAAGAGGTCGAAGTGACGGAGCATAGATCAGTCTAGCATTAGGTTTGTCTAGAGACCCTGGTCTCTAGGTTTGTCACCCAGAAAACGATCTCAGCGCAAGAAGTCCGTTCAAGCTGTGCACGCGCGCCCTTTTGTCAGAAACCCTGGAGCAGCGCTGCCAACCGAGTCACAAGTGGAGCCTGCACTGCTTTGTTTACCCCACTCGCGGTGGAATGTGTAACAGGAACTCACGAGCCGCCATGAAGAGTCGAGACGAAGCCGGCTTCAAGCGATTCGGGCTCGAGCCCCATCCCTAGTCGACAGTAGCGGGCGTCAGCTGTCGTCGGCTTGTGTTATGTGAGGGAGCGCTAAACAGATCTGTCTGGTCTGGGCTCCACGATCAGCGTCGTGTTGTCAGGACCAAAGGCTTCCTCTGAATGTCTCCCTCGAGTGATGTCTTCCTCCGGATCGAACTCTTCTTCGGGTGGATCCTCCTCTCTGGCATTTAGCAATCCGTCGTCCGGAAAGATTGATCAGCAGAGGAAGATCCTCGAGGAGTTGGAGAGGCAGAAGAAGCTCCTCAGCGCCGGCGGAAACAAAGGAACCGAGATCAACAGCAGCGGGGGCAGTGACGGCGGCGTTGGAGGAGGTGGCGGAGGGGTAGAAGGACAAGGGCAAGGAGGAGGCGGAGCCGGCGGTACCCTCAGCGTCAGCGGTGGCGCTACTGCTGGCGTAGGACTCAGTGCAAGCGCGGGCTCTGGTCCACTCGCGGGCGTAGCTGCACCGGCTACCGCAGGTTCAGGCCCCTTGGCAGGCGGCGGCAATCATACCTCATCGCTGTTAGACCCATCAACTCCAGGTCTGGCTGCCAACCAGCGCACGGCGCTGGAAAACGCATCCAAGTCGTCGTTCGGCTACTTCGTGCCGCAGGATTCGCTCTTTGGCAACACCATCTTGCCCGTGATCCCGAGATTTCGCTCCTCCAAATAGAACCATGAAGTTGAAGCAGCTGGAGACGCTGCTGGAGGACGTGTCAACCTTCGAGTCACCCAAGATTCTGCTAGAACAGTATCCTACTCGCGCACACGTAGCCGCCTGTGTCCTTCATACGGCTGAGAGCTCCTTCGGTGACTTGCGCAACAAGTTTGTGGCGGACCTCGGCGTCGGCTGCGGAGTTCTCTCTATCGGTGCCGCCGTCCTCGGCGCAACTGCTGTCGTCGGGTTCGACGTAGACGAGGACGCGCTTGAGACGTGCCGGGAAAACGTCTCTGCGTTCGATCTGGAAGGCGTCGTCGATCTTGTTGAGGCAGACGTCACCCACCTGCCGGCAGGGGACAAGAAGTTCGACACGGTGTTGATGAACCCACCTTTCGGGACGAAACACAATCGCGGCGTAGACATGGAATTCGTGAAGACCGGGCTGAGGCTGGCCAGCTCGGCCGTCTACTCTTTGCACAAGACTGCCACGAGGGAACATATACTGAAGAAGGCCGCAGACTGGGGCGTGAAAGCCACCGTCCTCGCGCAGTTGAGGTACTGCAAAGTGCACCTGTTCCCTACGCATTCTAACCGCCTTTTTGCCCTCTCCAGGTACGACTTGCCGGCCTCCTACAAGCACCACAAGAAGGCGTCTGTGGACATCGAGGTGGACTTCTTCAGGTTCTCCTTCGACAAGGAGAGAAGATGAACACTTGCTGGGACCAGAGCACCTGTGATATCATGGTCAGGCCAGAGAGAGAGAGAGAGAGAGACATAGAGACAGAGACAGACTTGGACAATAAACGCTAAGGAGGCTGTTTGACGATCAAGTGGCATCTTCCCTCTTGAAGCAAGTAGGCCTCCGACACCCAGGAGATGACGTCCAAGTGGACGGGTCTCGAAATGTCTGCTGTCATCCAGCACTACAGGGTGTAATCGCTCATCTCTTGCCCGGATCAGGAGGAGAGAAAACAATTGCACATTGTCCCCAGCTGCTGCTGTGGTGCTGATCATATCTCCGTACACTATGTTATGTCTCCTTCCTTCCTCCCTTGCCTGCTTCACCTTGAGTGCTGTAGATCACGTCTTCTACTTGCTACTCACTTTACTTTATTGCCTCGAAGATTAGCAGTTCCAGCCTTCTTTTTCAACCAGCATCCTGTGCGACCTCAGTGGCAACACCTGAACCATCCTTAGCCTCTGCTCTCGTCTCCTGTGGGGGGTCTCTCATTCTCCTGCCATTTCATCGATCCTTTTCCTGGCGTAGTCCAGAGCCCCCCCGATGTTGTAGTCGGCGTGCAGCATCAGCCTGCGTCGCAGCTCCAGCGCATGCAATCCCGGAGCTCTGTTGACGCACAGGAGGGGCAGCAGGACGTTGCTGTCCATGCGCGCCATTTTCTCCTTCAAGCAGTGGATCCTGTTGCCTCCGTCGCCGAGAATCGCCTCCATGCCCTCGATCAGGTGGACATTGACCTCGTGCATCACTGCAGACACTTCAGTCTTCGTGGGGATGTTTTCTCTGCGCTGCATTGCTTTGACCACAAGCTGAATGGTCGATCCTTGTAAGACGACCGTCACCATGATCACGGCCAGCGCAGCGCCCAGGAAGACGCTCCTGACTTTTTCCTCGCCCAAAGACGCTACCATGGCGAAGGAGACGGAGCCGCGCAAGCCGCCGTAGGACATGATGATCATGTGTCTGAAGGATAAAGGGTGCACTCGGTACATGTTGATTGCGCAACCGATGAGGAAGGTTATTATGAAGCGGTAGACGATGCAGAACAGCAGTGACCAACCCATCAGTTTTAGGTCCCACGTGACGTCGACGTCCAGGACCTTGAACCCGAGGATGAGAAAGATGGTCGTCTCCGCGACGGTGGCCAGCATGGCGGTGCTCGTCTCCACCGTCACCCTGGACTTTTGACATATGTTCTGGAACGCGTATTTCTTTTGCATGAGGCCGCATGCGATGAGAGCCAGGATTCCAGACCATTGGAACAGTTGAGCATTGAGGAAGGACATGTACGCAGACAGAATTATAAGCGTCGGTTCCAAAACTTTGTCCTCAGACGTGACGCATTTGCAAGCAACTGCCGACACCGCTCCGTACATGACGCCGATAAGAGCTCCTCCGAGTCCTACAGGAACGAATGTCAGCGTTGCGTAGGCGTAAGTGGAGTCAACAGTGTCGACGTAGGCCATCCTCTTCAAGGCGTCAAAGGCCGCGACGGTGACCCCGTCGTTGAGGAGCGACTCGCCGAGAATCAGGATGTAGAGACTCCTTTTGACGCCGATCTGGCGGAAGACGGTGAGAACTGCGACCGGATCCACTGCTGCTAAGGCTGCAGCGAGAAGCAGACACTCCAAGACGGATAGGTCATTGCTCATGCCGTATGCACCATACAAAGACAGCCCGATGAAGACGATATTCAGCGCCGTTCCAAGCAGGGCCAAGCAGAGAATTCCATCTAGATTTAGGAGGAACGTCTTGCAGTAGAGCTTATAGGCCGAATCCAGGATGATGGGCGGTAGCAAGTACTTGATGAACGTCAGCGCCGAAATCTGGTCGGTGATGACGTGAAAGGGGTAATCCATGGGCATGGTGGCCGCGAACAAAAGCCCCAAGACGATGAGCAGCACCGATTGGGGGACCTTTTCGACCAACTTGTGCAAGATTGTGTCGTTGAGCAGCAGCAGCAGGAAGGCGACGGCGGCAAGAAAAGACACGAGCATGAAGAGAACCCCGTACTCCTCCCACTGCACGCTGAAGAGCAGGCTGATGCCAGGATCTTCTTTCATTTCGGTGAAATTCGAGGCGTTGCTTCTCCTGTCCATTTTTGACGAATTGCATTTGCCAGAAAAATAAGAAGAAAAAGAAAAATAGAAAAATGCGTCAATAAACAAACATGCATTGTTGTTCTCATCGTCTGAGGATCCTTCAAAAATGCGATCTGATGATAACGAGCAAGCAAGCGAGCAGGCAGGCAGGCGGAAGGGAAAACAACGCCCACGCCGTTGTCGTGACGTCGGTGGCCAAGAACAGGAATCGCTCGCTCGCCCGAGGAATTGGCGGAAGCGCCCGGGCCGGCCCCCGCCCGACCCGGGCTGGGTAGTCAGGTCGGTCGGACACCTGTCAGGGAGGGAGCCAAAGGGATTGACATCTCGCATAGCCTTGGCGACGACGACGACGACGACGACGACGACGACGACTTTGTCATTTTCGGCCTCGTTACGCTCAAGATGAGCTCGGAGCAGCCGAGTGGGTTTGTTCTTCAACTTGTGGGGGGAGGAAAAGCTTTTCTTTCTTTTTTCTCTCTCCAAGAAGCTCTTAGATGCCCAAACTGTTCCTCTTCTGCCTGTCAGACACTCGTTCACGTGCTCTGAAGCCTCCTTGGCAAAGAACAAGACACACACGAGGACCTTGAGACCGACCAAAAGATTTCCCGCCGTTAAACGTCTCCCGGCGGGAGCTTAAGGCTTGGAGCACGAACGCCTCCTCCTCGTGTGAGATCGTGTCCAACGACGACGCCGAGCAGATTTTCCAGCAGATTTTTCCTCCCTCCCTCCCTCCCTAGATCATTTCATGTACATACATCTGGGTTGGTGTGAGACGTCTTCACACGTCCGCTCTCAGCCAGCTGGACCACACGTGCAACTGCTGCGCCGTGGACGAGTGCGTGGCCGGAAACGACGGCGGCGGCGACGACGACGACGGCGACGACGCAGGCGACGACGCAGGCGACGACGACGGCGCATTCTTGTCCACAGGGAGGGGTCGAATAAGTGTCAAGAGGGGTCGGTGCAAACTTCACGCACTCGCGCCTCTTTTACACGTCCGCGGAGAAGAGGGAGACGGAAAATTGAGAAACGAGCGCGCATTTGTCGGAGAGATTCTTCTTCTCCTTGAACAAGTTTCATGGGAGGTTCCTTCATCATCATGAAATCGGAGAAGGAAGGGCGCAGCCACCCACGGGAGGGAGACCGCGATCATTTCTGACAACAAAAGTCGCCCGTTTAAAAAGCTCAGCAGATTGCACGATGAATGATGCGACGACGACGACGGCGAGGACGACGGCGACGACGACGGCGACGACGACGACGCTTATGGCGCTCATAAATTAAGGCAGTTTTGCGCACCCGGAGGAGGCCGAGGGGGCGACGGAGCAGGCGGAGCAGGCGGAGCAGGCGGAGCAGGCCGAGCAGGCCGAGCCCACGCAAGGGGAGACCCCCATCTGGGAGGGGGAGCTGCGCTATCTGCGCTCGCATGTTTAATTGAGTTTTGTTGTCGCCCACGCAGGCAGAGTTCTTATCGCCCCGTTCTAACGAGGAGGAGAGCAAAAAAGAGCTTGAAATCCTATCCCCCTGGGGCTGCAGAGCAGAAGGAGCGGCAAAAAGGTCGCCGCCGCGGTCGCCGCCGCCGCCTGCGGGTCCTTCGACGTGCACCAGATCAGTGGCAACCCCTGGAAAAGCCGATTTGTAAGACACCGCGACAATGAAATCGGACACCGACTCGCAGGGAACGAGCATAATGGCGTTATTGTTCCACCACACAAGGCTGTGAAAACTGTTGTTGTGCTCGTAGCGCGACAGCGTCTTGATGCATGCGCGGCAGCCGCACCCGCACACCAAATTCCTCGGTCTCCAGACGAGCTCCGCTTAGTGAGACAGCAAGAAAAATTTTGAGCCCAAGTGAGGAAAGACAAGCTACGATGATGACATTGGACTTTTGACTCCAGACCGTGAAAAAGATCATTGTTTTCACGTCAAACTTCATGACTTCTCCTCACAAGACGTTTCCCCCTCTCTCTCCAGGATGATGAATCGACGGAGGCATCAATTACTTGAACGGGCAAAAAGCGCTCAGGGGCGAGGAGGGCGAGGAGGGCGAGGGTGACGAGCTCGTGCCCGGGCTCGGGCACGAGCTCGTCACACCGTGATCTACCTCAATAATGAACAGGAGCAGGGGCAAAAAGCCAAAACGACGCGGGCACGCGAACGACGTCAACGTGGCGGGACTCGGCGAAGACGGTGTCAGAGTACAGCTTTTATTATCACAATCTCTCGTCGTTGCTTCGGAGGAGATCGCGTCTTGGCAGCTATCGTGATGCAGACCAGGTACGAGGAGGAGGAGGAGGAGGAGGCAGTCATGGAGCAGTCCTAAAATATCTCTTATCTGCTCGTTTGATTCTCAAGTGGTCGTCGTCGACCACCACGGCCACACCCAACGAGGAGAAACTGCCTGGATCGGCCAGCTTCACGTTGGGAGCCATTGAGAGGTTGACAACGCGAAAATGAAAAGAATAACACGCTCTTCTTCTTCTTCTTCTTCTTCTTCTTCTGTAGTTTCAAAGTCAAGAGCACTTTGACGTAACAAACGCTGGAATGCCATTCTTCTCCTTCTTCTGTGCACACTCGTCAGCCCGCTAGGGGGTTTCAGACTTGAAATGCGAGTTCTAATGCCCCTTCTGCTGGTGCAGTCGTCGTCACCGCCGTCGTCGTCGCCGTCGTCGCCACCGTCGTCGACGACGTCCAAGCCCTTCTTGGCAAGCGAACCGCTCAACATCATGCACGCACTCCAAGGCAAGTGGGAATTTCCACTCTTCTCACACCATGAGTGTGATCTTCTTCTCCTTCTTCCACCTGCGTTTTATTTCAGGACTTTGTGCATTGCTTGAGAGATCACGCTCACGTCGCCCGAGTCGTCCACGTGCGGGTGGGACAGGTTTCGCTGCTCGGACATGCAATCTTTATTTCCAGCTCTTTTCGCTCGTGTTGCGGCAGCAGCGACGGGCCAAAGATCAAGTGACCGCGGTCAGCCGCGCCCAACTGATGAGACAACTGGACGACGACGGCGGCGGCGGCGGCGTCAGCAACGGCGACGGCGGCGACGACGACGACGACGACGACTGTGTGATACCTGCCAATCGGCCTGCTCGCCTTGAACACTTCCCGCTGCAACCCGTACTGATTCCGACTTGAACAGGTACAGCTTTTTCGCGCGATTCTTCTCGCACTCGCTCGATGGATCTGATAGCGGCTTGGTTTTCTCTCTCTTTTTCTCCGCTCTGCTCTGTCTCCTCGGGCCGGAGGTTGGCTCGAAGTCGCGCAGTCACGTGGCCGTAGGGGAAGAAGGCGTTGATGGGGTTTTTGTACTGGATGAAGGCGGAAACATCTCATGATCCGTTAAGTTTGACTTTCCTGAAGTGCGCCGACAGCATGAAATCAGTGTCGTCTTCCTCCTCCATGGGCCTCTTGCGCTCGAAAAAGCCCAGCTTCCACAGACAGAGTGAGATGACGACCAAGAGCAGCAGGCCCACGGCGGCCGCGGCCACCACGACCCACCACTCGGGTTGCTTCTGGCGCCCCGTGCGGCGCACGTCCGGCTCCGCGCGGGTGAGCACAGACACGTAGTCGTCGCTGGTGTCCTGCGTGATGACTGGGTCGACGGCGACGCGCGCCTTGGTCAGGATGTCGACGTAGTCGACGTCGAAATAGTCCTCCACGAGGGTGGCATTCCACAGGCGCCCTCGCACTACAATGGTGGCGCTGACATTCGCCGGCAGCGAAAAGATCTGACAAGTTATGTGCAAGCACTTGGCTGTGCCACGATCACAGTCCAGGGTGACTGAGCGGGTGAGGCCGTCGGCCGACACATGCGGCCGGATCACGCGCTCCACCTCGCGCCGCGTCTTCTTCGACGACGGCAACGAAGCACTCCCGGCAGCTGTAACGACAGTCCCGGAACGGTTGTTGTTGTTGTTGTTGTTGGGAGTGAGGTTGAGCGGGTTGGCCGCGTGGCCGTGGGGGAGCACGCAATCGCCGCGACCGTTCCTAAGCAGCGGGTGCTCGGTGAGGTAGAGCAGCCACTTCCCCTGCGCCTTGCCGTTCTCCACCTGAAACGGCCAGCCGATCTCCACTGTGAGGACATCCACCTCGGACGGACCAGAATTCTTGACTAGGAACTTGTGCTGGATCGATGGGCCGACTTCGGAGAGAGTGTGGAGAGCAGACTCGCCACGCACTCGGCCGCCGTACAGCACTTGAGCTGGACGGCTTCTGCCGTCGATCTTCACCTCGGCACGACGCACGATCATCAGGTTGAGGAAGGTGGACCCATCCACTGACTGCTCCGAGGACGTATTCGTCGACAGGAAGAACTGTACCAGTTTCTCCTTGATATTGTTCCGGGGCCTGAATCGCAGGCGCACGGTCTGTTTGTTGGGCTCGCCGTCGTCCTCGGAGACTCCCTTGAACGGGTTGCCGAGATTGAAGTGCAGCCAAGTGTCGTTCTTCAAGTCTGGCGCATTCAACTTGGCGTCTTGACCAAGTCCTATGTAGCTGACGTCTCCCGGGAAGTAGATGTCGAGCTCGGCTTCGTAGGCAGGATCGCCGCCGTTGGTGATGTCCACTTGCAGCACGAGCTCGCTTCCGGCAAGTGAGCCCAACTCCAGCTCGTAGTAGCCGCCGAAAGTGCGGCCCAGCTCGCCGTCACCGTCCCTCAGCGTCGGCTGCAACGCCAGCTGAGATTGACACACCTCATCTGGACCACAATCCTTCTCGAAGGTGGCCTGAAAGCGCTTCTTGGCGTGCACTTGGTTTAGGATGGGGAAGTCGTTGAGATCTGGCAGAGGAGACCCACGTGAATACTCCATGACTGGGTCGTCCTGCACAAGCGAGTAGGAGAGGGCGAACTGCACGGGCGCCTGCAGGTCGGCGTGGGTGCTCACGTAGCCCACGACTGCTGTGCAACGCTGCTCGCCGGTGGCGCTGCTTCCGCCAGACCCGCGACCGTTGCGTAGGCGGATGGTGTCGTTGACAACGTTTGACCGGGTGTCGGTCGAGCGGTCCTTTAGACGTAGCCACACGCGACTCACTGGCTTCTGCGGCTCCGCCTCGATGCGGAATCTCATGAGCAGACCCTGCTCGCTCACCTCCTTGTCCACGCTGAAGCACGCGGTGAAGCCGAAGCACGCCTCGTCGGCGTCGGGGTCGTCGGTGCAGCCGGAGCGCCCAGGATCAATAGCTTTCAGATTCGTCTCGTCCACATATGTGCTGATGTCGATTATGGGACGCGAGCGCAACAGGAACACCAATCCAGACTGGTAGGCGCCAACCACCAAATCCGGGTGGCCGTTCGAGTCCATGTCCATGCCGCCACTGAGCGCGCTACCGAAAGTAGCGAGATCTGACGGTACCCCGGGGATGACGCCGGCAAAGTCTCTGGCTGAGATGATCTGGTCGGCAGTCTCCTCCGCGTGAAGAAAAGTTGAACTCGTAGACACTGTGAACGAAGCTACACCCTTGGGTCCGCCTAGGAAGATGTAGACGGTGCCACCCCCTTCCTCGTAAGGGGCTCCGACGGCAAAGTCCTTGAAGCCATCCCGATTGAGGTCCCCAAGCACCGTCAAAGCCAGTCCGAACTGCGACTCGAGCTGGCGGCCGATGATCTTGACGGCGCCGGTTCGCTGCAGTGAGTCCCCGGCGCTGAGGTAAAGGTAGACAGCGCCGCCGCGGCCGCTCTTTCCGCCGTCGAGAAATGGTGCGCCGACCAGAAGGTCAGGGACGGAGTCGCCGTTAGCGTCGAGGGCAGCCAGCGAGTACCCGAAGCCGGCGCCGAATTCCTCGCCTGTCAACGTCAGGGCAACGTCTGGCTGCAGCATGTTTTCGCTGACGTTGTCTTTTTCAAAGAAGTAAATCTCTCCGGTGCAGCCTTGCTCTTCTCCAGCGTGTGGCGCCCCCGATACGTAGTAGACCCGGCCGTTGAAGAACCTCCCGGACTCGACGGAGAGCCCCATGTGGCCATGCTTATTATATCGACGCATGTTCTCAAAGTTGACGGCCACGTCGTAGCGGCGCAGGGAGCCGACGCTCTGTCCAAACACGTTTCCGCGCCAGGTGAAGCATCCTGGCGCACCGAAGAGCGCCAGATCGCCGTCGTCCTCTTCTCGGTCGTGTTGACGGACGAAGGTGGCCGAAGCGCCCAGTTGACAAACTCCCCACTGCGCGTGATCGTCAAAGGCTTGTCTGGGCTCCAGCCTGCGCCCGCCTACAGCGTCTCGCACGACCATCACGTTTCTGTAGCCGATGTCGTCATTGCGGGGTAGCGTCAGGTCAGAGGACAACACGTAGCACATGCCCAGCATCCCGCGCCTGGAGTCGACCACATCGTACGAGTACTGCGTCACATCACGCACAGTGTACCTGGAGAGAAAAAAAGTCAGGGAGACTGAACAGCAACGACGACGACGACGACGAGAGAACACTCATTTACCTGTGCGCACAGACAATGACCTTTCCACCTTCGCCTTGGCTCTGCACCTCAACGCCCAACCACTGGCCATCTTTGATTTCTGAATTGACCGGCGGGTTGAGTTCGTTGAGCGACCCGTCGTAGACGCCGTACGTGCGGTTGCGAGGGTTGACCCAGCGCCGGCCGTCGGTGGGCACCTGGGCGCAGTCCTGCCAGGAAAAACATCATGAGAAGATTGCTCTTTCTCGCCCTCCCCCTTCTCATGCTCGCCCCTAAGTGCCGCTCAGGACTTGCTAACAGCTCTGTCATTGAGGAGGGGGAGGAAGACGTCAAACACGCGGACTTCATCTGTCAGGAACTGACCGCAAAGTGGAGCGAGAGCTTGTAGGAAAAAGTTGTTGCCCCAGGGGCTGCTCTGATGCGCGCTCACACTGCCAATTAGTTAAGAGTCTGCGCAATTACGAAGCTGACAGGAGGGTGGCGCGTGCTGGGCCAGCCAGCGCCACTCGTACTCCGCGGCCATGAACCACGTCTTTGCAAATGTGACAGAGCGATGCAGACAGCGCTGAAATGTTATATTTAAAAGCACACAATAAGCGTCCTTTGCCGCAGGGACAGCGAGGAAGGGGAAAAGAGTCAACAGCAGCTACTTCTGCAATACAAACACGTACGTGTACAACGTCAAACATGCACAGGATTGATGCAGGCCAGGTCAACGTCACTGCTGGTGCAAAAAAAGACTCCGGAGGACACCATTGGAATAGCACCAGGAAGGAAGGGAGGGAGGGAAGGAGGGGGGGAAGGATCATTTTCTTGGGGTCCGCACAATGACGATACGTGACAGAACTCATTTGGAGCCGGAGGTGGAGCAGTGGCTACGGCTCCCATGCGAGTCGTCCCCGTTATCGAGCGAGGGGGAGCATGCAAAACAGAGCGGGGGAGTTCGTTTGGCTACAAAAGTGGGTGTTTTTGTGAACAGTCGATCGATCGCGCCCTCCCAAGTGTTAAATTTCGGGGTTCTGTGTCCAAAAAGTGACTGCTGAAGTGCAGAAACTCCGTCGTGATGAATGTGCGGGGTCATGTTTTTCCACCAACTTGGCCAGGATGGGGGAGAACAAATATGGCCGAGTCGCCAATTCGCACCTGCTGATCAATTAGACAGTTTGCTGCCATTGTTCGAGACCTGCTCCCCTGAGAGCGACGACGACGACGGCGGCGAGAGCGACAGAATCATGGCGAGTCTGTGCGCTACAGTCACGTTCGCCGAGCGCTTGGCAAGGGGCAGAGGAAAAATCCAGGCGTGACGATCGCGCAGGTTAGCACTCAATACTGATAGGATGTTCCTCTTGACAAAGTGCAGCCGGCGGCGGCCTTTCAAGTCAGGAGAAACGATGAAAATGAATATGTCTTCTGCTGCTGCCGCTTACCTGAATCTCCGCCGTCAGCGGGCACCTGTAGAGCGCTCCCGACCGGTTAGTGCCGGGCTGCACGTTCTGGTCGACGGGCGCGCCGACCAAGATGAGCGACTCCCCAGGGCCTCTCCTCATCCGGTGCTGGGCCACGGAGAAGCCAAAGTATCCGCCCTCCACGCCGCCGGACTTGACGACGGGCACCCTGGCGTCCAGGTTGAAGGCGGCCGACCTGCTCGCCAGCAGCAGCGGCAGCAACAAAAGAGGAGTCGACCACATCTTTCGGCTACGCTGGCGAGGCCGTGTCGACGGAGGACGACGGCTGCATCCCGAGGACGGCCTCCTCCGCGCTTTCTTCTTCGCTCTCGCTTTTGTTGTCTTTCCAAGCTCGGCTGGCGACTGGATGGATGATGCGTTGGCTGGAAGGGACGAAGGAGCACAGACGGAGCACGGAGGAGCCGGCGGGCGTGTGCGCGTGCCCAGCGTCAGGGCCGACGAGGGAGGCGAACGAGGGGAAGAGCGCGCGCTCCCACCGAAAGAGGCACGAGGCAGCAGATTCTTCTTTTTTTTTTTTTCTTCCTTTTTTCTCAGCCGCGCCCAAAGTCGCGGTCGATACGTGACCGTCCCTGTCCGAACAACGTGTGCCGGACGCCCGCGGTCCGATCGGGGGCCCTCGGAGTCTCCGCGTGGGAGATCAAGCGCGAGATGTCCGTCAACTTCAAGCCCGCCAATTTGCACTGATGCTTTCAAGCGCATCGTGAATGATCGTTCTGCTTTCCCCATATTTTTCTTCCCTCTTGGCCTCTTATTTATTGCACACTGAACTCTTGAGATACCCCTGACAACAAGGTGCTCGACGTCCGGAGGAGCTCCAGCGAGCTGGTGGGAGCCATGCGGAAGTGGCGTCTCGACCCTGGAGCGACATGACGCATTTCTTTCGTTGTCTCCACTCGAAGCAGCCCCCTCGGTGCGCTTGAACGTGCGAGAAATGAACGGTTCGCCGCTTTTGTCTTTTGTCTCTGTTTGCAAGCTGGTGAAATGAGACGTTTGGAACGAGCAACGGTTTCTCCTGTTTCTCCAGCCAACGGTACTTCTTCAAGCCGGTGAACGTCTGCAGCGTGAACACTTGAGCACAGGGACGATCATGCGCCAGGTAATGCATGGTAGGTGCCGGTGAGAACGGAGTCATTCAAACAAACACATACTCTCTCTACAGTGATCATTCCCCTTCATGGATGCACGATTTGACGTCATCTGCTGGTCCGCGGGCATTGATGTCGTCTTCTGCCACTTCTTCGCGCCCTCTTCCTCCTCCTGCTTCTCCACTTCCTCCTCTGCTTTAGTCTGCGTGAGAGAGCGGGAGCGAGTGGTTGTGCAGTGAAATCATGTCTTCTCCGCTCTCCATCATGGTCTTACGAGCTGTGGCGATTCTCTTCATCATAGCGGGGTGCGAGACGATGCCGGTGAACGACCACGAGCTTCTCAACGCCGTCGTCGCAGAGGACAATGTCAACTCGCTCTCCGAGTCAAAGACTTTCTCCGTGCTGGGATACATGGCCACCTTTTTCTTCTTGGTCAATACTGTGCTCTTCCTATTGGCAACCACGCCGATGGGGGTCAACGACAGCACTGGGGAAAAAGAGACGCTGCTCTCCTTGGTCAACAGGGTGGAGGCGGCCACTGCTGCGGGCGAGGCAAAAACAGACATCCCGCCAGAGACCACAACAGTGGGAAGAATGGACATGACTGGAGAAACCACGATCTACATCGACAATCACGGTACGAAGCTCGTGGCATGGTTGCGAGTGCGTCCAGTACGTATTCATTTGTTCATTTTCAGACATCCAGACAGACACTCCCAATGCTGGAGCAGAAACGCATCATGACTTCGACCCTCACTCACTGCTGGCAGCAGTCAACACCTCCACCCCTTGGAACGTAGAAGGCAGTGATAGGAAAGCGCTTCTCGCGGCACTGATAGATAAGCCCAGTAGCGTCACGACGACGCCAATGCCCATCTTCACGGTCAGGCCCTTCTTCTGGGACTTCTCCGATCACGTGATGAGCGACCATAAGCAAGGAATTTTTCCCATTGCTACGACCACTGAAAAAGAAGTGGACTTTTATGACTTGGACAAGCTGGAGTGGTTGGGCGCTGACTACGACTCCAGCAGGGACGTCTTCAGGCAGAAGAGAAGCGGCAGCAGCTTTACACTGTTTGGAATCATCGGAGTCATGTTGCTGGTACTTCACAACCTCATACTTTCTCTGCAGCAAGCACAAAGCAGCGACCAACTGCTTGGACGCATAAGTGACGTCGCCACAAACTTTTACTCTGACTTCTTCGTATCTCCGACGACGACCACGACGATGACGACGACGGTGACGACCTTATCAAGCACCTGGCTCGCAGAAGACGTGGACACCTTTTCATCCACAATCTCGCCTTCAACCACTACAACGACGACGACGACGACGACGACGACGATGACGACGACGACGACGATGACGACGACGACAGCAGCAGCACCTGCGTTCTTCTCTGAGCCAACTGCATTTCATACTTCAACAGCCAAGAAGTTCAATACCATTTCGCCGACTGCACCTCCGGTGACGGCAGCTCCAACGGAAGTTGAACCAATTTATTCTGACAAGTTGCTCCGAGATTCAGTGAGATCTTCTGCCTCGTCAGAGCATTTGCCAGGAAGTCGGAGGCCTTGGGTCGTCTTCTCCACGATCAACATGGTGGAGAAGGCGTCCGGAGAGGAGAAGCCGAAGCCCGTGATCCCGGTGTTCACTGTTTACGCCGACGGAATCAAGCCGGATGACTCTCGCAACAGGAAGAAAAATAGCCCGAACAAGTTGCAGAGGATTCTCATGCAGAACGGTCTGGAGATAAATGAGGGTGACGAGAAGAAGGAGCTGTGGGAGCTCCTCGGCAGGTAGAAGTCGTGCTCCCGCCTTAAGTTAAAAAGCACCTTGTTACTCCCTGGGCACTTATAAAGCACTACAAGCCTTAACTATGCAATAAAGTGTGTTATTGTAATTTTGTCAACAGTGATGACCTTCATTTTGGGTGGTGTCGTCTGCTACCTCGTCCAGCAGTGATGCAACAAGCTTGCTTTCGCTCAAAGTTCTTGAAATTCATGACGCGGTTGTTCTCTGTCGGGCTCAGAGCCAAGCTTTTCTCTGTAGTCGATACCGAACTTGCTGTCGTTGACCAAGCTCTACGGGCTGCGGATCAAGATGCCGTAACAAGTCGTCGTCTCCACGATTCCGTCGACGGCATGGAGGTCACCGTTGGTCAAGCCTTGGCGGATTACGGATTGAGGTGGCACAATAGCTTTCCTCTGCTTGTCGTTTCTGCCCTCACGATGACAATCGTGGTGCTGAACCTCGCGGAGCACAACACCAAGAGTAAGTCCATGAGGCAAGGAGCGCAAGGGCAGAAAGTCCATGATCTTGAATCCAGCTTCACTACGTCGCTTGGAACCACCCTTTCGTACGCAAAGTGAAAAGTGTAAGGGTCTGTCAGTCAACCCAACCTCTCCATCATCTTTACCTAGAGGAAGCTTCTGGTGTTCACCGTCACTATGCCGTGGTGATAGACGCCGGTAGCAGCAGCTCCAAGCTATTCGTGTACAGTTGGCCCGACCACACCGGCGAGTCCGACAAACTGCTGCACATCAGACCGGTCCGAGACCCTGAGGGGAAACCTGTGTACGCAAAAGTAAAGCAGGGACTGTGCAGGTAAGCATCATGGAGCGTTGAGCGCATCAGTGACACGACGCGTCCTACCAATGCAGCTTCCGGGACTCACCGGAGAATGCTTTGGCTTATCTGACGCCCTTGCTCAACCTGGCCGAGTCCGTGGTGCCGCTGGAGAAGCACACGGAGACGCCGTTGTTTCTCCTCGCCACCGCCGGAATGAGGATGATCGACCGAAGCCAACAGGTGACAACAGTTCACGTTGCAAAAGAGCCACAAAAGCTCACTCTAGTCTGCAGGACGACATATTTGAACATCTGAGGGACGGGATACGTGGCCAGTTCTCGTTTCTCTTCCCGGAGGGCAACATGGAGGTGATCACTGGAAACCAAGAAGGTACAGGCTTCTTCAAAAGTAGCCTAACTCTGACGCTTACGGACCTGAGAGTGTTTTACATGGGGAATACTCTTTGAAATGCACATATCCATTTGTCGTTCAATCCGACCTTGTGTGTTGTGAAAGCACAGGTTTGTACCAGTGGTTGGCCATCAACTACGTGCTGAAGAGATTCCACCGAACTGCATCTCCCAGCAGTCGCAGGCCAGCTACTGTGGGCGCCATCGACATGGGCGGCGCATCATTGCAGGTGGCGTTTGAAATCGCCTCTTCCAGCCACTTGGACAAGCTGACGGTGAACTAACCATAGCAAACATTTGACAACTGGTCACATGCTCAATCTTGGACAAAGGCTCACCAACGATCCGAGGTTGTGGCACTTAATCTGGGCTGCGGTCATTCGCCCCAGCTACTCTACAATGTCTATGCAGACACCTTCCTGGGCTTCGGAGCCAACCACGCGCTGGGCAAACACACGCTCAACCTCATTCAAGCTCAATTCTCTGCTGGCAATGAGTGAGTCAGAACTAAAGACGCAAAGATTATATGGTCTCGAGACTGTCCCTTATGAAGCAGTTCGGCGGCTGAAGGTCTAACTGCCGATCTCCGCGTCCCAGATCCTTGTCTTCCCCACGGTCTTGAGGTGGAGTCCAGCGTCAACGTGGACCAGAACATGATGGGTCTATTACCTGATGGCTACAGAAGAAATCCGCTCACAGTGTATGCCAGAGGTAGTGGCCGATGGGACGAGTGCTATCGCTCCATCAAGGACTTCGCCAGGTACAACACGTGCGGGATGTCGATTTCTTGACCGCGGGCTTGACTCTCCTCGTTTAGGGTGGGCGATGAGGCCACGAAAGGATCGTTGCCGCTGAAACCAGGGGAATCACCCGATTTCTACGGCTTTTCGGAGCTGTGGTACTCCACTGAGGATGTCCTCCACATGGGCGGCCTCTTCCGGCCGGAACAGTTCAGGCAAGCGTCTCAGGTACGAGATAGCACTTCAAGAGCCTTGGGCCAGAAGAAGCAGTTGGTGTCACGTTGAGTTTTACAGGAGTTTTGTGCTACAGCTTGGGAGAGCATTGAGGCGAGGTACGCCTCCGTGGACTTTGAGCGTCTTCGCCAGCAGTGCTTCAAGAGCGTGTGGGTGTGGGTCGCCCTCCACGACGCACTGGGCATAACGAAGCCTGACCCCCGGCCGCGAGTCTTGTCCCTGCCGCCCATGCTGAAGAACGGAAGGGTGGTGCACTGGACGCTGGGGGCGCTCATCTACCGGTCCAGGTTCATCCCGCTCAGGTGCACACCTCAACTAGGTCTTCGCATCGCTGTACGATGGCAACGTGAAGTCTCTCACTTGCAGCTGGTCGCCGACGCACAGCTCGCCACGATTCCAATGTGAGAGGGACTTCTTTTCGCACGTCAGCGAGCTGTCCCACCACTTCATCCACTCGTACGCCGTCAGCCCCCTGATGGCGTCCTGTCCCTACCTCAGTTTGCCCGTGTGCCCGTCACAGAAGCAGCAATAGTAGGACACACGTTTTTACGCTATGCGTCTTGACAACTATACATGCGCTCTGGTAGACAATAGGTACTGTATTAATGCTAAACTGAAAGATACTTTCGTGAATAGAAGCCGTGGCTTGTCCCAAGGCTGATCCTAACTAGACTAAGACTTCCACGTCTGGTCCGCGGCCAGCAACGCGAAGACGTGGAGCGCCGAGATGGCAACCCTGGTCCATCGGGGCAGATATAATCTACATTTCTGTTATGACATGAGACCAGAGGTCTTGCATTGATAGACGTTTATTCTGGACTAATTGAGAGCAGAAGCAGGTGATACAAAGATTAAATACGTATGATACGTGCTTGAGAGGGTCAAGATAACACAATTTCAATCTACTGTATGTCTATAAAGCACGAGTACTTCATGTGTGTGCGTCTGTCACGCCATGGACTCCCCTACTTGGGGTCTGAGGCCATTTTGAGGCCGAAATCAAAAGCATGAGGTCGCTGAGCCCAGCTGAGTTTGGCGACGAGCTCCGTATGAACAAGAAGTTCAGGAGACTCCTTAGCACGGTCACGAGCTGGAGTAGTGAAGCTGAAGCTTCTTCAGGCATTGCCGATGCTTCCCTGCGAGTGAGGAGCAGTCACGTAAGGGTGTGCCTAAGGGCTCTTTGTGAGCTTGAGAAGCCCAAAGCCCGATTTTGTTGAGCCCGCGTCATTTCGGGCTCCAGAGCTTGGCCGGTCTAGATGCAAGACAGACTAACTCCTTGGAGGACCTCAGCAAGTACATGACTTTTGAGCTCCGGAACACAACTTGCAAAAATGTTCTTTATGAGCTTTTTAAAGATCATCCTATATGAAGAAACAAACCAATAAAGGACGGTGTACCGAGCGGTAGGTTAAATTTGGCGTATTTACTTATAATTTTATCCTAGTTTAACTCTTCCTTTAGGGACATCTGATTCATTTTTCTGCTTAATCATTTTCCTAAATCTGTCTCTAGTTCCAAATAAACACCCGACACAAAGACTCGAGTGAATAGAGAGTCACAACTTTAGTCTCACTATTCTTAAACGGGTCTCTACAGAGGATTTTTGCCAGAAATTTAAGAAATTGAAAACGTTCCAGAAATTGCTACGAACTGGTGACTGCAGCCCTCATATCAAGGCTTCTGGCTGATTCCAATGACATAACTATCATAAACTATTACATATATTCTATTATGGCATAAGCTGGAGGGACGGACACACACAGAGGCAGCGGTTCGGGCGCTCAAGAGGTGGGTCTCGAACATCCAACTTTGTACAGACCTTCGCCTAAGCCCGAATGTGCCGAAGATGAAAGTCGTGATTTATGGCTCTCAAAGCATTTATTCATGGAACTGCGGACAAGTTGTACAAGTGAAAACTGTTAAAAATTTCTGTCAGAGTCAAACGGGTTGGGAGTCGAACTTTACGAATCAAGTTCAGGGTAGACAATAGGAAATTTGCACTTTTACTGCCTGAATTCAATACCTTGATGACGCAGAACATCTTTCTGAAGTACTTCTACAGCTAGACGTCTTTCAAACATGGCTCAATTAAAATTTCAGGCACTCTTTCACTACCCTTTTTTTTTTTTTTTACAAATTTGGCGAATTTGTACCAGAATCTTTAAAACATGTTCTCAATCATTTCTTCTTCGTCAGTTTTACTGTGCCTTCGTCTACCTTCATTTCTGTTTCTTGCTGTGAGCACTGGGATTGATTCCTTCTTCTTCTTCTTCATCATCTTCTTTTTCCTTCTTCTCCCCTGGCTTCCCTTTCCTGCTGTAACTCCAGGCCGCACCCGCACCTGCGGCGACAGCCCCGCCGACGAGGATGATGGGGACCACAGGTGCGCCTCCTGTCGTCATGGCCATGCTAGTAACATAGGAAAATGCTCCACCTGTGTTGGCCCCGTAGACCACGCTTTGGATCCCTGCGGCTATGGACCCCTTTGCGATCCCACCGGACGTGAAGCCGATGGCCCCCAAGACAGCTCCAGTTACTGGGTCCGGCATCTTAATCCAATGTCGATGTTAAGCTAGGTTCTCACCCAAGGAGGCTATATACAAGGTGGGAGCATAAGCTGATGCGGCAGGCTGCGGGCCGAACCAACAGCAGTCATTTTGTCATGACGTCATCATTGAGGCAGGCATATGCTGTTT
>JAAUXU010101770.1_pt1 | contig 24670 bp, 21 predicted proteins | sample 7278151 | NCBI WGS metagenome assembly JAAUXU01 (sample SAMN14350113, study PRJNA611818) | marine sediment metagenome | isolation source: surface marine sediment (1.8m) | place: French Polynesia: Moorea | collected 2018-08 | reverse complement strand
TTGCAGCTCTGACAAGATTGTTGACAAGATGGTTCCACAGACATCCCTCTCCACACAACAGTTGGGGGCTAAACCCACTCCTCATATGTATGCAACTTTCTGAGATCAGCGCTCTTGTCCAATGTGGAAGCTAAATATGGGACTCCTGGTATAAAAAAAGGCTCGATCAGAGCTCAATCAAGATGCAACTCGTGGCCAATTTAGGGATGTGGTTGAGCCTGCGGGCATTTTTTATTTCTTGGTCAAATGAATTCATTTCACTTAAGTTGCGTGCCAAAAAAAACCAAAAGGGGTTTCAAGTTTTGCTCCCTTGTTGGTATCAATGGCTGTTAGTCAGGGAAAAAGTGAGCCACAAAAACTGGCTCTTTGGACAAGTGCAAAAAGTGTCAAAAAAAGGGTCGACTGGTGGAGGTTTCGTGAGGGAATTGCAGGAACCGCTCGCAGATCAGGACAGCTCAGGACAGCATCCCACCAATATTCCAACATCATTGGCTCGACTCAAATGGAGTTGGGAGTCTCTATACAGAGCAGAAAAGTTGGACTCAATCTTCCACACAAGGAGGTCAAGCAAAGTACACTGGAATTCGGATAATCGGGATCCGAACAAGGGGGGATTTCCGGATAGTTCGGATTTTTCCTGCGCCACTGACGTTCTATGTAGTGAAGCACGTTGTTTAAAGGGGAAACTAAAGTAAGGTATGATAAGATAATTGGGGTTTTGAGGCACTGCCAACCCTGGTACTTGACGCATTTGTGCTCGACAAAATATGAGACATAAATATGCCTTTTTAAGGTCAGAATTTCAACTCACAACTCAATGTGTGACTTGTGTGAAACGAAACTAATCCAAGTGAACATTTAAAAAGTGTTCGTGTAAAATGTAGCATGCAAGCAATAATAAGCCACATCATTCGGGAAGAGCAGTCAGGCAGACGAAGTGGCAAGAGAGCAGGGCGGGATTAGGCCTTCTGAGGCCTTCCCAGGAAAAAGAAGTGACGCTCACATTAAAGAGGAACGTTCAATTTTAAAGGAAACCGCGTTCAGAATTTGGCCGCTACGTATGTATGTGTATGTATGGAACTGGACTGCCCCGGGATGTGAAGGCGGTCTTAAGATCAAACTTGTTGTGCTACAAAACACAGCGTGTTTACACAAACATTGCTGCTCCCAGTTATGAAAAAGGAAGCACTGCTTCCTGCGCTGCACAGTTGCGGCACTGCTTCCTGCACTGCGCAGTTGCAGCACTGCCTCCTGCACTGCACAGTTGCAGCACTGCCTGATTCATGAATGCTGAGAGCAAAGATTGTCTCGAACACCCCAGCCCTGGTCATTTATCTGCCAATCTCAGGTGCTCCCTCAGAAGCCCCCGGTTGGTGTTTCCTAATCTGAGTGAACGCATCTCTTTTCCCCCAGCTTCTTCCAGGAAGGCAGGGGTTAAGTGAATGCGACCCCGACTCATTTTGGCGCGCGCACGCACGCATCCGTTGGAGTGCGTGAGCGAGAAGAGCACAGTTGGGAGGGGGAATTTGAGTCAGCTTAGCTGCATTTAGATTAGGACACAGCTCGGGGTTTTTTTTTGCACAGGCAGTCAGAGCAAAGGAATCTCGCATCTCGAGCGGATCCAAATGGAGTCTCAACTCGGATTTCACCCACCTAAAACTCGAATTGTTCGAATATTCGAGTGGGGATCCTGTACAGTACTTATTTCGTTTAGTCACGATGGCTAAACAGCAGTACCAGGATGGCGGCTACATCGAATGATGGTGACTGCGCCAAATAACTGTGACTATAATGAATAACGACCTAAGATTGCCCAGAATGTGCAGTGCAGGAAGCAGTGCTGCAACTGTGCAGTGCAGGAAGCAGTGCTGCAACTGTGCAGTGCAGGAAGCAGTGCTGCAACTGTGCAGTGCAGGAAAAAAACCTATCGCTAAGGCTGTTTAGCAGTAGAACTTTTCAACATTTGTCGTCAATATCAAATCACAGTTAGTTTACACCGCAGCAAAGTGTTGATCAGCTCGTCCAGGGTGAAAGTGACTCCGTCGAATATCCTGGATATGACTACATTGAGTCAGTACTTCAGCTGGGTGGGTCCGGGTGGACTTTACTCCAAGTCCACCAGGACTTTTGCCCTCACCCCCTGGCATTGCAGGTTCATGGCTGACAACTGTGAGCCCGACACCAAACGACACCGAGCGACCCGGCTTTTTGGCGCGGGGGTCGAAGGAATTTGGCACATGCGGAACCCGAAGTCGGGTGGCATCAAGATGCTGCCATCGACGCGTAAATAAGCCTTTGGGAGGCCCGTGAAAAATGCTTTACGAAGCGATTCATTCATGACCTAGTTTTGCAACGTGTGCGCAAAAAAATGCCTCCGTGTGCATGGCTCAAGGTGCCAATGGCCCCTAATGACACCTGCCTGCACCTTCCCAGCCTTTATCATTATATCTGGCCATAATTTCCAGCAAATGATGAAGGGCTTTCAAAATTTCAATTGCTGTCCATTACACAACCCTCTCTGCAATGGATTTTAACAGATTTTTTTTCCACCCTTTCCGTGATTTGTGTGCTCTGAGTCACATAATGAAAGGGTTAAGATGTGCCATAATTGTGTCTCAGCCCGTGGAGAAATCAAGCAGGTCCTCCTCAGGCCAACGTTAGGGTGCGGTTGCACGCGCTGATGCCACCGACCACGTTGTTGTTGCAGCTGAACTTGGGGCCTTCGGGCATTTGGCCATGGCAAATGCGCCTTAAAATGTTGCTAGCATCAGGCGGTGTCTGGGAAAAGTCCGATCTTTCTTCACCCGGAGAAAAAGATTATATATATGAGAAGGACTATTTCAAAAGGTCCATTCTTCTTTCAGTCGAATCACTGTTTAGATTTTAACCAGAGTCAGTCTTGAGTGACCCAGGAGTTTGCTGACTGCAGCATTGAGCTTGATGACTGGGAAATATGACCTAGGAAAGTCAATGAAAAGATAGACAACAACTCTTTTTCTGTGTTTGGCAGAGCAAAGTGATGGATGAGTGAACCGAAGACCGCTAGTGCAAACTTGCAAAAAATGCGTGCAAATCTGGCCGAGTCAGTGCTCATTTTTGAAGTGTCTGCATTCAAATCTCCGCATGCAGAATGCGATGGAAGATCAGATTTTGCAGGGGGGATGTGGGGAAAATGCCCAATTTCAGCTGCTCAAATAAATGTCCGAGAAAAGGGGTAAGAAAATCTGCACTCCTTGCATGCAAAGTTGGTGTTTGCGAAACAAAGGATCCGTTTATCCCCCCTCCATAAAGGCAGCCTGAAGAAGAAGGGGGAGGAAAACGAAGCTGTCAAGTGGAAGACAAATAAAACAGGCTCGATATAAAGTTTGCACAAAAAAATTGCCAATGGATCCTCCGCCAGCTGAAAGTGCTGCTGTAGACGAAAAAAAACCTTACCATGCTAAAGGGTCAAAATTTTCCTCTAATGACGGGGTGGGGTTTTTTTTATCTCGTGGGGGCCTCAACTCTGTTCTCCCCTGATGCAGCCACGGTGCCAGTAAAAAGTTGTGTTGCCCAGACCATTAATGAGCCTCATCATTCGACCATGTTACATTATGCACATCTTTGTATGTTAACAATTGGGTGAAATTAAGCCATTTGAAGACTGTCACAATATGCTGGGTGTCCACTGTATTTCCGCCAGGCTCTTTTTTTAAAGGCACAGTTGCACGAGCGAAAAAAGGCTTTTTTTTTCAACAGTTCTGCCTCATTTCTGAGCTGGCCCATTGTTCAAGACAGGGGGGGGGGGAGAGGAAGGGCAAGAATGAGAAGGGTTAAGCAGGTAGAAGAAGGCTTGGATCCACAGCTTATCAGTGACAGAGTCGGAGATTAAAAAGAGACGCGGCAAAGAATGGAGGAAAAAAATCTGGATCCAGACCCTTGAGAGACCATCCAATTGACCTTGGCGTTCCATTGGTGGAAGGTGTGGCAAAAGTGACTCATGGTTGGGACGTTTATTCCTACCAATAAGTTATGCATATGCTCATATGGAAAGTCAGAGAGAGCCCGAATCGTTGAAACTTTCATACCAGAGAAGTGAATTCCCTTTTTTTTCTTCTTCTCCTTCTCTGGGCAGCGGACGAAGAAAATTCGGCCCTCGGGGCAGAGTAAATTAATTCACCTTAATTACCACACTTAAAGGCCTTGAAGTGGGCGGGGGAGACATGACTCACCTGCAAAAAAGGGAGGGAGGTAAAGAGAAATTGTGTCAAGCAACTGATGACCGAAAATTCGAACGCGATAAAAGGGATGCCCGAGAAGGGCCGAGTTAAGGCCTAGTCAGGCCTTTTTCCTTCTCCAGTCGTTCCAGAACTTGGAGAAGCCAAAGTCGGCCGGGGTAATGGCGTGGGAAGTGGCTTCCATGTTGACAGGGTGGCCAGCCAAGTCCTCCTCGGTGGTGGAGTCGGACGTGACTGCCGTCTCAAGCTGCGTCTTAAATAATAGAGTAACTCCTTTTAAGCCGTATAGAGCCACTTATGCACAGGTACAGGCGTTTAAGGCCACCTTAAAGGCATCTGGTTACAACTCCTTTGGGCTGTCGTCCATGGAATGAGAAATGTCAATATCTAACATTGCATTCTAAGACGTCAAATCAAACAGGCTGGACTTACAGCAAAAGTTATTGGTCACCCTGTGTATTTTTTTCGGCTCCAAATGCATCTCTTGGATCTCTGATGTAATGAGCCTATAGAAGCTGCTCCCTACAAGTCGTATACGGCACATCTTGTGTTCGATCACTTCAATTTTTTTGGCTCTCACGTCCATTATTAGAGCAAAACCAATTTAGGGCGATTCTATTCTGCAGGTGCAGTAAAGCGTGTATGATTTAGAAATGGTCTTTACACCCATTGTCAAACACACACACACACACACACGCTTTGGGTACCCATTTGTGGTGTGTGGGAATGAGGTGCCCAAGGTCTCCCAGCGACCGTTTAGACTGGCGGAATCCGTTGCTGGCAGAAGCAGAGAAGGAATCTGCTGCAAAAATGTGCCAGAGCAACCGCGCCCTAAGCCCAAATGACACTCTTTTTTTTTCTCCCTCCCTACTCAAACGTCTGCATACATGAATCATGCCTAAACTGGCCGCTGCTGCCCGCGAAATGAGATTGCTGCTGTCCTGGGAAAGGAACCCCCTTGATGATTGCAAGGGGGGCCAGGGGAGGGAAGAGGGGGTAATAGGCAGGGGTCTCCTCACTCTCCATCAGACAATAGCGGCCCAATGAGGCCTGAAAATGGACCAACGCAATCAAATGCGCGTATTTCCACTCCACTCTTCATTCCGCAGTCAGGGGCAGCCGTTGCTCTTGATATCCACTGTCTGGTAGAGTTTCTATTTCGCAAGACATAATATGTGTGAAGACTTTTCTCTCTTCTTTTTCCAGCTGACTCCGGAAAATTGGCAGATCCGAGTGAGGCTGCCAATTTCTGCTGCCCAAGCCCCAAAGCAATGAGACATGCCCATTTTTGAATGCTCCTCCAGCAGAAATGGGCGCCCCAAAGAGCATTGACGACAGAGAAAGAAAAACAACAATGGGGAATTTGCATCCAATGTCCTCAATGTCCTCAATTCCTTTCCTAATTTGCATGCTAATGAGACCTGCCAATTTTTGAGTGTGCCCATTTTTTTTTGCTCCAAATTGCTGGAGGGGAGGACTGTGAAGGGTGTGGCAGCCTCATCTCAAATCCCCATGTAGCAAATTTCATTTGTCTGGGATCGATTTTGATCGTGCTTTTGAGGAGAGTTTGTTTGTCTGTTTGTTTGTCCCTCTGCCCTCCTATGGACGGCACATTTAGGGAGTATCCTTTACCACTTTGGGGGGGGGGGGGGGGATGACAAATGGCGTTTGTCTCGCCGAGGCCGTTCAACTTCAGCCAGACAAGCAATCAATTGACTTCAGACTTCAAGCTGGGAGCTGCACCTTGACTAAAAGTAGCAAAATTGAGCTTCCTCTTAATCACAGCTGTAGATGAGCAATTTTGTGTACAGTGGACGCCCATTGTGAGGGGACAGTAAAAAAAATGCGGGGGGTTCGGCGAGGGCTTCAAAGAATTCGTCCACATTTGACTGGTTGGAATTGGCCATTGAGAGCGTGTCCAAGTCTTTGCTTTCTGCTCACGACAAACTCATGAGGCTTTTTCTTTGGTGGCTGCTCAAAAACTAGGCCAAAATTTTGGATCTGAAGAGACTTCGAGCCGAGCTGACGGAGAACACCCTGTCGAGCAAGTTGAAGAGGGTTTGGGTGGCGGCATCGGAGCCGGGCACGAACAGGGGTTCCGGCATCACAACTCTGACAGGGCTTCCAATACGTTCCATGACGTCATCCAGAGCAGGATGGAGGCAGCCTCGAACAGTCTTTGAGCAGCTCATTAAGTAGGCACTTTCTTGGATAACTGTTGAACGTCCCGTGTCTACATTTATATTTCTACAACATAGTTTCTACGTAGTCAAGATTCTTTCACAACCATGTTTTTGACCTTATGAAGGGAATATTTGGATAGGAAAATGTGCATTTTGAATGGGGACTTGACGACTTCGACACCTCAGAATGGGAGGCCTGACAATGACAACTATCCTGGAAGGACCGGGCAAGGTGAATTTATCCATCACAGCAGGTTTGCCATTGTCAGAGGGTGTCTCATTCAATGCACAACCGAACGTTATTTCCTCAGCTGAGCCAACCTCGTCGAAGGTGGCATTGCCGAACCTAGGATAGCCCAATCCAGAGTTGCCAGATTGAAGAGACGCGGGGAAGCAGATGTGGTACTTTTTATATGCAGGTGATTTCACAGTCAGGCAATAGTTTTGGGAGCCTGGCAACGCTGGCTCGATCTGAAGTGACGTATATTCCTAAGCCAGGGATACCTACAACAATACAAGATGGGAAATGCCAGCGAAGGACGTGAGGTACGCAGTGTTGCCAGAATAGGAGGGACCAAAAGTCAACACATAAAAAAACTCAGTCCCGTTGAAGCCATTTTTGAAAAAGTTGGCCAAACACTACATAAATATAGACGGCCACACATATTTCTGGACTGAAACAAGGCCGATCTGGCCATAGAAGGACTCGTGCTTGGGCCTGCCTTCCCCTCCTGAATGGGCATCCCTGCCCAACATGACCTTTCGGGGTTTTCCAATGTTCAAAAAGTCAGGGTTTGACAGTTCTTTCACGCACATCTGAAATGAAGAAACATCTCCACATTCACCATATTTTTGAGACACAGCTGCAAAAGCAACGTTGCCATTTGCCGAAACGACTGAGATGCTTGAAAAGTTGTGTCAGAAGAAAAAAAAATCCCCCTAGGCTGCTTATTTTTTGGGTGGGTAGCGGAAAATCCCGGGTCAGACCCAACATTCGTGGGTGAAAGAAATAAAGGATTGTCGGGGAGGGAACCCTGAGCTGAGAAGTCGCTCGGAGGGATCGTTTAAACACCCAGCAACTTGGCAGTGTTTATGCAGAGGGGGTAAAAATAGGGGCAGAGATCTGAGCAGACCAAATTTCTGACGATTGCCAATTTCGGGTGGGGCAGCTGGAAATGACGCAAGCAGGTTGACGACGTCTGGGGGTATAAATTATGCCCCAATTTCACACTCACCCCCCCGCCCCCCCTGCAGCTACCGCAGCTTGATTAGATCTGTACTATCCGGGGGATTTTGCAAAAAGTCTGACTGGCCCCAACTTTCCCAGTGACTTTCGACCAGATGAATGGAGGTCAAGACAGAGTGAAAAATTCTCTTCCTGGCACTATAATAATTTCTGACTAAGCTGCTCTCAGCTCCCTTATTATGCTAAGTTATCGGCGCCTGTCATAAAGAAAAGAAACCCCCGCAGGAGGGGAGACACATGTGTACAGGGTGGCCAACAGCTTTTGTGAAGTTTTGTGGCCTCCTGTCCGACGTTGCTGACCAGAGCGGCCTTCAACAGGGTGTCTTGACGGAGGACTGGAGGCTGCAGTCGGACGGCGTCGACCTCAACGTGGCCACCCTGTACATGCCCTGCACACACTCACACACACACGTCCTATTGTGTTAACGAGAAGGAAGGCGAGCAGTTGGGCCCTCAGACGGCATGACAAGAAAGAAAAAAAAAGTGGGCGCTTTGTTTTGGAACAGTGACACCCCACAAAAGTGGCACCAAATTAATGATTGTCGTTGGATGCCCGCGGCCCATGTTAAAAGGGGTCATACAGCCCAGAAGGGGGTCACTCTGGAAACCCCCCGTGCACAGAACCCAAAAGGTCCCACACATCTCCTGTCCTTGAGGTCAGCTCCTGGCCCAGAGACATTAGGAGGCCTCTTGAAATCAACACAATTGCCAGTTTTTTGGCAGCTCCTGTAGCAATTTATTTGGGCCTGCCTAGGCCTGACAGGGGAAGAAAAGACTCTCTCTCTCTCTCTCTTTCTCTGTACATACATAACCGGTCGTGATTTCCTGCCCATTCAAAAATCACTCTGCTCTCAGACGCCCAGGAATTCTTTCTTTCTCTCTCGCTTTGTCGCGCGTGCCAAGTCAGGAATCGTCAGGCCCAGCCTAGGCTAGGCCTAATGGGGGAGGGAAGGCCCAAACACAACTCTATGCTACCGGACAGCGGAAAAAAAATGAAGCTGGCTTCCTGCTGAGTCTAGAATTTCAGCTCCTTTTCCTGTTAGCGGAAAAGTCCAGTCCCAAAAGTCTGTCTGGCCGAGTCTTTTCTCTCTCGTGCATCCTCTCACGTCCCAGAGAGGCTTCATTTCTACTCGGCGGGATTTCTCTTAGCAAAGAAAACATTGGCTGCGGTCAGTCAGGCTCTGTAGGGGCCTCCTTTTGCGTCGATTTATCTCTCTTTTTTTTTGCTTCTCCTGCATGCACATTTATATGCGGAGCCTTCAGCGTCCAACAAACATATGAGTTTGCTAATGAGCCTGCTGGTTTAATAAAGCTGCTGCCGCCAGGAGAGGAAACATGCACGCTACGTATTCGCGTCTGGCAGAGTTGCCACCAGTTTGGTCAGCGCAGCAGAGCAGTCAAGTTGGTGGCATCAATTTAGATTCTATTCTAATCTAAGGCTGGCTCAGCCAAGTGCGGGATCCCAGGCTCAGCAACACCGAGGCCAGGAGTGTCCAGTGGAGGTCCCGTTCGAGCACGTTTGGCCAAAAGAACTGCTGGATTTATTTTGCCAAATTTTGAAAATTGGCCACTGCTGTGCAACCTTGGCCTTCGGATCCTATACGGCCAACCTGAAGTTTGAGCTGGGTGACCAAAGCAGCTCCGGCCACCAGATGTCTGCGGCCACGACGGCTTCCTCGCAGCCTCACCAGCTTGTGACTGAGGTCAGCCTGTGCGTCCTCGGGGCAGAGATCTGTCTCTGGCTAAAATATGCTCCTAATTAGCCTCCTCCGGGGCTCTCCCCAAGCCCCATCCCTCACCCTGTGCTGATCCCCAAACATTATTAGAACTACGCTTGAGCCTTTGAGCCCCCGTGTTCAGGGACTTGTTTTTGTTGACCCGGCCCGGGGCTCACATTGGACCTGTCTGGCAACCCTGACTCTCTCGTCATCGAGATCTGTGCGCTCTGCTGTGATAATGCATTTTGGCGGTGGCAGCAGCAGCTCAATGCAGCTCAATGGCTGCCCGAAGGTCACGGGCAGCGGTCAAGAGGAGAAAATTGCCCTCTCACATCCCTATCATTGTCATTACTCGGAGGTGCAATTAAACGTTTCTTGCGCGGTAATTAGCGTGATTGCCCGATGATTCACTAGGTGTCGGGCATGCAAGGATTGAGGCTAATTTAATGTGATTTTTCTATGCCAAAGTGCACACTTGCCGTGTCCAGACTTGCTCAGACCCGCCTAGACTTGCTCAGACTCGCCCAGACTCGCCCAGACTTGTGGACAATTTTTTCATCTACTTATCCCATTGTCGAGGGGAAAGCGCAACCTCAGTCAACGCGCTCAGATGGGGTTCAAGTGAGAGATTAAACGCTCATTTCCTAGTTTTGAGGTGCCCAATTTTCTGGGCGGGCCCAAAGAAAAAGACAGTCATTGAGAGACAAAGAAAGAAGTCATCTCTTGGAAAAAAGTTCTTCTAATACAAGTGCGCTCACTCACAACTCCCAGGGTTCCCTTTCTGCTCAAACAATTTTCATCTAATGCTTAAGTCTGCTGGAGAAAAATCTGGAAATTACACACGTGCTGAAAAATTGGGCGCACCCATTTCCTGCCCATTCTTTTTGTCTCTCTCAGCTGCCAATGATTTTCGCCAGGGTTTTTTTTTTTACTTCGGCAAAGTAACAAAAGCGAGCGAATTTGTTGTTGTCGTCATCCTCCCCCCCCCTTAATTTTGCCCCCTCCCCCCCCCCTCCGGGTTGCAACCTGCGTGCGTACGCAATAAGAGAGGCTCCCACTGAGGCCGCTACTGCCGCGGATGCTCATAAATATCTGCTAGCCCAGAAAATATGGGTCGCGGCTCAGGTAATTAGCCTTTGCAGGTAGGAAAGGAGGGTAGATAAAAATCACGCGAGAAGTCTTGATTTACGCAACAAGCAGTCTCATGTGTGTGTGTGAGAGAGAATTAAACTTGCTCTAAGACTTGTCCCATTCTAGTTCTCAAGCATTGAGAGGGGCACACAGGGTGCAGCACAACAAGTGGAACTGACTCTCTCCAGTCAGCATCTACAGGGTGTCATCTCTGTCATCATGGACCAAAGCCAGTGGAGGGATCATTGGCTCGTTGAATGCTTCAACAATGGAAAGCTCACCCCAAAATGGGACATCACAAACTATCTGGTGGCATCAGAGTTCAAAATGGAACTTCTTAAGGCATCCTTGGCATTCAAAGAAGTCCGCACTCCCTGGTCTTGGAGACAGCTGGCAATGGATCTGCACACTTGATGCTGTTGCACTTCTGCCAATCGATGAAGAACAGGCTGAAGTGGTACATGGCGGCCACTTTGAAGGCGAGTTGTCAAGCATAAAAGTGTTGTTGCTCCCCTGTAAACGTCTGACAGCGTTGTAGGGACGATGCACTTTATTACAGTCCTGCCACTCCACCCTGTAGCTGGAAGCGTTGAGAACCTATCTCACTTTTGAAGGGAAAGAAAGGTCAGTGCAAATGGCGGCTAATTTCGCGTTAGACCCTCCCTCAGTCTCACATACTTACGTGCACACACGTACAATTTCATGCGTGCAGGCATGGCTGAAATCATAGCAAGCAGCAACCCTTTTTTTGTTTAGAGATTAAAGATTTGGGAGGTCTCTGCTGCTCTGGAGCATTAAAAGATGAGAAAAGTGTCGGTTTCGCAACGATTTTGCCATTTCCCGTGAAGAAAAATGCAAAAATCCCCCTAAAGATCCCCATTTTGGCGGTTCAGTGACCCTGGGTGGGGTCTGAAGGGGGGGGGGGGCACAATGGCTGAGGTCTGGGAGAAGCGAGACGCATTGAGACGCCAGATGGATGGACTGGGTGCACCTTATGAACATGGGGGATGTCGCTGGCGTCATGGACTTTGCGGGCGTCATGGACTTTGCGGACCGGGTGGAACAAAAGCACATCCCTCAGCCTGAACGTTGAAACTTCCTTGGAGCATGACGCTCTAAATGTTCATGTCCAAGAAGAATTAGCTTTGCGTCTGCCACAACTGTAGTGAAATGCAGCGGTAAAGTTTGCCAGTGTTTGCGTGAGTGTCTTTACGTGTCATCACAGTAAAGTGTCTGCGTCTCTCTCTCGGTCTGAGCATTAAAGTATTAACAATGTCAGGTTCATTGACCTTATTTCTGACATGTTGAGCCTTTCTTCAACAGCTCTCCAAGTGTAAATTGCCCTAAAAGGCTGAGTGCTGTAAAGAAGCTTGTTTGGGCGTTGCCTTCTTTCTCTCGGGCTCACATATTCCAAGTTGGTCTTGTCCAGAGCTGCCAAAGAGAAAAGTTTGTATCTGGTCTAAAGGAACCGCCTTGATAAGGCCGGAAAGGCAGAAAAGATAAGGCCAAAACTTGACCAAATTGAGGAAAGTCATTCCAGGCGGGCCAAATTCATACCCATTTTCTCGTCTTCCTTCTGCTCTCACATTTGCAATTGCATCAAAAAAATTTGCACAGTTGCAAAATTTCTCTCCTCACGCCACATCTGCGGTTGGGCCCGCCACGTCCGCCTGTGCAAGGTCCACCTCAGCTTCCCTCGTGTGGAGCAGATGCGATTTTCACCCGAGCTAATGCAAATTCGCAACTGATGCAGACGCAGCCAGTGTTTTTGGGCCCTTTTTTTCGCACAAAGAAAGTATCCAGACACACCTCTCATTAGGCTCTCCTAATGAGTTCTCCTCCTGCTCATTTTTCGCGTAATTGACTTAGGATCTGTGGCTTTTAAGCACTTTTCCGGCCACTTTTTTGTTTCTGCTCTCAGAAGAAGTCTGAGCAGGTTTTTTTGCATGTGCGCGAAACCAGGCGTGAACGAGAAATCTGCACACATTGCAGAAAAAAAGAGATCTGTGCTTAAGAGACCGTGATATTTCGGTCAACACCTCCAAGGCGCTTTTGCAGGTATATTTTTAACCCTTCTTTGCTCTTTGACAAACTTTTTTTTATTCGTGAGCTTGGCAACAAATGGAGTTGCCATTTTTGTCTGCTGCTGGCGGTTTTTTTTTGCACACATCCACATTGGCAAACTTTTGTGTGCGTGCCACGTTAAGCTTGACTCACATTGACACTCGATATATTAATCGAGGCCTGCAACAAGACAGAATGGACGAAAAGCAGAAAGGCTCTCAGCTATAGAGTTGTGTCTTTTCAACCTTATGTGTAAATAGTCCTGAACACTTAAAAACACAGTCACTGAAGCTGAAAGTGGCAGGTGACATGCAGCCCTTGGAGCATTGGGATGAGTATAAAGTAAAGGTCATTTGCCTGAACTTTTTGAGCAATTTAAGTAAACAACTTTACTTTACGTGAACTTAAGTGTCCCACAAAGTTTAGCAAAATTTTCTGGAACCACTATTTGTTTTTTGGTCCCCAATAATAACGAGTAGAAAAAAGGGGATCACGAAGAGGATCAGAGTTAAATTTGTGAGTTAGAAGAACTAATTGTTTTTTTTTAATCAATTATGTCATTTACGTTTCACAACGTGACTGGCGCAAGAGTGATCACGGCACCGGAGTAGAAAATTAGGAGGGAAAAAAGTAGGGAACAAAGTACAAAATCACTTATATGAAGTATGAAGTCGTTGAAAGAAGGTGGGAAGTGAGTGAAAAAACGAGTAGACAATCACTGAAAGACATAAGAAAATCATTGAAAAAGAAGTAGGAAATCAGTGACAGCTGATTTTTCAGTGAGAAAAAGTCGACTTTTGAGAGAAATATTGATGTCTCCAGTCAGAACTGTTGACACTCATGTCTTGCAGCCTCATTCATTTGTTGACTTGTTCTTCACAAACAGAGTGTGTCAGAACAGTGGAAGATGAGCCAAAAAAAAGGTTGCTTCATACCGTGTGAGGCTGAAAAAGTGAAGCCACCAGTCTCAAGCTGAACCACCCGGTGCGGGAGCATCTTTGATAGCTTTTTTTCTTCGTCTTTCTCGGCGAGTTATAGAATCTGTCACTCTCGCTCAGACTGTTCAAGATCCCCTGGAGCTTTTTTTTTTATTATTATTTGAAGCCTCTCAAAGTCTGGGAAGCGACAACATTTTAAAGCTCCAGGAAATTAAGGAGAGGAAAAGTAGTCACGTGAAGGAAAAGATGAGATTCTCACATTTCTTCTCGCTTCAGGTAATTTGAAATCGAGCGAGGAAAATGGTTAATTTATGGTTTCTAGCCAATGATTCTGGCAACTCTGCAGCCGCTGCTCCTGGCAACACTGGCCGGCCGAGGTTGTTCGGGCCTGACTCGGGTTCAAACCCAGCCGGGCTGTAAGTATTTGACCATGCCGGGGCCACCGATGGGCTGTGCACAGGCATGCTTAAAAGAAAATTCTTATGTTATGTTTTATTTTGAGTGTAACAGCTTCCTTTTGCAAGCACTTAGTGAGTCATTTGTGAAATCCAGAACTGTGGGAAGTCACCACAACCGTTGAAACTAACGCAGCTCAATAAATACTCGAAAGCAGCCCTAATCACGGTGAGAAATCGTCGTCAAATGGATTGGTGTTGTCGTCAGGGTTCCCAGACGTGAGTTTGCCGCGACAAATCTGATCTCGACATGTAATTCACTCTTCTCCGTGGCGTCTACCATTTCTTCAGCCATTTCCATCACTTTTTTGCGAGTTCGATCACTTTTTTGCAAGTTTGTTCACGCGTAGAACTGCGTCAACACGATCGCAGACCGTAGCCACCGGCACAAATGATTGAAAACATCTTAAGCTGGCCGATTTTGGCCTCCGGGTAAGTGCGACCTTATGCACATTCGTGTTTTTTTGCGCTCTCTCCGCAATTTCACATGGTGTATTAAAGCTCCTGCTGAAATTAGGGCAGCTGAGAGATGGAGTTGAGGTCTGACATCTGACCAGAACCATTAGGTCTAGGAAGTAAAAACCGCAATCTCCAATTAATCCACCTTTGAGGGCCCCTGGGCCTTTGGAGGCGTGACCTTTGCCTACAGAAACCATAGGGGGGAGTGGAGGTGAGGAGGGAGTGGAGGTGAGGGGGGAGTGGAGGCAGTCCAATGGTCGCTGTCCACCTGTTCTGCCCACACAACAGGGCTTCCAACGCACTGAATCACTGTTTTTCTTTGCATCCATAACAGAGGTCAGTGAATCAACAACTTCGTGTCCTTTTTGCCCCCCCCCTCCACCCTCCAGGCCTAATGCCGGGCATTAATTTTGGGTCACTGCCCAAAAGTGATTCATTTTTCTTCGCTGCCCATTAAGAGTAGTCGAATTTGTTTCCCCCCCCCCCCCCCGCGATCGCTCATTTTCCCCACACCAACATTTACTTCTCAGTCAGTTCGCGGAGGTCGCAATTAATTCTGCCGCAATAACTTGGAACGACCTCAGTCGACCAGACTTGCAAAACAAATTGCGGACGTATTGATAATCTCATCTGGCCGTAGCAGCCGCCCACGGACGTGCACAGGGCGGCCATCGGCGTCTCTCACACGTTCAGTGGTCAAACTTGACAACATCTCTTTACAGATAGCCAATGTTGACGTCACTCACTCGATTGGTTTGGCGGAAAAAAGGCCTCACAACCAGATTCCTTCACATAGGCCTTAAAGGCACAGCAGGTGTGCCAGGCCCTCACTCTCCACTCCACCGCAGGGGTGGTCTCCAAGCTGTGGTTCAGCTATGTCAACCTGGCTGAGATGCTCTAGCTGGCTGGACACCCTGTACACACTTGCCAACTCCATCACCGGGGAGGACTTCAGGATCTCCACGCTGTGGTTCAGCTCTGTAATGAGTACTTTGTGTAGCAATGTCCTGTGCAATGCACTGGCTGGCTGGCGGCCACCCTGCACGGGAGGGGGGGGGAGGCCCAACATGTGAGCAGAAGCATGATCCAGCCAGCCAGGGTAGGCCTGAACCAGGCCCCGGAGGCAATCTTCTAGGCCATCCTTGACATCGACTTTGTTTTATGGCAGGCCCTTGTCAAATGTACTAGTTGGCCACCCTGTACGTCCGGCCCAGACAGGGCAAGCTTGTTGCTCAACAGATGGAGAATGGAATGGGTGTCCCAAATTTGGAAGTTCCGGAGCCCAAGAGGTGTCAGGACTGAGAATGGACCTTTTCTGTCGAATAAAATTGGTAGAATTCTTGAGCTGGATCGACCAAAGTCGCGGAAGAAGCATCAAGACACAATGGACGGGATTCTCCCTCGACTCCACCAGACAGCAGAGGTCAGTACGAGACTGATAAGGATTGAGACTGCGGCATTGAAGTCGATGCCAAAGAAAAATTTCCAAAATCACTGCACTGAGCCTTTGCCAAGTGATTAAGAAATATCTAGCAAATCACTCAAAAAAAGTCACCCGATCCTGGCAGCTTTTCAGCTGCAGTCATTGCCGGAGAAGTTGTCTGGCCGAGCTGCTTGGCCCTGTACGCGTCCAAGGGGTCGTCTGACCACCCGACGAACTCGTTGATGATGGATGAGGTGGATATTAAAGTCGGGAAGGACGAAGAGATTGATCTCTTGGCTGATGACGACCACGACGAGGGAGAGGGAGAAGCACGCACGCACGCACGCCTTGTTTGTACAAGAGCCTCCGATAAAAAAAGAAAGAAAAATGAATCGAAAAAAAGGATGCGAAAGAAAGATTTTTCGGATTTTTTGTTTGCTTTTTTGGCGGTTTTTTTTCTCCCAAAAAAAGAACGCTATTTTGAGGAGCAGCCAAGAGGAAAACTTTTCTTATGAGAAAACCAGATTAAATTTCGTGATGTGATGATGGATTATTGATCTTGATTGCTCATCCATTTTGACTTCACTGGAGGAAAAAAAAAATTGCTTGAACACGTTTTTCCCGCACATTTTGGTCCTTCCGTTTTCCTCTTTCTTGCTGAGCTCGAACAAGAGCTCAAGACTTCAAAAGCTCATCTCATTATGTATGGGCCTATGGGTCGGCCCATAGGCCTATTAGGCATCTTGTCCTTAGGGACGGGAATTTCACTATTTTCGGCTAATCCTTTGAGCAAGTGCGATGAAGGCGAGTGGAAAAGAGCAATTTGCATGTCTTCCCCCTCCCCCCTGAAATCTGAGGGACGTTTTACACTGGCAAAATTCCTCACTTTCAAGGGGAAGGGAGAAAAGAAAAAGAAATTGGGTAAGTGACACCTTTTCTTGACTTGTGGCCTTGAACGTTTCCCACCCATTTTTAAGCTTCCCCGCCCTTGATTTGAACAGATTGAGCTCTGTGAGGCTGGAACTCTCGTCTGGTGATTGCCCCATTGTGTTATTTCATAGCTGACTCCACCAGATAAAAATGGACTCCACAAACACACAGTACTTGAAGGGCCTAAAGGACACGTTCCAAAAAGAAAGAAGGAAAGTCTCTGCACAGGGTGCATCAGTATCTTCAGCCTGGCCTCTCTTTCTTGTGTGCGCTACAGGGTGATGAAAAAGTCCTTTCTTGGTGGCAGAAACCTCTTGATCATCACCGCTTTGAGCTACAGGGGAGTTCAGCATAACAAAGTGACTCTCACAAGACTAGAGAAAGAAGAGTCTTTTGGGCAAAAACTATTGAAAGTTTTTGACTTGTTTGAAATGAGAAGGGATTATGGCCTGGGGAGATCCAAAATTTTGATCAGTCATCGATGTAAAGGAAAGCTTGATTTTTGGAACCCATACACACCACAACAGCAAGATGCATATTCTGAGTCAGTGTGAGCAGGAGCAGTTTCTAGGCCCATATTAGCTGGGGCCTGGATTCACATGCAGGAAGGGGGGGTTGCCCATTGATGGGTTCAGAAAGTCCTAATGGCAAAAATCAACTGTTTCTGGGCATTTTTCGAGTGCAAACTTCTTTATCTGACTGGCGGTGAGGGCCGAGGAAGCAAAAAAGTCAAAAGTCAAGCAGCATCAGCTCTTTTGTGGAATTTTTCAAGTCCCAACTTCTTGGGAAATCTAACACTGGTGGATGGATGATGCAGTTTTAAAAGTGAAGGAAATAACAGAACTCTATGATGACTTCTACAAAGCGGAGAAGATCTGGTCCGGACCACATGGGCAACATCGAGTGCATGAGCAGCTTAGGCTTCCACTGCTATAGCAGCTGGAGACTCTGTACGCAGCTTCTCCAACAGAGGGGGTGGATCGAGCCCGGTTTTTTTTCCAAGCTCGAGTCGATGTCAACTTCCAAGTCGACTCGAATTCGACTCGGTTTTTGACAATTTTGAAGCCAATTTCGAGCAGATTTTTCAAGTCATCTTCTTTCTTTCATTTTCGAGTTCTGAAGATTATTAAAAAAGCCTGACGTCATGACTCAAAGGTCCGCCAATTGGTCAAGTTATGGTCAATGCTGTGACCACGTGACCAGCTGGGATTGCGCAGTACAAGTGCTGCATCCTCATTGCAGCTGTTCTCAAAATTTTAGTTCATCAATTTTGGAGGAAAAAAACCTTTCGAAGTCGAGCCAGCTTGAAAGACACAAAACCCCCGATTTGAAATTCGAGCCGAATCGAGTCGATCTCTTAAAAAAAAAAAAAAGCCTTCTGGATATCGAGCCAAGCCGGGGCTCGACACAGCCCTATTCTCCAGTACAGAATCTCAGCGCAGAGAGTGCGCAAGAATCTTCGCCGCCTTAAAAGAGACCATTATTCCATCTAGGGGAGGATGAAGGGGGGGGGGGGAGAAAAAACTTTTTGGGGGGAAAATTAGGTCTGAACATTCAGTCTCTCTTTTTTTTTCCTGGCATCATCGAGGCCATCAGATATGTTAGTAGGCACCATATGGACCCAATGGACTCTGGCCTTGCAGACTCGACAGATGGCGCAGACAGTTACTTCTTCTTGTCTTGGCACAATTGACTGGGAATTGGTGTGCGTGGAGTTCAGGGCCAAGAAGTCCGTGAAGAATTGGCTTTGCGGGGGAGGAAGGAGGAGAGAACACAATTTATAGGCACTTTGTTACTTCGCTACCGCCCAACGCTGACAGAGAGAGAAAAGAGAGCAGAAAAGAGCGGTTTAGAGAGAAAAAAAAACTTTTTTTGGGGCAGGGTTAGTAATTAATCGGAAGGCTTTAATGAGCTACCTATTTTTTTTATACCGCCCAAGCTCTTTTTAGTACGAGGGTTTTTTTTCCGCGTCCTCCTCTGGTGAGTACAGGGTGGGACGCCAAAAAACGCCATCGTTGATCCGGAGATGTGGCAAACCTGGTCAGATAGCAGTGGCAGATCTGGTGGTGCTTGCATCCACCCTGTACACATGATATTGGGCACTCTTCTTGTATTTTGGTCTACTCTGTATGTTATTTAGTGGGTCTGGATTAGTGGAGAATTTTTAGTGCTTTCATCCTCCCTTTGTACTACTATCCGTAGTGTACGCGGCTGTAGTCGAAAGCTTCTCAAGTATCTTCATCCACCCTGTACACTTCGTACGTAGTGATTTGGATCATTTAGGGCTTTCCGGTGTCTTTACCCACCCTGTATGGCATGCAGTGCACCCGGATTAGTGGAGAATTTTTTAGCGGCCTCATCCAACCTGTACACTGCTGACGTTGTTTAGTGTTTTTGCCCACCCTGTATTCTCGTATATCTGGCCGAGGTTGTCCTACACACACATGGGGAGAGAGAATAAAAAGTGTGTGCAAAAAGTTCCATGATTAAGTCCCAAATTGGACTGAGAGAGTTAAGTAGCAAGAACAGGAACTTCTTGAGCGACTGCCAGAATCTTCTCCGTGATTCTTGGCTGTCATGATCTCTTCTTAGGGATGATGATTGGCCAGTTTCTTTTCAATGAGCGCATTCGCCACAGGAGAGAAACAAAAACGATCAAGGGTAGGGACAAAAAAGGGGTGTCGACGTCGTACAATGAGGGCCTTGACGAAGGACAAAGAATGCCTTAATTCACACATCGGGCCTGAGCACTCGAGTGCGTACAGTGAATGAGTGAGTGATTCAATCACTATTTTGGTGATCTCCTTTTTTTTATTTCGTCTTCTTCCTCGCTCAGCCTCCTCCTCCCAATCACTACTATTGGCCAATGTTGAGATCAGTCAATGATCGTCCAGTGGGTTTTTTTTTTCTTTTTTTTTTCGTCCAAGGATCGCCATCCTTGGCTTCGTCATCATCGCAGATGTAGAAGGTGTGCAAGAACGCGATGGGAGAAGAGAAAAAAAAATCTATCCAGGCCTTGGGCCTCCTTTTTTAAGCGCTGTCTTACGATCAGATTTTATTCTGGACAATTGTGAGCGAACCAAAAACCCTTGTGAATGTTTCTTAAGCCCTTAAGCGCATTTCTCGTTTCCTTTTTATACCTACTTACGGGGTGGCCACACAAAACCCTGTCAAAAACAGCATGGCAACCCGGTCGTTGGGTGCCCTCTATAGTATAACACATCCCGATGTTACCTAAGCTTGAGTGATCTCCAGTGCGCCATTGTACTGTTTGTATAGTTCTAGTGTGAGTAGTTGCAGCAGTTATGTGAAATTTATGTATGTGAGTAGTGTTATCATCAATGCTTCAGAGCTCAGTTCTCTTGTGTGGACCGAGACTGTAGTTCACAAGTTTGTGGCATTAATGTTTTAAGTTTTTTCGTGCGTAGATGCTGTGTGTGTGTCTTCTGTGCGTAATTTATGTGTGTGAATAGTGCTTGTGTGTACAGTTGCTGTGTCGTTCGTGTATGTGTGCGATCCCGGCCTGTTTCCTTCCTGTGTGTGTGTGTGTGTGAGTACAGGTATGTGTGTCTCTTGCGTGAGTGCAGGGGGGGGACACGCCTGAACCCACAAATCCCCCTCCTTTTCCATGTGTCACGGATTATTCGCCCCAGTTTGGACCCCTCTTCTTGTCCTGCCATCGCACTGCAAAAACTTGTGAAGAAGAAGAAAAATCTGCCCGACCTCGCAGTTTTGCAGTGATTCCTTTTCAGAAATTCCATTCTGTGCGTGTCTCTCCTGTCCTTTTACTCGCTGAGACAAATGTCCTGTGCTTATGACTGATCGAGTCCATTACTTTTGACCGTCGTCCGAGGGGACGTGAGAGAGAACCTTTTAGCGTGGCAATCAGAAGTGGCATTAACAGAAAATGTATTTAGCCCGCTGCAAAATTCGTGTCATGCGCGTACAGGGTGGACCAAGAGTGACCCCCCTACGCCTATGCATGGATGGTCCACTCTGTACATTTAGGGCCTTTATTGAGTCTGCGCGTGCTTGACTGGGCCCGGTCTTTTTTTTTGGGGGGGGGGGAGGGAGAAGACTCAAAATTTTCACTTGCAAAAGCATTTTTGCGAAAACTTTGGGCCCCTCTCAGAGTCAGAAATCGTACCTACGTCAGATGATTGCGCGCTATTTTCAACAGTCTCAACTGTCAAAACATTGATGCTTGGCTCTAGGACGCGAAAAACTTGACTATTTCTGGCCCAGATTCCAAAATTCTTTTTTTTTACGACTCAAAATTTTTGTCGTCTCCCCTTTCAAGTCATGCATTTGTACGTCCTACACAGGACTGAGCAATAAAAGGCCCTACTTATATCGGGTTACTTTTGGTCCACTCTGTTTAGGGCCCTGACGGAACCATCCAGGCAGACAGGCCTAAGTATAATAGGCTTAGAAATATGACGCTTCCTTTTGCGTACGTACGCACAAAGATGTGTATGTTGAGAGAGAGAGAGAGAGAGTAAGCATGATTTGTATAGGCCTAACGAAGCCAGCAACTTACTGCGCTCCCGCACCGGGTGTCGCAGATTGAGTCGGGACGTGAGGCAAGAGTCTCTCTGTAGGTCACGACGCTTTGAAGACGGAAAAGCCTTGTCCACCCTGTACGACCCGCAGCGCTGCCGCCGTGATTCCAGGCGCTGCAGACCCCTCAATCACTAGGGAAATCACTGTGCCAAACATGTTTCACTACGCACCCACTGAATGATGATTTCCAACAGATTGAACATCTGACCGAGTAGAGAAAAATGCGCGCGTGTGTTTGTTTGTGTCTTTCTCTCTCTCTCTCTGTCTCTTCCTCTTTCTTTCTTTCTTTCTTTCTCTCTTTCCATCTCTCTCTCTCTCTCTCTCCAAATTTGGCATTCCCATTATTCTCTCTTTGCATTCTTCGCCTCTTTTCTTCGCGTATTTTTCTACCGAATCCATCACCTCCTGGGTGGAAGAAAAAGCAGAGGAAGCAGCTTAAGCTTAAGGCCGACTTCCACTGGCACATTTTTCGTCCCTTCCTTCTTGCCCTTCAGCCTCCAGAGGAATCCGCTCTTGCCAACGCGCCCTAAGGTCTCGCCTACCCACACATTCTGCCATTGACACATCTCGTATTAAGACCGCACGTGCGCGTGCGCGCGCGCGCGCGCACTGAGGTCGTGGAATCTCGCCAAGCGAGGCAAAAACAACACCAACTTTGAGCAAAAAGAATCTCTTGAGGCTGCGCGCGTTGAAGGGGTCAATTTGGCATTGGACAGGAAGAAGAAGAAGAAGGAGGAGGAGGAGAAGCTCATATGTGCCATTAATCGCAGCAGCCACGCGATAACAGAGTAAGAGAACCTTGAACAAATTGCTCCGCACAAGAAAGCTCAAGTCTTACCATGTTTATTTATGTTTGTATTCAAGCATTGACCTTTTTCCTCATTTTATCAGTGCGTGGCTAAATCCGGGTCATGTTAGTCAGGTCTGTGAGGTTTTACTTTTTGAGAACTAAATATTTCATCATTTTTCGAGATGAGCAATAGCAAAACATAAAAAAGATGTCAAGTCATTTGTCACTGTTGAAGTGTAGCTGACTTGGGTCGGACAGATCCAGCAAGTGAAGAAGACTCTCGGCACTTTTTATACTCATATGAGTCAGGATTCGCCTGCTCTTAAAGATGAGAACGCACATCCTCAGTATAAGCATGAAAACCGTAGTCACTCTGGCGAAATTACTTCTGACTCACCCTGTCCGGGTCCATATAGGAATTTGCCCAAGAGAAGCCATCTCTTCTGGAGTGCTGTTCAAGTGAAATGAGATCTCAGCACTTGAGGCTTCGATATCTGTGCCCCCCACCCAAAAAAAAAGAAGAGATGCCGCCTCTCAATCTGCTCAAAAAAGTGGGCAGCCAGCAGCAACCCAACTGTTCATCAAGGTTGGCCCATACATACGCACACACCGATTGTACGTGCGCACCCGTACAAGGCTCGTACGTACGAGCAGACATGAGTGAACATTTCTGCGCTTTCGCATATCCGGGCTATCAGTTTTCTTGTCATCCTATGACTGTCTGACTGCATCAGCTCCGTGTGCGATCACGAGTGCGTGCGTGCGTGCGTGCTTGCGTAGGCGTGCGTGAACGCGCGCGCGCGTGAAAGGAACAATGAGAGCTTTTGCTCAGATTTCAAAGGGGGGGGGAGAACAAAAAAAAGGCGCGGTCATTTTCATCGAGGATGTCCTGAGCAACGCCGTCCACGACGACGGCGACGACTCCTCCATGAGCACCAACAAGGTAGCGTGTGACGACGACGACGACGACGACGTAACTCAACGCCTTTTTTTGGTACACTCGATCCCCCCACACGCACACCGTTAATTTGATCTGCTTCAAGCGCTGCCATTTTTCACGCCAGAATAGGAAGCGCGCGAAATCTAAAGGATTACATTTTGGCAAAGGCTGCAATCGCTGACACATCATGTTCCTGATACGTGATCACAGTAGTAAAGCAACCGCCTTTTTTTCTCTTCATCTTGTCCTTCAAGTGTCCAAGAGCAATGGCTGCAGTTTAAGACACTGACTCATTAGACGAGAGCTAATGACTTAATGAGGGGGGGGGAGGGCGAATTAGCCATATTTGCTTGTCATTCAGATCGTCCTTTGTCTCTGACGCCAGCACATTCGTCGTCGCCGACACTTTCGGTCTCGTTCTCTATCATGTCCGGTGTGATCACGATGAAGCTTTGTCTGCTGACTCACGAAGACTTTGAGCGTTCATACACATTATTGGTCTTCTTAAAGTATCATACGTTATGTCACATTTGGACACCTCTGCGAGCTGCTGACAGAAACTGTGTACTTGTTCCACTACAACAATGATGTCAGAATGTTCTTTGACATTAGCACTTCCTAAATAGAGTTGTCAGCGTCTCTCCTTCTGTGCATGCATACGACGACATAAGACAAAGACACACATATTCAACAGACACATACATAAGAACCACATGTGAACTGAACAGTGTGTGTAGTTCTGCACACTCACGCATAAGAGCTACACATATACATAGGAGCTCCATGCGCAAAGAAAGAATGAGAGGCAAGAGCACAGGTGTGACGGAACAAAAGAAACTTTTTTTCACTACTGCAGATCACGGACTTGCAGTACATATTGTACAGTCTCGATATCTTCAGACCTTTGCTGCGACGCTCAAGGTTCCCCACATGAGTCAGACAAGGAGGAAAGAAAACTCTGTCACCATCCTCGCGCTTACATCAAACATGTCCAAAGTTATTAGCGAAATATTAGTCAAGCGTTGTCATCGCCAGCTTTTAAAGTGCCTGCTTTATCTCCCATTGTTTTGGTCCTTTCATTAGCAGCTTTCGTTTGCTATTGTTTCTGCCTACCCTAACAGCTTTTAAGGCAGGAAAAGAAAAAAAAAGATTTCCAGCTGTAAATACGAGGTGTACGCGTAACTTTCTGGCATGTGTTCAAGCGGCTTTTGTTCAATGAAGAGAAAAGAGCGTCTTTTGCCCCCTTTGCTGACCATTGTTTTTCTGCAAGTTGCATGTCCCGACATCAGACTTCTGCTGCTTCAAGCATCCACCAACTGAGCAGGCCATTCTTGGCCATGAAATCGTGGAAAGACACTTGAATCTCGAAAGGTACTCGAGTTTCATTCTGTTTCACGAGTTTCTCCAAAGATTTCAACCTCAAGCTCGGAATGACACTCGAGTTTTGTTCTGTTTCACGAGTCTCTCCAAAGATTTTGACCTCAAACTCAGAACGACACTCGAGTTTTGTTCCGTTTCATGAGTTTCTCCAAAGATTTTGACCTCAAGCTCGGAACGACACTCGAGTTTTGTTCTGTTTCACAAGTTTCTCCAAAGATTTTGACCTCAAGCTC
>JAAUXU010109628.1_pt1 | contig 24675 bp, 23 predicted proteins | sample 7278151 | NCBI WGS metagenome assembly JAAUXU01 (sample SAMN14350113, study PRJNA611818) | marine sediment metagenome | isolation source: surface marine sediment (1.8m) | place: French Polynesia: Moorea | collected 2018-08 | reverse complement strand
GCAGTGTAGAATGGTACAGTGCAGTGTAGAATGGTACAGTGCAGTGTAGAATGGTACAGTGCAGTGTAGAATGGTACAGTGCAGTGTAGAATGGTACAGTGCAGTGTAGAACAGCAGCACAGTGCAGTGTAGTACAGCAGCACAGTGAAGTGCAGAACAGTACGTGCTTTTTCTACAAACACTAAACCGTTGAGAAGGAATCGCGATCTCTCCGTTTTGCATTCATTTTCATCTCTAGCACTTCGTGACGACTTTTTCCCTGTCTTGTCCCACTTTCACTGCATGTGCAACGGCCTTTACATCCTATTACAGGTCTGCACTCGCAGACGTGAGGGTTTTTCCGCACTTTTTCGCAACCTTTTCTCTACCGCCAAATGTGGCCATTCCTACAAAAGGGGAGAAAAGCTTGCATAAAATCTTTCACCCCTACGGAGACTCAACTTTCGTGACCGCAACGGGCAGTATTGGCTTCTTTTTCTGGAGGAAATCAAGTCGTACGTAGCAACCGCTATGACTTGTTACTAAAAAAACCAGCTGTAGCTGAATGTGTAAGTACAGGTGAAAAGTTCCCATGGTGGTTTGGCGGTAGCGGTTTTTTGTCCTCCATACCTACAAATGCATCAACTGTATGTGAGTGAAAGAGAGAAAGAAGGAGGAGGAGCCCCCCATAGCTGTCATTCACATCGTCGTCTCAATCTACATGGATTTCCAAACAAATGCAGCATGTGACGAAATGATGTTTTTACTGCTTCCGGCCTCTTTGACTCAAGTTGGACTTGTAGAGGGCCGTGCCAGTTTCATCATCACTCAGGCCATGCATACAATGTCTTCTTGCCAGCTACACAAAGAATCAAGTACGTAAGACGACTCTTATCTGATTGTTGAATGCGAACGGCCAAACATCTCCTTGACGTGCGTGTCGTACGTAATGTTGGCCAGCTTGGAGCTTGTCAGGCCGTCCTTTAACTCGGGAATTGAAGGGAGTCTTTGAGCAGAGATTGACGTTCAGCATCCCTAAGCCTCATCTGTTTTTCTTTCTCCTCTTCGGGGGCCCTGGAGTGTACGTTCGTCTATGACCTGGGGTTGTTGAACTCTGGCTAGTGGCACAAGCTGTGGCTGCGGCAGCAGCTGTTGTAGCTGCTGCTGCTGCAAGCGGGGAGAAAGCGATTCCAGGTGATTTCGACGCAAGCTGTATAAGACGCAGCTGGCAGCTTGCACCGGGAGAGCAACAGGAATGACGTCAAATGTGTGTCAAGCAGGCATACGGAGAAGGCAGTTCATAAGTGGAGGCAGAAAGAAAGCTCTGAGAGGTAAAAACTTCCTGTCATGCGCGAAATCACGTCAGGCTAGACTGACATGCACCTCTCAATGTTGAGTCATAGAGACATGCCTGTTGCTTCCAGTACTGGCCACGTGCATAATAGCACATATCGAAGCAAACTAGTCCGTCCAAGACTCATGTCTCAAAGTGCTGGGTGGACATGGTCGGTCTCTTGTTGCAGTTGTCATCGTTGTCTCCCTGCATGCAGTTCTCCCTGCCATCTTCGCTCTCACAGCGGCGCGCGATTTGCAGCTGCAGTGCAGTCATCAAGATTTCTGCACTCATTCACAACCCTTTTTCCTCGTGACAAACGACCACCGTGGATCGTCGTGGTTGCTGCTGTTCCACTTCTGGCGATTTCTCTTTCGCCTAACTGCATCTTGCACTAGTGCTGATCTCCTTCCTCTTCCCGGTGCGGAGGCAGCGAACTCTTTCTCTCTTTTTTCCCCGCCCCGGTCTTATTCCAGGCACAGTTAGACAATTAGAGGCACACACACAAGCTGGAAGCTTGCTTTGGTCTGCCTGGCACCACTAATCCAAGGTAACAGGAGGGAGGCCACTTTCTCCTTTGCGCCGCTGATACCGCTGACTGTTCCTCTTCGAGCAAGTTCGTTGAACCCTTCCCATGTAACTGTTACGAGAAAGAAACCACTACCTGATGCTGCTTGCCCGTGTGATCGTACTGTGCATGCCCGGCGAATAATGCGAGAATGAGTGGAATGTGGTCGGCGGAATGCCATCGAATCTTACTGATGGAACGCCAATCCGTGGGTTTGCCGAAGAGACGACCCCCGTGGTCAGGGCAAGTCTCTTGAGCACTGTATGCACACCGACCCACAGTCAACATAACGTCTCGGGCTCCTTCTTTCACCCTAACGGGACTTCCAACATTTTCTGGTACGTTTCTTGTGCCCAACAAGGGTTAAGGTGCGTACAGACAGTTGTAGAGGAACAACCTGCATTTCGCTATGAATGGCACAATGGGTGGCCATTCTGCACTCTGGAAGCTTCCTTAAGGCGCGTGTGTCCTTGCCGAAACCGGATGACGATAGCGGCCGATCTGGAAAAAAGTCATTGCCCCCTCCTCCCCGTGAAAGTGTGTTACATCTGCTGCCCGCCGCACTGCCCGCCGTCTGCCCCGGTGAAATCCGCAACAGCCAGGTAACTGCGACGTAGCAGCAATCGAGGTTAGGCAGCAGGGGCCTAGATTCACCTGTGTGTGCGTGACGTAGCGACCGCCGGCGGCGTGGACGACCCACATGAAGGAGGAGGAGTGTCTTCTTCTTGGAACGCGCCAGCCTCTGTTGCTCTCATCTTCTTTCCAATACATTGGAGGAGCAACACCTCCGTTGATCCAGTTCACAAGGAAAGCCCAAGGAGGCAACAAGCTCTCCAGAAAACATAAGCTTTGTTTCAACACTTTAAGAAAACCATAAGAAAGACACAATGCTTTGCTCGGACATCGTGGTGTTTGGCGGCAGCTCAGACGACATTGACACCCGCGGCCTCTAGCATGCTTTGCGGCAGTGCCCACGACCCTATTGGCGACGGCGGCGGCGGCGGAAGCGGCGGGGGCGGCTGGGACTCTGAAGTGGACGACACTCGGGGTCTTTAACGCCCACCTGTAGTACTTGCCGCTACCGATCGACCCCGTCCCTTCCTTCTTCTTTCTTAGTCCTCCCTCATTCTCCCCTCCTCTACATATTCTTGCTTCTCCTCTCATCTCCATTTCTTCGCCCAGATGAGTTTTCGCGACGACGACTTCCTCGCGTCCACCTCCTCATCGGCTGAGCAGTCGACTTATCGGACCATCGTGGCCTCAGACAATGAGGTCAGCAACGGGTTCGTCAAGGATGGCAAACGGCTGCCCTACGTCTTCGAGGCTAATGAATCAGGTAAGACACTCAATGCCCATGTGGTACCAAGTGACAACATTGACTTGACACCGGCGCTCCTTTTGTAGGTACCCGTAAGCGCTCGTCCAAGATCTTGCCGGTGTGTGGAGTGTGCGGCAAGAGATTCGTTTGCGTCACCACCATGAAGCGCCATTTGGTGACGCACACGGGGGAGAAGCCATTCTGCTGCAAGATCTGCGGAAAGCAGTACACTCAAAAGGGCAATCTCAGGGTATGGATCTACGTATAATGTATACTTTACTTTTACTGTCGTGTGCAGTACCCACATGTAGCATAAGCTGCGTGTTGCGGTGCCTGACATGCCCTCAAGTCAGTGCTGTGAGTAAAAGTTCTCCCTTTCCACCCAAAAAGGTTCACGAGCGCACCCACCGAAACGACCGGCCCTTCGAGTGCAACATCTGCCACCAAAAGTTCTATCGCAAGGAGCCGATGCAGAAGCACCAGTGGCGGCAGCACGGGATCGTACACTTCAAGACACGACCTCTGCCTGCTGCCCTGCCCGCATCACCGTTGCAACAGCCAACGCAGCCATCATCCCAACCCTCGGTGGCATCGACTCCCGCCACCACCGGCGTCCTGTACAACTCAATAGTAGACCGCATTAAGAATAGCAGTCTCGAGACCTTCGGTGAGTCCAGCAGGGGCCTCGGCGGACAGCAGCCAAGCCAGCAACAGCAACAACCACTGCCAAAAGACCTCTCGTTAAGGGGAGGCGGAAATGAAGGAGTCAGAAGCTCCAACAACGTGGCCGCAATGGCCGCAGCCGCTCTTAACATGAGCAGCAATGAATTCAAGCATGCCAAATTCGCTTCTCTGTTGGATCTTCATCAAGAAGAAGACTCCAATCAATCATCCTCTTCACAGCAGCTGTCCTCTCAAGAACCGGTAGCACATAATCTCTCCTTTAGGCCATCACGAGAGGCCAGTCCTTCTGCTAATTTTGCGCATCATCCACGCTTAACAAATGTCAACAGGCAAGATAGCCTTCTAAGCGACGGCGACGGCGACGATCACGACTATCCTAACGAACACGACGAAGCTGAGGACGAAGAAGACACGCAACATTCGTTAAGCAGCAATAGCAGGCATCCAATCAAGCTAAAGAAGCTATTAGCTCAATCTTACCAGCGCGAGGTGGAAGAGCAAGAGCATCAGCTTTACCAAAACCAGCAGCAGCAGCAACAACAGCAGCAACAACAACAGCAACAGCAGCAACAGCAGCAACAGCAGCAACAGCAATCCCATCAACCAGACGAAAAGGCCCAAGAAGCCTCTTCAATTGTGGAGTGCCAATGCAAGAGCTGTGGTCACGTTTTCGCCTTAGTAGATCCATACAACTTTCGCTGCTCCCATTGTCATGCAAAGTACACTTCCTTGCCCACGCACATGATTGCGGACCCCCTCCAGTGCATTGGATGCTGCAAAGTGTTCCCGCACAAGCCGGCACTCAAAGCTCACCAGCAACAGATGGACTCTGACGGGAGCGGCAACAACAGCAGCAGAAGCGAGAGACCCTTCCGGTGTTGCAAATGCGGCTACGGCTTCAGGCAGAAGGCTCATCTGCAGAAGCATCAGTGGAGGATCCACAGACGCAAGATTGGCGGAGGAGAGGCGTCTTCACCATGCCAAGCAAAGTCGCTGACATCATCCTCTGAGCAACAACTGTCCTCCGACAACAGGGTGATCACCATGCAGGACATCATCGACCACGGCGTGGAGAGGAGCTTGTTGCCGCATCAGCAGCAGCAACAGTCACAGCAGCAGCAGCAACAGCAGCCACAACTGCCACAGCAGCAACAGGAGCAAGAACAGCAAGAGCAACACCAAGAGCAACAGGAGCAACCTCTCTGCCTAGCTAGAAAACCTACGAGCACCCCTGACAGCCCTAGCTGTGGCAACAACAACGGCGATCAACCCCTAGACCTCTCGCCGACGAAGAGCAACATCGTCAGTATTAGTACCAGCGAGGAGGGATTGCGTCTAAAAGATTTTGTAGCCAATCTACCAGCGCTGAAGCCGAGAAGGAATAACGGCGAGAATCCTCTTCTCAACGTCAGACCGATTCAGCAGCAACATGGCTGCACGTACCAAGAGCGACAAAATTGCACCTCTCCGGTGTTCAAGAGACAGCGTAGATTTTCGTCGTCTTACGATAACATTGACGACTCGAGCAGACAGCATCGACCTGAGACGACGACAACAATTTGGCTTGGCGGCAACATCGACAGAAAGACGTCGACGACGACGGATGCGACCTCCGCGACCCTGGCCACTGCGGCCTCAACTGACCTGTTGCTCAAAAAGGAGTTGCTCACTGCTGCGACAAGGTTAAAGAACGACTTGGACGGACGCACTGTGTGACGGACAGATCGACACACAGAGACAGACAAACTGAGAGACAGAACTGGCACGACCTCGACCATGTACTGATGACCTTATGACTAGACTAGCACTGACTGACTTGACTTGCTGACTGACTTGACTAGCACTGACTGACTTGACTAACTGACTCCCTGACGTGACTCCCTGACGTGACTCCCTGACGTGACTCCTTGACGTGACTCCCTGACGTGACTCCCTGACGTGACTCCCTGACGTGACTCCCTGACTCCCTGACTCTCTGACTCTCTGACGTGATTCCCTGACTCTCTGACGTGACTCCCTGACTTGACTGACTGCCTGACTGTACTGACTGCCTGATTGGCCTGCCTGACTGCCTTGAATGACTGACTTGAATGACCGACTGACGGACTGACGGACTCTCTGACAGACAGACTTGCTGAGTGACAGGCTTACTGACTCAAGGACTCCCGAACTCAAAGATTTACTGACTCACTGACTTACAGATTCACCGACGTAAGAAATCACTGATTTGAGGACTCGCTGACTTGCGGATTTAACTGACTCTCAGACTTACTTACTCAGGGACAGGAAAAAACTGACTTACCGTTATGGATCACTGCCCGATTATGACACATTGATGGTACAGACATTACTGTACACTATATTATCGGACGCGCTCATATACCTTAGTACATAGACAAGTGACCTGCTCAGCCTGTGATACATCTACATAGAGGATGGTTCCAACTGACCTATAGCGACCGAGTTGTTGATGTTATTAACTTGAGAGTCAGATCATCATTGCCCACCTAGATACTCTTTTTTCTTTATACTGCCACCTTCATACCAAGGGAACCCTATTAGAAATAATACCATGTTATTAACAGTAGGCATATTTGTTCCTTCTCCCCCTTTTGTGGATTTTTCTGCGTAAAAGAGTCACCTACTGTGCCACGTTGGCACTCAGCCGACAGTTTGACCTTACGACGAAGACTCTTTGACTCTCATCTCACGAGGTGACGCTTTCACTGCAGACACATCAATGAGGGGAGAGGACAGAGAAACGATATTATAGCATTGATTAGTTGTCACACACGCATTGTTGAAATGTGCAAGATAGTTTATTTATACCGTCGTTCTATGGTATTGTGCACTGTTCTGGTTGTGGGGCATGTATAAATCCTTTTTTCTCTGTATTTTTCGAGGGGAGATGGGGGAATGGTTTATTTTCACAGTATACCACGTTGCTACTCCTATTTAGGTGGCTGGAGTCACTGCATCACAGTCTTTTACTGTACAAATCGCTGTCTTCCACGTGAATGCAATGAAATATATTTTATTTATCGACGCCTAAACAGTCTCCGAGGTTGGTCATGGCGCTGAAGCCAGAGACAACTTTTTTAGCCCCAGCAGATGCGTAAAAACTCAGATGAAATAGGTAGCACAGCGCACGCGCTAACCATGTAATGTAGTAAGCAGTAGCAATCACGTTGAGTGGCAAAATCAGCAACCGTGAAACCAAAATCTACAGCCCGGCGGAGGATCGTGGAAATGGGAGAAAGTCAACAGAACTTTGTCCAGCACCAGTATCTGTGGTAGTAAATATAGCATGTATACACGCTTTCTCATTGTGCAAGTATGTCTATGATCAGCTTAATATGCGCCTGCTGCGAGTCGTGGAGTCAACCAGTGCAGTACAGGTACGCTGGCACATATGGAGTCTACATAATTATCTCTGAGTCCTCTTGTACTTCGCTGGTCAAACAAAATGTATGGTCAACGCTGCTCTGTTTGCATAGACGCAGCACAGCTGTATCATTATTCCGGAGGCTGCATTAAACTTGGTACAAACAGCTCGAGCTACGTAGCTGACGCCGTCGGAAAGAAAAAGCGAGATGGTCTTCTGTACTGTGCAGGACAAGTCTATAGCAGAAGAGGCTGCTGATAATCACAGAAGCTCTCCAGTGCTAACTGAAGCCTGCGGTGATTGCGTTTCTCCCTTCGTCTCCTTTTTGAAAGAAAAAAAAGGCTTAACAACAAACCAGCAGCCTCTTGAGATCATACGTGAAGATAGAGGGGGGAGGGGGAGGCAGGAAAGCCCATATCCACGACAGCACTGTACTGTATGGACCATAATGAAGAGATGCTTCGCAATCATGGCTTCCCAGTCCTCACTCAGCGACGTCGCATGACGCATGGTTTCACCTACGTCGTCCTACAACACGTTTGCAACTAATCTCCTGCCTCGTGCTGTAAAGTAGAATTGCTGTGGCAGCAGAAAAGAAACAGATGACACAACAGAAGATCTTTTTTCCGGACAGAGTTTTGCAATCATCTCAGTCAATAGGCTTATCCCTTCCTCTCCCTTGACTACTCGGACGTAGTTACTACCCTAGAGCCCGCCGATTTGTGCCCCTCAGATGTACAGACCCTACTACATACATACCTCTCGTTCCATCTACAGGGTGGGTCTGAATTGGCTTGACATGCTGACGCTGATTGAAAGTTACTGTGGCCATGAGACAACATGTTCAACTTCATGAAGAACAATATGGTCAGCATGTGTAGGCCCCACGGTATGACACGAAAGAACTGCCTTCTCGAAGAAAAGGAAATGAATTCGCCAAGATGCTCTCCTCTAGCCTTGATGCAACCCTTGACATTGTGGATGAGCTGAGATGAACGTTTTTGGAAGGAGAAGACGAAGTCACGCTGGGCTTGCGTGATGGGTGCTACGAGCCAGAGTTGAAGAAGGCAGCATACTGTACACTGAGCTCATACTGTATACCGGGAAAACTTTTGCTCGCAAAATTGACGTATTATTTTTAGGCACTTTCATGACTGGCCGCGACCGCAAAGGTCGCTCATTTTTCAGCTAGTGCACCCAGTACAAGACATGACAAACAACTGAGGAGAAAGTACCAGGAGGTCCACATTAAACTGTCCACTCAGACCAGGAATCGGTACAGAAACCTAACCAAGTCCGTAGCGAAAGTAACAAGAAGTGATGTCGATTGATAGTTTAAGGTTTCACCAATCAATCTCTGCACTTAAAATCATTTAAAGCTTCCTCACGATCATTCAACGTAGATGGAAAATTCCTCTATAGTGTACAATTTGATGTGGACCACCAGAGCGTATAGATGCTAAACTTCACTCGCGTGAACTTTTTTTGAGTAAGTCACTAAAACAGTACGGTTTTAATGACGTTTTGGGATGTCAGTACCAGCAACTGTTTCATTGTGAGAGTACCAATCTCCCATTTGAGAGCTGAGGATGGACGTTGGTCAGTACATAAGTGCATTTGTGCACAGCAACTGATTCACCCATCTTAGTGTTGCACGCTTGCTGAAGTCCAACCGGCAACCTTTTTAGCTGCTCACAACATATTGACAAATGTGTTGCCCAAAAACCTAGTCAGTGGCTGTATTTGTACTCTAATCCTGACGTTGATACTTCCAAAAACCGATTGTCTCACTTGGCTCTGTAACCCCAATTCAGACGCATCCTGTGCAGCAGGATCCTGTGTACAAGGCGAACATGTACATTCCGAAGTACACATTAACCGGGGCATTCAAGTCGATGGGACTCCCAGTACTCCATGGACTGTCACTCCAGAACTGCCATCCCCTGCAAGAATCCGGAGATAGACAGCGATGAAGTCGAACTTTCCGTGGAAAAAAAGCTGAGGTGTACCAAAGTGAAAAGTCATTCCAATCTTTTCTTTATCCAAGCTTTCTCTCAAATACAGCAGTCGTCGTCGTCTCCTTCGGTGATTGCAGTACTATTCTATCAAGCGAAACATTGAATCCGGTAAAAGTTTCCTCCAGAGATCAATAAAAAGCGAGGGAAAACAGCAATTTAAACTCGATCGTCTTCGTCGCGTGGGAAAGAAGAACCGAGATTACACTTGAACATTCCTCCGGAGGGGAACCAATGGGATCAGTCATGATTACCTCCTCCACAACTCCTTGGAGATCAATGCGGGGCATGAATTTTTGGTCGACGCGTCGACTGCAGCACTGAACAGGAGTCCACGATTGCCTTCCTAAGCTTACCGTCATGTCCAAAGAACAGTGTGGGTAAATACGAGTATTTGCTCAGTTCTACGCCATATTGTATGTAGATTTGCATGCTGTGTGCTACTCATTAGCTCATGTTTTGTTCCCATTGGAGAAGAAAGACTTTTGAGCGGCTTTGACAATAAATGTTTCCTTGATGTGTACAATGTGTGGGCATGCGAATGATTACGTCGGTTAGTGGAGCACAAGCAGGTGTCGTGGATATGAGCACTGACTATAATTTGCACACCAGCTACTTGACAAATTATTCCATTTGGCCTCGTGAGCCTTTTTAAGTCTTTTGTCTGTTCACATTGCAAGGATCAAGGCTGTGCGGCCTTTTTTTCCACGTAGCATTGTCGTCTAAGACCTTTTTAGCGCACGTACGCACAAGAGATCGCAAATCCTTCGCTCCGCCCCTTCATCCCGGGAAAGCGCGTCCAATGAGAAAGCTCGTGTTCGCTCGCTTTCACTTAGCGCAAGTCACGTAAAAGCAGAGGCGACTCAGTGTGTGGCACCGGGGCTTTGGCGGCTCAGTCGCCGTCAGGCTTTCACGAGTGAAGCAAGGGATGAGAGGAGCGCCTGGAGACTAAGGACACACGCGAGTGGAGCAAACCATGCAAAGGCTGTCCTCATCGTACTTTGATAACAGCACGACCATTGTCACTTTGCCGTCTGAGCCCGAGATTCCTTACCCATATCCGCTGTACAAGACGACTGGCGAGAGAGATCGAAAGGAAGACATGAAGCCAAATCAGGTGAGCTCTGCCGCTGCAACACTTTATTCGCCCATGCTCGCACGCCAATTGCTGGCGCAGGTGGGGACGGTGTTCCTCTACGGGGTGCGCATCGTGTCCCTCTCCATGGACGGCAAGGAGCGCCTTTGCCTGGCCCAGATCTCCAACACCCTGCTCAAGGAGTATTCGTACAACGAAATACACAACAGGAGGGTGGCTCTGGGCATCACGTGTGTGCAGTGCACTCCTGTGCAGGTAGGAGGATCCAGCTCTAGCTTTGGCGGGATGTGACTGATTCACGTTGTCATGGATTTTCAGCTGGAGATCCTTCGTCGAGCAGGCGCCATGCCCATTTCTTCCAGGAGATGTGGCATGATCACGAAGCGGGAAGCTGAGAGGCTTTGCAAAAGTTTCCTCGGAGACAACTCGCCGCCAAAGCTCCCAGAAAACTTCGCTTTCGAGGTGAGGTTGACATTTTGCCTGTGGCCACTTTAGTCACACTGCTGAGGACATGCTACTTTCTTAGGTGTTTCACGAATGCGCTTGGGGCTGTCGAGGCCAGTTTGTGCCCTCGCGCTACAACTCCTCGCGCGCAAAGTGCATCAAATGTCACTTCTGCGGAGTCTTTTTCTCCCCCAATAAGTTCGTATTCCACTCACATCGCTTGGGCGACTCCGACAAGTACGTGCAGCCAGACGCGGCAAACTTCAACTCTTGGAGGCGGCACACGAAGCTGCTCGGAGATCCCCCAGAGGTGAGCCAATGCTTACGGTGTGTCCAAGTTCTACCACCTGGTCAGACTTTTGCTCAATTGTTCTTTCAAAATCGACTCATCACTGCTTTCCCACTGACGTACGTACTCGTCCACAGGAAATCGTGTACGCATGGGAGGACATCAAGGCCATGTTCAACGGTGGAACCCGCAAGCGCATGCTGGCGGCCTCGTCCACGTCCACCAACACCTGCCAGCAAAAACAGCAGCCGGTGCCTCAATCCACCGCGGCTGCCACCGCCGCCGCGACCGCGGCTGCCGCCGCCGCCGCGGCTGCGGCTGCCAAACAACTGAAGTTAGACGCAAAGCACTTCTTCCCGCGTTTCCAGAGCGTCGAATCGCTAGCTAACTCTTCCAAGAAAGACGAATTGCCACCTCCTGTTTCCTTCAGCACGACCCTAGTGGGACCGCAAAACGTCACTTCATCCACCAACAACAACAACAACAACAAGCAGCCTCAACCAGCGCCTGCTTTAGCCTGGCCCGCACCGTTTCCGTATCCTCTTCTCTGGCACCGAAGGCCGCCATTTGTGGCTGGAGACCTCATAGGTATGAATGGCTTTCCGCTAATCCCAAATCTGTTGCCAATGACGAATCACTGCAGAATCTGCCGACCGCAATCTGAATCTTCGCCGCAGTCTCTTTGGGAGCAACGGCGGCAAAATGGAAGATCCAGGATTGGACATAGCGCAATGGCTGGAGAAGAGGAGAGCCGAGGACGCACTGCTGGGGTAAGCTGAAGCGTATGCATATGAGAAAATCTTGACGTTTTGCGTCAGAAATTTGCGCCTGTTGTTCTGGCGTAGGAAAGTAGCAACGGAGTAACTAGATCAAGCGTCAGCAGCCATGAAATTCGATTCCAAGTAACAAGGCTGCTGATGCTGGTGTACCTCTTGTGCTCGTCGCATACAAATGTCTCCAAATGACGCTGCAGCTTCAAGCTGAAGGATTGGAGGGTGAGAGAATCTCATCAGCGCATTCAGCTGGAGGGTACTTGTAAAGAAAAAAGAAGGCGACGCGTGTAGCCTAAAGGGATCCAGGGCAGACCCAACCGTCGTCACTTACGTCGACGACTTTAAGTACACCCGTACAGTTCTGTATTGTACTGGTTATGTACCTACTGTGCTAAGGAAGGTGCTACGTGTACGCTGACCGGTGACTTCTCTCACTCCAGCGGTGCTCGTGCCATGGCGGCTGCAGCGGCCGTGGCCGCCGTATCCTCTTGCTCTCCCACCAATTCCGACGACTTCGCGCACTTCTCTGCTTTTCGACCGGTGGCCTCGAAAATAACAGACTTTTTCCTGCCGCCGCCGCCGCCGCCACAACCGCCGCCGCCACAACCGCCGCCGCCACCGCCGCCACCGTCTGCTCTGGCGGCGGCTTCTTTCTCCGCCGGCCAAGAGACAGGATCTTCAGAAGTGTCGACTACTGTAGATAAAGAGGACGAGCAAGATGCCGCCTCAGGTAGGCACACGACGATCAAGGCTTTACACCCACCCACCCACCCACCCACACACACACACACACACACACACACACACACTTACCGTTGTGTATAAGCATATATTGGAATGTCGAGTACAGAGGAACCCGCTTCTAGTGCCACCCTAGGAGAAAGCGAAACTGACTCGTATTTATGAGGACTTTATGAGTTTTGAATCGAGCCCAGCACCACCAGCTGGATGTCACCTCAGCTGGTGTGTGTGGGTGCGCATAAGACTACAGTCAGGTTCTATTATATTGATCTTGATGGTGTTCCCTAAAATTGCAGACGCGACTTCCCGGAACCCCAAGTCCGAAGATGTCATCGACGTGGAAGAGGTCGAGGTGAAGAAGGAGTCCAAGGAAGAGCCCCAGGTAAGTTCAGTCAGTAAACACTATTTCTATCTATCATTGCTGTCATTAAACGCTTCGTCATTTCCATAATGAAGAGTCATGTAGCTTTAACAGGGCGGCGTCACTTTCCACACTTCTTGCAGTAGGTAAAAGTGCGACAAGAAAGCCGCACCCTTAGCTCAAACACCCGCTCACCACCCACGGAGCGAAAGAGAAAGAGCAAAATAATTAACGCCAATATCGCAGCTAATCAGAGTCAAAGGAAATGTAAATACATCCACTTTTCTTTACCTTTGTTTGCTCATTTCCGCTGTACAAGTTCAGTTCATGAAGCATGCAAAAGTGCGGGTAGTTTTACTGTCCAGCCCGAATCGATTATCATTATCCGACTTAGGGCGGCTTTTCCTACCGCGCGATTCTGTCACAGAACACGCAATAATATGATGAGGCTTCTAGGCAGTTGATTCTAGAGACATCTGCAAAAGAATCCCTTACACCAGTTTTTTTGCCAGTGAATAATTTGCTGGTGGCTATGACAAAAGGGTTCCTTTTTTGTCCTGTTGGGCGTTGATGGAATGAGAGTGGTTTGATTATTCATGGCGCGTGTCAACCATTGTCAGAGGCAATTACCTTGATTATGTTAGAAAGTTCATCACACTACTCTTCTTGGGGCATGTGTGTGCCCAACACACAAGCATATCCAGGGGGATACAGTAGCTTTGTGTCCGCACACCACGCAGTCAATCAGCTAAACCTGTGCTCACAGGACTCCCCGGCCCTGTCTGTCTCTGGGGGGAGATCAACATACGCACGGCACATTGCAAATTCCGGTGCAGTCCAAGGTGCAGATTAATGTCACATGCGCTGGCTGTGCTGTTCCTGCCGCTCAGGCTGCCCAGGGAGCACACGCAGCCCGGGGACAAAAATTGTTAGCAATGCCCTCGCTCTCTTTTCCCCAGACGACGAGCAAACACTTCTCTTTCTCGCCTGCGTTTTTGCGGATTTCTGATATGTAATTTTCGGCGAACCGCGCCCGCCGGCGACCCTTGCGGATCAAATCACGTGAGTTTCCCCTTCCTCTTCTTTTTCTCTCATTCTCGCCGTCGTAGTTGTTGCCTAAAGCCTGGGTGGACAATATTCGCCACCCCCAACTCGTCTGACCTCATGAAGTTCATGCTGTCCATCCCGGAGGGCGATGCTAGCGGACGAGTCGTCGGTGCAGGCGCTGGCGCTCATGGCGGTCATGGAGGGCGGGAAGTTTCTCATTGTGTAACCCGGACTGAAGGCAGAGTTTAGCTTGGTACTTAACGTAGCTATTATTTACTCGCTATTGCTTTTTTCTCCCCTGGGCAAATGATGACAGAAGAGGAGGGAGGGAAAATTTCTTGTTTTCTCGGCCTCAAAAAGTATTTTCCTTCTTTTGCAGGACTTCTCCATTCTGAAGATCGTGTCGACTTGAGGAGAAGAAAAACAGTCTATTCCATAAACTCATGTGTGCGTCGTAGTGTACGGTACAGTCAGTACTGCTGTAGTCCTGCTATGTGTGTGCAATGTTGACAAGATTTCCTGAATAGAGGCACAAATACAAAGAACGTTCTTTCTATTCGAACCGGTGGTCATATGCAAAACTCATTACCTTTTCTCATCACTAGTAGAGAGAAAGAGCGTTTGGAGTTGGAGCGTGAAATTTAGTCATGAGTTCCGCTGAGCGCACCACAAAAGAAAGGAAGGAAAGAATTCCCGAGAGAGAGAGAGAGACGAACGCTGCGACGACCTTAGCCAACCTTTTCCAAAGGTTGGTTGCTGCACTCTTGTGCCATACGTATAAAATTACTCTGTGCACATACAGGCTGTCTCCTTAAACATATGTGTACCAGCAGGGGAGCCTCGGCGTCAACTCATTTAGTGTCAGACCCGCCACGGAGGCTGGAGGCGGATTTTGAGGCCGCTTCGAGGCCGAAATCGAGGTCAAACAAGCGTCGGCCGTGTCATGCAAGTCCGGGACCAACGAGGCGGCCGTCTATTCGATCCATACTCTATTTTAGCATGTAGACTACGTCTATTCGATCCATACTCTATTTTAGCATGTAGACTACGTCTATTCGATCCATACTCTATTTTAGCATGTAGACTATGCGTTGGAGCAACCAAGCCTCCCAGAAGGGTCAGCAAACTGCTCTCACCCGGCAGCAGCCATCGGCACTTGCAATATGTGGTCAGGTCAATTTTTTTGTAATTAACCTTGCCGGTTACTGGCAAATTGATCAGCTATGCACAAAATTGGCCATACGAAGATTAAGTACGTCCGCTCGCCGCTGTCAAGTCCTCCGGCAAGGGATAAATTTAGTGTCACATTGTTTGCTCGCTCACACAGCTACAATAACAGGAACAAGATTAGGTGTTTTCAGGAATTTGTTTGTTTGCCTCACGCATATGCCTGGAGCCGCGTGAGTGCGTTGATTAGCTTTCTCTGTACTGCTCACTTTGTCATCTTAGTGATTAGTACGCGAAATTGGCCACAGTAGCGCTGGCTCCAAGATTAGGCTGACGACAACAGTGGTTAAACTTGACCCGTACGTTGCTTACAGCAACACATTACTACAATTGCCTCAAGTGTAGACATAATCGAGATTAGCACGCCAAGCAACGAGGTAAAAGTGACGAGGAATTCACCCGTGCATCAGCAAAGCTTTGCCTCAGTCCCGGGGGAATTTCACCGTAAGCAATCGGTGATTACCTCACCGCCGAGGGTGCTGGAACAATCAAGGATACGTACGCACGTACGAGTGCGTGTGTGTGTGTGTGCGTGTGTGTGCACGCGCACACAGAGACATGAGGCACGCGTGTAGCACACACACAAACGTATTTACGTGGTAGGAGGCAATCTATCAGCAAATAACTTTTGACGTTGTTGGCGCACGCAAAAAATGCCACCTACCTCACTAGTCACTCTCACTGTCGTGGTGTGTGTAAGAGAGAGAGAAAGGACCCGAGAATTTCTTACATATGTGAATGTCAAGTCATGTGAACAAAGAGCTCCTAAAGGTACAAGGAGTACAAGTCCTCAACTTATTTGCAATTTTTCACACGAGCAGAAAGGTGCGTTATTATACGTAGGGCGGCAAATTATCGCGGAAGCTTAATCCCTCCTGGCTGTACTCCGCAATGGGTACGAGTCGGAGGGAACAAAGCAGCACAGTCCTTAGGAGCTCGAGCTCCAGAGCAAATAAACTGGGGTGCAAAATTAAACTCCCCAGGAATAGCTTCCACTACGCGCTAGGATAGGTCGTCGGAGTGAAAGTTTAATCCTGGAGAACGGAAAATGTGATTCAGATTGATCGCAATGGGGCTCTTTCGGGCGCCGGATCCTTCAACTAACTCGAGAAAGTCCCAAGGGACTAAAAGAAAGAGAGACATTGAGAGGCTCAGACGCGCACACACAAAGTTTCCACGAGAGACTTGTCAAGGGTCGGCTCATTTTTAACGGGGAGAGGGGACAGACCGGTGACGACTAATTACGTCCTGTCGACTCACTGGCATTATCCTAGAGAGGGAAGTGGATGGAATGGAGTGTTAGAAAGAGTAGTAACAATGAGATAATCATTTCTTCCTTCCTCTCTCGCCCAGACACCAGGGACTTGCAGGGCACGGACTCAGCGGCCAGCGACTTGGGGGAAGTGACTACGGGAGCAGCTCACTGACCCAAAGCTCGTTCACGGATCCTGCACGGACAGTCACTTATGAATCATTAGAGATTTAAATCCCCGGAAAGTCATTTGGCCGAGTCACTGGAGAGCGAACAACACGCCGCAGTGCATTTTTGCCTCGCATCCACCAGAACTTTCACATGCTTAAGCGGCTACCAGCCCAAGTGATTCGTATCTGGGCGAGCTCTGGCTCTCTAACTTGCTTTCTTCTTCCTCCTCCTCATCGTCCCATATGTTTGAGGTTGGTTTTATCCCCTTTCTTCTTCCTCAATGCTTCGCGGCGGCCGCCACGGCGGCGGTGACGGCTGCGGCGGCGGTGACGGCTGCGGCAGCGCGTGGGGCCGCCGCATCAGGAAATAAGTTGGCCCCGGGAGAGTCAATTAGAACCCACGGCAAATCCTCATAAAATGGGAACAGGATTGCCACAGGAAGACCGTCAATCATAGCTGCACACGGCGGACATTACCACTATCAACGTCCCTCCCAACGCTTTACGTGGGAGCTCCGTCACCCACTTAAAGCGAGACCGCGGAATGAAGAAGGGGGAAAAAGGGGCTCTCCTCAGATTGGCACCGCCAATGTTGTGCGGGGCGGTCACCGGAAATAATTGCGGTGGCGATGACGACGTCGATTGCCGCTCGTTATAAAGAACTGACGACGATTGTACAACAAATAATGGGTTTCCTCTCACCCCACCCAAAAAAGAAATGTTGAATAAGTCCGACCCCGTTGGCCGCTGCAGACAGCCCCGACGGGGACAGGTAGAGTGGCGGACGCTGCGGGCTGACCTGCTTCAACTGTGGCGGAGGCTTCTACTTGCGCTGACCGCTACGTGTCTGTTGTCTCTCCTTTGTGTCAGTTCGGAGCTGGGACAGTTCGGTACTAACGTTGGACGGACAGACGATGAGCGTGAAACTCGTAAGTAGCACAAACTTGAATCATACTTAAGCATAAGGTATACTTCAGTTTCTATGGCTCCAGAAAAGCGGCAGAGAGCAGCGCGTTACTAATGTATAGTTTTGCTCCAGGCATGACTGTATCGCACGTCAGGCTGTTTTCTTGTATGTGCAGCTGGTGTACACAGTACAGTGGTGGCTAAAGTAAAAGTCCGATTGACTTTGCCTTTAATTGGTTTTAATCTAAAACCTTTAAACTGGAAATTGGACCGGCTAAAGTTCAAACACGCTCGCTCCATCTAGGTCAGAGGAATATGAGTCCCTGTCTACATTTTGAGGATCTTGATAACTTTGATAATGAAAAATACCAGCATTTTTGCCTCTAGACTCTGCTACATTCGTCTCCTTCGCCTTACCTGGCATGGAGGCGGCTAAGGTTGATGACGTTGAAGCTGTTGTACTCATGCTGACACTGGCTTTCCCAAATTTTACTACTTCTGCTTGTTTTAGGGGGTTGAACTACGGCCTCTCTTGAGCGGGAGTGTTGAAGTCAGGATAAGTTAGAAAATCAATAGCTTTCTAAATTTTGCCGCCACTGTCTTAGCCCAATCATGCGCATGCATTGACAGTTAGTTCTCCTCAGCTCCTTCTGTTGACGCTTCTGAGTCCAGTCGTCCGCGGTCAACCTGTGGACGTCAGGCTTACTCTTCCAGACCCTGCGATATCTGAAGGACCCGGAATGGGCGGCTCGCCTATCCTGGTCGATACCAGGGGACATCTTCTGAGAGGCAAGAGTGCCCAGCCGGTATGGAGTGCAGTCGCAGAACCTGTGCGGCGCCCCGTTTTGCCCGTGATCCGACCGGCAACAAACGTGCCGGGGGCGACCGCAAAAAGTGAGGCTAGGACAAGACCCATCTTGGAGCTCTTGGCAAGGTGGGTCAAGATTATGCCTCGACCTCGACTGTTTTCTTGTGTATAAAAGCACGCATTACTTTGTCCAGAAAACTGAACTTCCTCCTCAGTCTGGCTGTGGATGAGCAGAATAGACAGGTGGAGAAAGAAAGGGAGAATCACCAGAAGGCGTCCTCTTCACCCATCCAAATCAAGATTCAGACCAGCAAGCGCCTCGGGAGCAACAAAGACACGGAAAACGACTCAACCCCGGCCAAATCTCGCCCGGTCCAACTCAGGCTCGGCGTATCCAGGGAGAAGAATGGGCGACGAAATCCAGTACTGTCTTTCCTGAACCACAAGAAAATCGAAGGCGACGACGACTTGCCCCTCATCAGACCGGCCACTAACGTGGAGAACAAGGTCGAAGTGAATAAGCTGGCAGTGATCAGGCCTGCCACTAATGTGTAATTTGTATGAGGAGCATGTCAGATTATTATTCACGATCATTCTCATTGTGATCTCGGTTCTCTGCTATTGCCTCAGTTGAATCATCCTCTTTGCTGTCCTCTTTCTCATCTGTTTTCTTAGCAATGATCTCCTTCTTGACCTCCAGCTCCTTGATCAAAGATCGGTAGAGTATTGGCGCTCGAGGATTTTGAATAGGTGCCTCGAAAAAGTTTGCCTGGAAGACCAATAGAGTCTTGTACGGGTACCTACGCTGGTGCATGCCTATTTACAGCTCACATACAGAACATTACGTACATATGCAGCACGTAGGGCAGGAAAGGTTTGGAGAACCTTTCCAGATCCTTTCCGTTCTAGAGCACTGCATGAACTAGGTACGCTACACATTGATGGAGCTATAGCATACGGTGGGCACACAGTCCCATAAGGCTGTAATAGAAGGCCTTACCGGCACCGCTTTAGGAGGGATTGGTCTGACGGGGTTGTGATGCCAGTCAAGCTTCAGGACCAGATCCTCATAGGACAGCTCTGCTCCTGGCAGACTACGCATGAAGGATCTAGGTAATGTCAACTGAAGGCGTGACTTCACATGTCTTGTACTCACCTGTCCAGGAATGCATCGATGATATCCCTCAGACTGTGGTACTTAATCCTGGCACCTTTTCCTGTTGCCACTGCAGCGATCAGGGTGTGTCTGATGCTGGACTTGGAGATGACGCCGCTGGCCTGCACGTCAACAACCCGGAACGTGTTCAACAAGTCCGAAAATCCGAAGAAGTGAAGTCGCTTGAGCTCAGCCTGGAAGGAAATAAGTAAAGAGAGAATGCGCTAATTTAACGGCCATTTCACTGGGACCCTGACTTGAAGAAGTGAGAGTAACTCTTCAGTAGGAAGTTTCTGAGGATGAGCATCTTTTTGTCTGAAGTTCCTGATGAGCGTGATGATTTGGTGCTCACTCAGCGAGAAGCCTATGAATTTTTGCAGTACGGCCCTAGCAAGCGGAAGTGAAAAGCCAGTCATTGACTCACGCTTGGCACAGTCACGCTCTTGAAGCTACCTGAAATCAGTCTCTGAGATGAGTCCAGTATCTTCAGGATCACGGTCCATACACGAGGCCATCATGGCCTTGACGTCTGCCAGAGATATGAGCTCGTCAAGCTTCTTCATAATGATCCTCACGTTGGAATGAGGATACTATAACGAATAACAAGGTCAAACAGACTTCTAATAAGCTGCCTTTACTGGCGTGTGGCACCTTTTCTCTCTCCTCAAATTTCTCCATGAAAGAAAAGACGTATTCGTCTGCTTCGGTGAGGAGGAAGGTGTGTTGATTAAACTTGACTATAGCTCCTACGTAAAGATCGGGGGCAGAAAAGTAGATTTGTTCCTGAGTGTCGGGGTCACGGCCCTTTGGCAGCCGCCGGCGGGACAAGAAACGCCCGGGAGCGATTCCTAAGGAACGATAGCAATGTCTTTGGCTGAGGCAAATAACCGTCTCTCCGTTCTCACCTGCGTTTACGTCAGGTATTTGATTGATGAGAATAGTGTCGTCAGAAAGAAAATAGGAGATCACGAACTTGCTCCTGGTGTCCACCTTGCCGTCGTCCGTAATGAGGCGACCGCAGAAGCGGAGCACGTGGCTTTCAAACCCCTGTCTAAGAACATGAACGTTGCACTGTTGTACGTTCGTGCGCACCCACATATTGCACAGGTGCACTGCACTCACCTGTCCCTGTGCATGAATTTATGGAAGTCTCTCTGGGGTGGCCTCGGCTCCAGACCGTTGCAGCTCGTGAAAGAATCCTCCTCGGTGCCAAACCCGTGATAAGGGGGCACCTCTTTCTTGACAGTGCGAGGAACCACTGGTTCAAGTTCTAAGGCTTCCATCACTAAGAGGGAGCTCGAAGAAGTAGCGTTACCCTGGTGTAAGTCAACGTTGCTGTCACTACCTTTATTCAGCTCGCTATGCAAATAATCCCTGGTGACCTCGTCGCAGTCGTATAGGAGAATGTCTCTGCCCATCACGTTGATGGACGCGCCCAGCTCAAAGTCGTAAACCTGAGAAAAACTAGGCGAAATAAATAACCAAATCGACAAGGGACAAAAGCCTACCGTGTAATAAGCTTTGTCCTCATCCTGGATACCCTCGAGATTGTCGATGAGGACAGTGTCGCGCACTCTCCCAGGACCTTTACTCCGGACCACATTCAGTAGGGTGTGTTCGCTTCGAGACCCGGGGGGGACAACCAACATGTTTGAAGACTACAGGACGGGCAAAAATTAAAAAAAAAGTCTGGCAGATTGAATGTCATTCATCTACCTTGGGCAACCTGCCCCTCTTGAGAAACACCGGCGCCTTGTACCTCCCACAGTTTCTTTGGTGATCCTCCAGCACCTCCACGGTGTCGTCCTCGGTATAGAAGAGCACTCTGAAGTACCTCTTTTCCTCAAGTCCGCTCGCCAGATCGATCCAGCGGCCGAAAAAGCGAAGGATGACATGTCGAGCTGAGGGATTCGACGACTTTGGACGCACTCTTTTGTACGGCCTCAAAGGTCGAGTCGATTCCAGCTTGAAGTGACAAGGAACACGCTCAGCGGGGTGAATTTCGCCCTTCCCTAGTAAATATTCGCACCTGTGATCGCACGTTGGCAAAGTGATCGTCGGGCACCGCCTCAGGTTTCTCCACTGCAACGCCCAGTCTCTCCAAGTACTCCCTGGTGAAGTTGTCACAGTCCACTAATCTGCACGAATTGTCGCATTGAGAGCAACACGCACTCAATCGTCGTCATGAAGTCCAGAGTTATACCTATATTTTCTTCCGTAAAGTGTAATGTTGCGGCTCACATTTAGGTCCCAGAGCGTAACGTATCTGGCAGGGAAGGTGCGCTGGTGAGCAGGCTTAATCAAGGGGTCCACAGGAATCCGATGACGCCGAACAAGGGTTCCTAATGAGTAAATTTAGTTAACCACTTTCTTTCCCCCCCTGTAGCGTTGTATGTGTGTGCGTGTGTGTGGGGGGGGCGTTTTATTGGTCAAAAGAACTTTTGTGGGCACAGTCAATTGGTACGCACATGCTCAAAGAACATGCAAGCATCCTACTATGTGTTCACACAAAAGCTTTACATACTGGCTCCTAAATGACGCGTGCTTCAAGCATCGATCTGTCGTACTATTAGACTATATCACGAAAGCTTGGGGGTCGCACACGTCATCGTACAAACACATGAGATTTGCTTTTCTATGCAATTTTGTGCTCAACAACTCTTGATGTCGATGTAGAGGTTGCGTGCGGAGACGTCTTTGCCATCTTGGGATGGTCTGCGACGCCCAGATTCGGGGAAGGTACCCGAAAGTCTTGGAAGGAATGTGTGCATCTGATAAGGAATAGTTGTATGTTGATTTAAAAAAAAAGAATTGTTGCATGCTTGTTAGCATACCGTACACTGTAGTGACATGCGACAAAGAATGGGAACTTGTACTACAAGGTTTGCACGATTCGCAGATTTTGAGTTATGACACGACCCATTGACTCGATTCTCTTTTTAAGCTTGCAAATTTTATGCAACGTATATAACCAACGTGGATACTAATTATACACGTACGTCTTGGCAATGCAATTCGAAATACAAAAATCATGCGTAAAGCGCTTACGCATGATTTTTGTATTTCGAATTGCATTGGTCTTGATGATCCGAGGACTCTGGGGATGGGGACGGTGGAGGGTCAGGGTCCTCAAGGCCTCGAGAGCTTCAAAATTCAAAACGAGTGTGAATTATAGGCTTTGCCCAGATGAATGCTGGTAGTTTAATGTTCACCTTTCACTTTTATAGCCACAGAGTTACGAAATTTCTAGTGTATTTCATCTAACGAACACTTCTCTACTTTTACAGCCAGCTGTTCTAGTGCTTTTTTTTATAAGTGAGGTTAAAATTGGTTGCTGAGTAACTGTTGTTTCGAATATTTTTCTCCGTTGTCCATTTTGGAGTAACTTTGCAATGCGCACAATATTTTGTGTTTGATAACAATACGTACGAAATTTGCTAATTTACTCGTGTATTGCGGTGTTTGCCCACACAGTAAATAAGACACTGATGTAAAAGTGTACGTTAGCCAATAAACACGATTGGAGTCGACTAAATCAAACGGACTCCGTTTGCTGTACGAACACAAAATGTTGCGACTTGAGATGGTAAAAATGTTCATTTGTGAAATCTAGAGTCATAACTGTATATTACCGTTGCGTTTTGTAGCACCATATTTCCCCGGGTTTGACCTTGACTGCCTGAGGGCTGATGATCTCCCGAGGTCGTCAGGCCTCAGGTCTCAGGAGATCACCAGCCCTCAGGCAGTCAAGTTCAAACCCGGGGAAATATAGTGCTACAATACGCAGCGGTAAATTGTAATTTAACGCCATGGGCTTCTGAATACTTCCCCACTGCCACAGAGACAGCGCAGGTCTGATAGTGACAAGGACAAGCAGACCTACACCATCCAGTTCAAACTGCTTCTCTGAGCGATGTGACATTGAATTTTCAGTGAATTTTTGCCATGTCAGATGGCTCGGTAAGAAATCGACTGTGATTTTGGAGTGCAAGTGGAAATTGACCTGGGTTGGGAAATATAAATATATATTCCCCGGCCTTGCTTAATACGAGGGAAATATAGAGGAAAAAATCAATCCTACCCAAGAAAAAAACTTGGGAAATATTCAGAAACCCATGGCGTTAACCTTAGACATTGTGGCTCAACCGAGTCCGTCCGATGGAATCAATATTTAATTTCAGTCATTTGACTCGTCTGAAGTCAAGTCATTTCGTCATTTCGTCCTGGTTTGCTGACATCACAAATGGGAACGAGTCCGGATGCGACTCATTAATGATGAATAAAGAAGGCTGCGGCAAAACCCCTACCAGAGATACCAGTCAGTCCTTTAGGAAATGGCGACCAAATTTGCATAAGACCCACAGAAAAAGGGAAAATATGCATTTTTGCCATTGGACCACGATTATCATAGTTATGCGAACATGAATACCCGGTATGCACAACATATTTTTGCCATCTCTAGTTATCAGCTATGCTGTTTCTGTCGTCCTTATGACTACCGCACGCACAGGACAGACCATACATATCGTATGAGCAGAATCTTATTACTGAGGCTGTGCAGGACGTATAAATGTGTAACACAGCCCGTTGGAGTAGGGAGATTCATTTTTTTCACTTCTTTTTGCAAAAAACTTTCTTGAAAGTCTGACAAAGTCAAGTAACGAATGACCCCCACCAACTTTACGAAGCTGAAAGACATTTATCAGATGCACCAAAAGTTTACCCTCATGTAAATATGTGAAACCTAATTGCCGGCACCCAAAGCAAGCGAGTCGTGGTCTCCCAAACGGTTCAAAGCCACATTTTCTTACTTTTTCAGGTGGTTTTGGAGACAGTGCAATTTCATTGTGTGTGCAAAGCCTGCAACTTAGGGAGGCCCCAAGTTTTTGGTCGGACTTTCGAATTTTGGGGTTTTTTTTGCCAACATGAATTTTGAATCTTTTGAATGCAACGAGCTGTGTCATGCTTTTTGTCCGACTTCCACAGGGTAAACGTTAATCCTATGTTGTTTCTTTTGATCCACACTGTATAAGTAAGGTTATGCACCTTGCTTCGACTGCGCAGGACGCACTGCCTGAACACACCTCTGTTTCACATTCACTTCACGGGGGGGGGGGGGGGGG
>JAAUXU010003420.1_pt1 | contig 24679 bp, 15 predicted proteins | sample 7278151 | NCBI WGS metagenome assembly JAAUXU01 (sample SAMN14350113, study PRJNA611818) | marine sediment metagenome | isolation source: surface marine sediment (1.8m) | place: French Polynesia: Moorea | collected 2018-08 | reverse complement strand
TACTCGAGCTCTGCGGCACGTAACTCTAAAAGTTCTGGTGTAAGCGTACTTTGCTTGGGTTATGAGCACTTTGTCCTGGGTCGCTTACGCTGTATCGTTATCGTAAGGACACTCTCTTTTCTCCTTCAGTCTTTTCCCTCCCTCCTCAGCAGTACACAAACTGGGAAATGCTCTTTATTTTCGCCCCAAAACTGGTGGTTTTTATATTTTCGGCTCTCAGTAAACAAGACAGGACAGTAAAGAAAAAATCTGACGTCAGAAACCTTAAAAAACCTCGTATAAACCTTCTCTCACATACATGGGTCATGAGGACTCATATAAAAGTAAAATGGCTACTGCTACCCCCTTTCTCTCCCTTCTCCCTGAGGGTGGGGGAAAAATCAATATTGGAAAGCAGAAACAGTACCAAGGAGAGGGGGAGTTTTAGAAAGCTCCCTTATTCCCCAACCTCTTCAGAGCACCACCAAACATTCAGCTGGTCGACAGCAGACATTGGAACTGACACGCACAGAAACCACCAGGTAATTCACAACCACATGAAGGAAACCTCAACAGTCATTGTTGGGTGCCCTAAACCTGTGTTCAAGGAGTAGTGACTGCTCCAGAATGTTGAACAGTGCAAAGGAGTCATTGGACAAGGTTCAGGAGTCAATGACGGGATCCAAGCAGATTTGTTTACAATGTTACCATATTGACAATGATTCTACGTCACTGTCAGTTCTACTGATTATCACTTCACCTGAAGCCACTGCTTTTGTTGTAATGGACAGATGTCAAATTTTGTCTCCATCCTGACCATGGTCAAGCTTGGTGTGTTTTCTTGCTGAATTTAATTTTTAAAAGGGCTAATACTAGCTTTAAAAAAATTATCACCACACCGGACACGTCATGCATAAAGTACTTTGGGACATCCCTGGCAAAAGTAAAAGTACAAAGTACAAAAGTACTGTAGCAAGCTATGACGTCGTGTCTCTTGTAACTTCTAGTAGGATTTAAGTCTCAGTTACAAAGCTTTAATCAACCACTAATAATATGCAGCTTGACAAAACAGAATATGGATGGCTTCGATGATGACTTCTCTCCTCTGCAAAGTGGAGGCAGCCAGTCAGAGTCCAAGGAAGAACACGCAGGGCCTCTGAGAGGTACAATATTCAGAGAAACTTGGCATTCCTAATGTTTTAACCCTGTAACTCTACGTGAAATCACAGTATGATCTCCATCTCAAAAAGTACAATATATGCCAAATAACTATTTGCTTCATGAATCCCTCTTCTCCCATTTGTAGTTTAAAATCTCTGGAGATGTCAGCATTCTTACAGAAATGTAAACTGGGTGAAAGAGAGTGACAGCATGAAAAAAAGTTATCTTTTTCAACTTTGCATTAGTAAAAGTGGATTCTTTAAAGAAATGGTCTCGGGCTGCCACTTGTAGACCATTTTTGTCTCGACATATGAAGATCTTTTACTTTTAGTGTCTCCAGCAACCATTGGCATGGTAGAGGAGAGCAACCGGTCCAGCTCCAACATCTGTGAGCCCAGAGAGGAGCCAGAGACGATCAAGAAGTGGAAGGCGGAACAGGTAGACAAGTTACAACTGCATGAATTATATGCTAAAGATGAAAAGAACCTAAGATCTAACTACATTTTAGCTGAAGCATCTGGAAAAAAAGGACAAACTGGAGGAGGAGGCCAAGGTGGCCCTAAGGGAAAAGGCCAAAAAGGAGCTAGCGGACTGGTATGCTCAGCACTCGGAGCAGGTGAGTGAAAGAGAAGAAGAAATAGTCAGAAATCAGTTATCATCATCCCTTTTTCAGCTCACGAAGCTGCAGAACGCACACCGCGCGGCGTCGGAGACGGCCGAGAAGGAATTCGAATCGTCCACCCACGAGATCACGCCGGGCACCGAGTGGGAACGCGTGGCGAAGCTGTGCGACTTCAACCCCAAATCCGCCAGGAACGTCAAGGACATCAGCAGACTGCGCTCAGTCATTCTCCAGCTGAAGCAGGGAGGACCCCCGCCAACGACAGTCAAGGCGTCCCCCCATCATCATCATCAGCAGCAGCAGCAACAACAAAATGCTTAAGCATCGTCATGCCGGACAGAAGTGACTAAGAAGTTGAAAAGTTGAAGTATAGAGTGTGACTCCTCACACACTTTGCACAGCATTCAGAGATCTTTTTAGCCATGAAGTGTTAAAGGACTCCGTGTCTTAAAACACACGTCACTCTATGTCCAGGGATCCTTTTAGGTGTAAAGTGTATAGAAGTTTTGGACACGCACAGCTTGAGTGAGCCTTTGCCAAGTGATGTTTCTTTCCGCCAAAACTGATGCTGTCTGAATTTCGTAGCACCCGCAGTTCAAGTCAGGTTCGGTTGTTTTCGTTCTCTCAAGAAGTTCGCACGCCGACAAATCCTTGACTCCTTCTCACCGTGTACGTGCTGTCGGTCTGACGTAAAATACGTCAAAGATTTAACAATACAATACGTAAGAGATTTAACATTCTTCGCAAATAGCTCGTCAGTGACTCCTGCACAGTAGGTACAGAAAGTACTATCTGAACACTTGAGAAAGTTCATGTAAAACTAACAAAATCATCATCTATCACATTTCAACTGGCCAAGTGTAGCCATGTCTCATGGATCTCGCTTTCCAAAGTAGGAGAAAATCCGAGCAGTACAAGCACTTTTGCAGGTGTTCAGTGTCACCAACATCTGCAGTGATCACATGGCTGCGAAGAGAGGATCTAAGAACATATTTGCCAGAAAAATAGGTCAAGTTCTAGGTACGGCTTGAATTTGCTTGCTGTGAGTCATATTTGCCTAGAACTAAAGCAGCACAATCAATTTGAGGAACGCACAATGAAGATATGATGGGTTGCAGAAAAAGCGCAGTATCCTCAGGATGAAGCACTTCAGTGACGAATTATTTACAATAAGTTTCGTTTGAAAGGCTTTCGCGCATATTTTTTATACCAATCATTTTCGTCTCAGATGATCCGTAAAGGCCTCATTGGGCTAACAAAACGTGTTCAGATATTTCTGTATATACTGCACAGACTGTTCTGTTAGTCAGAATTGCGGCAGCCTTCGCATGCGTAATCTGTGTTGCACACATAGCAATAGCATAATGTTATACAGGGGCGAGTCAAAGTGATGGCAAAAGCCTGGGGTGACGTCCATGATGATCATAGACGTGAGGGAGGACACAGGATGCATGGTGTGATGCTGACGAAATTTAACTTCAAAACAATTTGTCGGAGGCTGGAATCACGCTTGGCTGCCCCCCATCGTCCAAGTGGGGAGATCTGGATCAAGAACAGAAACATTCCACTGAGATCCTTGTAAGAAAACAGACCTAAACTTATGTTTTGTAACATCGTAGATGAAGTAGCGGACATGATGATCAAGCCAGCTAACATCAAGATCTCGCGTCCTGGTTTTATGTTCTGCTGTGAGCGAGTGAAGTAACGTTATGTTCAAACTGATTTTGCACTAACTCCACTCATTTCTCTGGCACTGGATGCTTCATTTCTGATTTGGCAGCTCGAGGGCCGTGACGACCCAAGAGTTGCGAGCTTGAGTGGGTGGTCGGGGTGGGTGGGGTTGGCAGTGGCCGTCGTTGCCCTCGGGCTGCAGCATCCAGACGAGGGCGTCCAAGCTTTGACCAGATGTATGTTAGCAGTTTGACATCACTTTTTTTTTACTCCTTCCTGAATTTTCCCTGCCCCGTGCACATCATTTTGTGGTGTCCGGTTTTTTGGACCACAAATCGGCATATAAACAAAATACACCCGATTTTGACTACTTCAAGCCCGATTTATGTCACCAAGGGCCTCTTGCCCACCCACTCTCAGTACATAAGAGCCATCAGAAACGGAAAAAGTGACGTCAATATATCATTATAGTGTGCATGATACAATGTTACATGGTCTGGTTGACGAAATATAGTGCTGCTTACGTACGTACCTTTTACTCGTATGCGAACATTCTGGAGAAATTGAGTAAAAAACGATTGCATGAAATCTTCAACTTTCGGAACATGCGATCTCTTAAAGAGAAGAAATTGATATCCTATGTCAAGGTCTTATCATTCTACATGTACAGAGATGTTCAAAAGTAGTGAATCAGTGCTTTTCACTTATATCTCCTTAATTTTTATTTATGATTTTCTGATAAGGTTGATGGTAACCCTCTGGCTTTGAATTTTATCAGTAAACAGACAAAGGTTCGACGTGACCAGAACTGACATGACAAACTAAAGGAAATGATGATGTCAGTCGTTTTGGTAAACTTGTCAGTTATTTCTCATCACCTCATCTCATCTCGGTCTTGTCTGATGCCTAATTTTTGAAATGAACTGGAGTGAACAGTCACCACTTTTGGACACCTCTGCATGCGTCTGTATGTACTCATATTGTATGTGCACTGTGTGAGTAAAATAACGCAGCAAGGAAAATTGTGAAAAGAAGACCTCGTTCAGCCTTTTGTCAGTGGCTTAACATCAACAACTCTGAGATGTCTCAGTTGTGTGACCAGAGACACATTCATTATGATCATATCACTCACGATAGCTTTGAAAAGTTATTTTTCAGTTTTCCATGCTGCGTTTTCTGTGACTTAGACATGGCAGAGAGAAAGATGACTCTGATAGAGGTCTGAATACGCTGCTGTCGGCACTCACTCACTCACGCGCACACACACACGCACCCCCCCTCCCACACACACACCGTTGCCAGAATGATGGCACCAAAGGACTCTGCTTGAATTATGTGATTTAGAGACTTGGGAGTCATCGACAGTGCTGAGATTTCCCCAAAATGAAGCTTCTGGCACAACCCATAGTGCGACAGGTAATGACCAAGTGAATCTGTCACATGCCTGAATGAACTATGAAGTTGACATATACGTACAGGATGCTATTTATTCAGCTTCAGCTAGTTGGGTTTTTTTTATTACTAAGAGTTGGTCAGGCAGTTCCCCAATCCACATTCAAAGGTTGCATTTGATAGCTCAAATCTCCCAGCAGAAAGTATTCAAGTTTTTGCTGCCAATCCACCTTTTTGGTCGCTAACTCTGACAAGATCAAACCGTACGCGAGACTCGACCCGGTTTTGGGCCAAGATATTGTGCGAAAGTGCTTGAGAAAGGTGTGTTCAACATGTCCAACTGGGGCGGGTCCATTGAGGAAACGTTCTTGAGCTCTTCCAAACTTGTTGGAGGGTCCACTGAAGCCGAAGAAATGTACTTTCGTACGTACCACCTATATGTACAGTGCTGTAGTAGGAAGTTCTATCTTACAGTGCTTTGCCATTGGCGCTCTCAACCTTTGTCAGCTGTCAATTGGCCTCTGTATTGGCTTCTCAGCCACCTACGTGCATCAGGTGGAGGTCAAGCAAGATCTGGCTGACTTCATTCCTTGGATAGGTAATCACTGATATGATGATGAGGCCCAAGCCATCGTTGCATTGAGCAACAACACGAGTGAATGTTTTTGGCGCAGTGGCATCATTCTCCGGGGGTCAACTGGTGGGGGCATCCTTAGCAGGTCCTGTAGGCCACCTCCTTGGCCGCAAACTAGCCGTCCTCTCTGCCTGTGCCATCACCTCCGTCGGCTGGATCGTCATGGCCTCGTCCTTTCAATTCTCAAGGCACAGCATGGGCATTTTCATGCAAATCTTGCTGTGACATTGCTTAACTATTCCTGGGACTCGCCTACACAACTAACTCTACTAGTACAGCGATTTCTACAAACTGTTGGCTCCAGAAGTGCTAATGACGGGCTGAATGACGATTTTTGGACGCAGAGTCACAGTTAACTTGGTAAACTTGGGCGTCTACATCGAACCGTGCACTCACCCCATGAGTCGTTACAGAAATCAGACCAAGTTGACAGAAAAAGTAACATAGCATTAGTGGTGGTGTCAATCGATAGCTGAAGGCTTTAACTATCAATTGCAACACCTTCAGTCATCCCAAACCTCCAAACAACCGTGCAATGGGCACCGCAAATGCCACTACAATTTGATGAGGACCCCCATGGCTAAGCAACTTTGCGTAACCGACTCTTTTGGACACTTCTACACCATCGCCCACGTGTGCCTTGAGGGTGTCGGCCGAAGGGGTAGCCGCGATGACCGCCAGGCTGTTGACAGGCCTCGGTTCTGCACTTGATGGCTGCACGCATCCAGTTTACGCCTGTGAACTGAGTGAGACCCAGTGGAGGGGACCCATGGTGGCTTCAGGTGGAGTTTCTATCACTGTTGGCATCACCATGGCCTTCATAGTGGGATCTGCAGTCTCCTGGCAGGTGCTGGTACTTCTTCAAAGAAAGAGTAGGAGGAAAAAAATGATAGATTTACCATGCATCTTAGGTTGAGGCAATAATCTTTGCATTGATCCCCATATTGAATGGCGTTTTGTTGCTCTTTGTTCCTGAGTCTCCAGTCTGGTTAGCCAAGAAAGGAATGTTTGCAAAGGCCAAGGAAGCGATGGAGTCGCTGGGAAGAAGAGAGGAGATGCAATGGATTGAAAAGGTGAAGTCTAAGTCAATATAAATGCGCTCGAATCACTTGCAGATATGATCAAAATATTGACAGATGCAAAAGGAGGACAAGAAGACAAGTGATCCTTGTTCCAAGGGCTTTGCTTCCTCCTACTTCAAGGCCAACGTCCTCAAGCCTTTGGCCATCGTGAGTACCATTTTCGTGTTGTCTAACTGGTGCGGCTTCATTGTCGTCATCTCCTACGGCGTCACCATCTTTGAGGCAAGTGACCACCCTGTTTCTGATTGTCAAGATGGTGTTCCACACCTCCGGTACTTCTGCTACAGAAAGTTTCCCACACTTCACTCAGCAGCTACCACGCAAACATCATCATTGGCTGTGCCCAGTTGTTCGGCGGCCTCCTGAGCCTCTTCTTCGTGGCCAGAGTCAGTCGAAGGAAGTTGCTCGTGGTCACGAGTCTCCTGTGCAGCTTCTCCATGGCAACTTTGGCAGCCACCAAACACTTCGAAGGGACCAAGTGGCTACCACTGCTCTCTCTCATATGCTTCACTATGGCCTATATGAGTGGAGCTGGCACGGTCCCGTGGGTGCTCAACGGAGAACTGCTCGCATGTATGAAATCGTTGCCACATTTGGAACATAGCTTACACTGCATGCAACATTAGTATGCATAGTTGGCTAGCTCAAAAATGTCAATTTTGTTTTTTTGGGAGAGGGGAAATTGGCGATGGACACTGTTTTAGCTCCTGTAAGTCTCATTTTTCCATCATACGGGAGTAAAGATGTGTACTGTAGCAGAGTTTGCCACATAAAAGTTTGATTGTATTGCAAACAAATAACTAGTCCTAGAGCAAAGTGCATATCAGTTTAGTCATAGAGGAGCTACTTAGCTGTCCAGAGAAGGGTCAACACTTCTGTAACTCAATGTAGTCAAAAGTTGTGGGAGAAAAAAGAAGTGTACATTACACTTACTGCATACAGCATGTTAAAAAAATAAGTTAAAAATGGCCAGTAGTAGATGGTCCTTAAGAGAAAATTTTCTAGTAAAATCTATGTATTACATCCAAAGGGTCAAAATATATCAATATATCATTTTTCAAAAAAGGACCTTTTTGAACTAGCATAAAAAAAGGTTGGGTTGGATTTTCCAACTTGGCTATCACCAAACATGAAATGTTGCACCTAATCTAACCCATGCATAACCCGGAACTCTGTTTCTAGCCTACTGTCAGACTGTCTCAGCTAGTGTGACCAGCGGCCTGTGCTACTTGACTCTGTTCCTCACGTCCCTGACCTTTCCCTTGCTGTCATCAGATGACTTCTTGGGGCTGTCACTGACTTTTCTGTTGTATTCAACCTTCGGGCTGTTCTTGGCAGCCTTCACAGAGGCATTTCTACCAGAAACCAAGGACAAGGACAAAGACGAGATAGAGAAAGTCTTCTCTGGCAAACCTGAGGAGTGGTAAGGCCATAAAATGACTACTAAGCCGACTGAGAGGACCTTGGATTGCCGTTACGAGTTGGTACAAGTGGGACCCAGAGGGAGAGATAATGTTGTGATACCCTGTTATATGGATGTCTGCATCACTAGTGAAAGTTGATCCCCAGCGCTGAACCCTTATGCTATTCCCTATTGACAATGAGCCGTTCCGCCTTAAGTCTTATTTCTTCATTGCCAGCAGTGCGGCATGAATCTAACTATAAATGGGCAATTAAGTGTGATTCCACATTAGCTTGATCTAATTTTCATCTAATGGGCAAAACAATTCACCATCTCTCAGAATGCTTGAATCACTGCATACTGAACGCACTGAATCTACTGCATTTGCTTATGGCGCTATGAGCAGTCTGTGAGAAATCAAATGCTTTCGGTCTCTAAAGTAATGAGTGAATAGCTGCTATGCAGCGGCATTTCCTTAACTTTTTAACATTGACGTGAATGACTTTATGCAATCGTTTGGGACACTTCGCAAAGACGAACCTGCGGTCTGACCTGTGCCGTAACCTGAGCACTCTGCACGGCACTTTAAGCCACATTCTCGTCCACCAGTCCTGCGAGCTCTTCCTTGACCTGGAGGATCCTCCAGAAGTCGCAGGTGCCAAGGTCGGAGCTGTAGGGGGTATGGCACAGCTTCCGCTTGCCCTTGGACTCCGTGAACGCAATCATCGCCTGGCTGGTGTGCGGACGTGCGATGTGGTGAAAAGGTCACTCAACCTCGAAATCGTCGCAAATGACCGAAAGGTCTTGAGAACACGCTTAGTACGACGAGTTCACTGTATCCCCCGTGCTATATACTTATGACAGGCCACGGCTACATGGTCAAAAAATGTTATCATTACTTTCCTCATGCAGTCTTGGTCTTCTTTTCAGGGGTGCAGTAAAGGACCCATGACGGTCCAGATTTGACCAATCTCCGTCAAAAAGGCTGCTCTTTGAGAAAAGTCACGGCTTCTAAAGTCCGTCACCATCTGAGCATTCTCTTGTCTTTGTCAGTGTGTCAGAAGGCGAGGTTGTCCACGTCCGGCCCGCCACCTTTGGCCACACGAGATCATGTCCGATACCCGACTGGAGCCGTAACTGTTGTTGCACCCACGCAAAGCCCGGACGGTGAAGCCTTTATAGTGATCCTTCTGCTAGCGTTGACCTTGAGTTGACAAGCGCCGCAGCTCTGGAGCTTTGAGGCTTTGCCAAGGCCACTTTCAGGGCTCCCCCTGCCTCTCCCGAACTTCTTGTAAGGCGTCAAAACTTTGTTGGAGACATCGTCTCCTACGCAGCTGAGATGAGAGTCAATGTCTCATTGGGTGTTTTGCTAGTCTCGATGGTCCCGCACTGATCGGACCTTGGCAAAAGCAAAAAAAGTTCGTCCTGAACCTTTAATGTGGTGAAAAAAGTTTGCCGACTCAGGCTCATTTTACTTCTTTCCTACGCGTTCTTCGTACTCCATAAATTTTGACACCCAAAGCAACATCCCGCTGAACCTAGTGCTATTTATCTGAGCTCCACTGTACAGTCCTGGCAGTAAGTAATTTCCACGGGGACGACTTCACCATATACACTGTAATCGAACATGTTGAAGGGAAATTCTGAACCTGAAATGTGATACTTAGATACAGTATCGAAAGCAGGGGTTCCACATTTCAGTGGGACCCCTGGCTACGGGGCTTCAGGGCTACAGTGATACAGGCGGAGAGGGAGGCACGCGGAAGGGGTGGAAATTTAGCTGTTTGAGGAGGTTAAAATGGATGAAATTTTGAACAACGTCGAGCCTCTGTTGTGTCTGAACATCAGATTTGCACATTGCACATCGAATCTCATTATGTTCGAGCACAGCGTATGCGGAAAAGTAAACCCCGCGGAAATTCCTTACGGCAAGGACGGTGCAGCGTCACTACAGCTGTGCTGGCATTGACCCCGAAATGTTGTTTCAGTGGCGTCGTTCCTACAGACCACTCCTACGGGAACGAGGCTTACGATGACGTCGGCGAATTCGAGATGGTGCACGGCAGCACCGTGGCGAGCAGCACGACCTCCGGGGTCAGCCAGAACTTCTTCCAGTTCATTGACCACGACGAGAGCTTGGATACCATCCGCGAGGTCCAAAGTGGCAGAGGCACACAGAGTGACCAGCACCCATTGTCTGTCGTTAGTTGCAAGGCTCTGAACGGCACTTGATTTTGAGTCAACATGCACGCACAAAGATGATTCCGCTAAATGGGCGCACATCAGTTAAAAGAAGAAAACAGCTGCACTGCTAAAGGGTTTGGTGGCACAAGGACTAGCACCTATTGCTCCTCGCCACTGACTTCTTCTCTTTTGTTCTAACACATCAGGTGTGAACATTGTACAAAATATTTTGCAGCAAGTCCTGAAGAAAAACAAATACAACTTATTTTACAGTATTATGCAAATTTAGATGCATTTGGGCATAGCTAAAAATCTTTTTTTTCACTTTCATTTGACTACGAAGTCTTCAAATGGGATGTGGTTACAAATTTTGGACACCCAGGGGGAATTCCAATTTTTGACCTAGCCTAATATACAGTCCTTGGCGTAAAGATTAGCCATGGGCATGACTACACCTCATGCGCTACACTGGGACATTTTGAGATAGAATTTTGATGTGGAATATGTAAATATGATACAAGTAAACAAAACGCATCGCCGACAGTCGGCAATTCTCGGCCTCATCCCATCAATACTTTTGATGACAGCCGTCTGGTCCGCAAAGCTATGGACGGCCTTCTCTCACTACTCCAGAGGCGATCGGAACGGCCAAGATCCCGACTACAGACCACGGCAAACGTGGCAAACGTAGCGAACGTAGTAGTCCTGATCGCACTTGACTTTGGATTGGAATGAGGAATGGAGGAGGAATAAAGGCAACGCGCTGTGCATGTGTCTGTCTGTCTGTTTGCATGCTGCTGCGCCAAAGCTGCAAATCAGATGGACAGACACACAGATGGACAGACACACAGATGGACAGACACACGTACATACGGGCCTGTTGTTCTATATAGAGAAGAGATACTTAGATAATGTGCGATAAAAATAATTTTCAACAGTGCACATGTCTCCATACATCTGGAAAATCAACAATATACCTGGATATGGGTCAATGTGCATGTATATATTAACCTGGGCCCAACTCTCTTTAAAATTTGACAACTCCTTTGAACTACATGTACATTTTAAAATGTGCCTTCACGTTTTCAGCGGAAGAACGTGCATACATATATACAACGTGTATATCCCTTTAGGAAAAGGAAACCAGAGGATACCTTTTAAAAATGTGCAATGAAAAAAGTCTTCTTTCTTTTATCTCACAATCACATTAGGGCTCCACTGTGGGCTGTGCCTGCCAACTCAGCCCGGACCCAGACCTTTTGTCAGTTCTGCTTTGCCGTAGAAGGTTCAATTCTTTGGTTTCTTGCGTACGGTCTGTTGGAAGCGCTTGAAACCGAGGTTTCCCTTTTCTCCTTGAAGATCGTGCATTCATCACATGTCCTCAACGTTTTGGTATGTCTTGGCAGAACAGAGCCTGCCTTGCCAGCCTCTAAGACTGTCCGACTTTTCGTGAATCATCTTGAGGTCCCACCGTTGGACCAAACTCTGTCAATAACTCCTCTCCCATTGTTTCATGCGATGGCAGATTCTTTGGGCAGCAACTGACTTTATGTGAAGACATTTAGAAATGAATGGTAACTTGTTTTTCATTCGCTTGCAGAAAAAAGTCTACTTTAGTCCCTCATTGTCTGAGTCACAGCTTCTCCTGTAACTTCATGTCAAGACGGCTGAAGCCAGAACGCTCAACATGTCTGGTTAACAGACCATCTGATGGACTCACGAGTAAACACCAATCTCATTATCTTGTGTACCATTTGTACATATACCCAGAGCCACGGAAGAGTCTGTTGCTGATCCTCAGTGGTAGATACTTCTAACGTCAACTGGCTGCTCAGCAGCCCGAACTATTCGATATGCAAAATGCGTCATCTACAAATTTGGGTCCAACGGTGCCTCCGTGTTCATCACAGTCTTCCAGAAACCAACAGGGCTGATTAAGTTTTGTCATTAAACAGTTTAAGCTTCTCTGCATGATGTCAAAAGGTTCTCGTCAAGTTTCCCGGCAACGCTGTGTCCTTTTACGTGGTTCTCTTCAAGCATATTTTGGAGGGCGAGACCGTGTGTCTTGTGTCTGTTAAATGTCTCAAAAGACTAGCGAGTGCATTGAGCTTGGAGACTGAACTAAGAGAGTCAATGGTGCAGTACTTAAAGGCCAGAGAAGAGTCACTGACAGACCGAGAGAGCTTAAGATCGTCTCGACTGACAAAGTTTTTTTGCATGGAAGGAGTCGCGCTTTGCAGTGGAAAACTCTACAGGGCAGAAAGTGACAATCTGAGAGAAAATGCGCTCGGTTTCTCGCTGAAAGAAAGTAGTGGTGAACAATTGCAGGAACTATGTTACCAATCTACCAGATTGATGCTGACCTGACGGAGAAGAACTTTGACAAGATTGTTGCAACTGTGACAAGCTTGGCTTTGACATCATGGGCGTGTCGACAGACAGACACAGCACCAATATGAACTTTGTTAGCGCGAACTCAGCAGCGGCAGCTTGAAGAGTCTGTTGCTAGTCCACAAACTGGAGTCAGACTCTGCTGGATCTCAAAAGACTGGACTCTGCTCTCCAGAACTTTTCCACATCCGAATAATCCTCAAGCGTTCTCCTCACAATGGTCAAGAAATCGGGGCAAACTTTGACCATTTATGTCAACCTTATCAGCATGAAAGTGAACTACTGCCCCTGAAGATTGGTCGCAAAACCCCACAAGAAAGTGTCATCTCCTCATCCCGTCGAGAAATGCACTGTAACGCTGCACTGACCACACTTTCTGTGAGTCAGTGATTGTGGTTGTTCAGTCCTACAGCCACTAGTTTATTGCTTGAGCAGTTTAACAGCTAATACAGCACTGCTGGAATATTTTGAACACAGCAAGAAAGACACCACCCAAAACCAAAGAGGCAGGCATGTAGTGGACAGCTTACTACCCTTTGCAATTTTACTTAGTGCCCTGTAAAATGGCAACAACTCAGTGACAAAAAAGATGCTCCTTTCTGAGGAAACCTTCTTGGGCACAAAGCAAACGCCATCTGCACTTCCCGACATGGCCACACACCTCTTTACACATGCGTTGCTTAGGCAGAATAACGGTGATGCAGGACTTTGGACGTTACTATCAGCTTGCTGGCACTAGTTATTACGTGATTGTACGCCGGTTAGTGGAGGCTCAGAAGCTCATAAGGCCACAAGGACTCTTCAAGAACAGCAGCGAGGACTCGGAGTCCTCAACTGAAGCCTGCTCCCGACTGGGGATACGCTCATTCCCTCCATCTATCTCGGTGGTTAGATACAGCCTCAGTTTAAACTATACTGGCTCAAGAATCCGCGCTAATTGTTTCTGCACCCCTCTGTGCTGCTAAACGGCGCAAAGTTTCACGATGGACGAGACCTTGGCGTCATATTGTACTTCACTTATCACATATTTTACGCATGTACGAAGTACCAGCTCTGGTGTACGAAGAAGAAATGCTGATAGCACATTGCTGTCACTGAAGGATTACCAACCAGAATGCTAAAACTTCCATTTCGCGTGCATTGTCGAGAAAGTTTTCTCAGGAAATCGACTTTTTACCACCCAGCTGTGCTTTGTCGACGTGGGGAAGTTTCTCACTGGATTTGTGAAGCTACTTGTCGAGTCGACTCGAAGCGGCATAAGGACCTTGTGTAGCACCCCTTGTATCGAGTTAGCTCTGTCAACGGATGCCCTGATGCTGTGCGGTTCAATAGGAGCCTACACTGGGCTGCGCTGGCTGTGGGAGGCCTGAAATCATGGGCCCGACTTGCCTAGACTCTAAAGCTCACCCACCCAAGCAAAAACAATTGCGACATCAGTAGAAAGCATGAGTGAAAAGTAAGACATCTGTTTTATAAAAATACTTCTGATTCCGATATAAAGTTAAAAAAGTCATAAATTCGTCACTGTTGGACCCAAACCTGTAGATCACGCTCTCTGCCCGTAGAACTGTTGGGACTGCAGAACAGCAAATTCGAATCTCAGAAGAATCTGCAAATGAGGGTCAGCAACAGATTTACTGACAAACATGTACAAATGACTATGATACGTACATCTATCAGATAATCTGTTTACTGGTCTTGTTAAGTCTCAGCCGTATGCATCCTGGGCTCGGCTGCCTCGACACGAGGTTGCAGAAGAACCTGTGACTCTGACAATGACTTACTGAAGTGGGTGCTTTCTGTGAACGAAAAGAAACAACCCTTGATTGCTAAATGTCTGGTTGAGAAAGTCGCCAAATGAATCCGCTATCACATGAAACATTACAATGGGACAGGAGTCGTCTGCAGGTCCAAGCGTGTATCTGCAGTGCAGCCACGCGGTCCGCACCAAAATCGGCTGGGCTCGACTTGAGTTTGAGCTCGGCTTGAGTTCACACGTCAGGCTTGACTCGACTCGAGCAACTCTTGTTCGACACAGCTCTAGTACGCACGTGTGTAATTATGCAAGTGTACGTGTCCTTCGCACGTACGTACTTGAACACGACATGCACTGCAGCACTAGTGCACTGTGCAAATGAAAGAAATGTCAGAGCAATACTTAAAGGGCGCAAAAAGTTGTTAGGAAAGCGTATTGAACCTCTTTGTGACTTACAATCGCACACTTGCTCTTCGCAGTCGAACAGCACTGACTTCTACCGAGTGTCACTTGCTTAGGAGCGTCATGCATGCTCAGCGCTGAAAGTGCCCTCCTCAGATTTACGGGACACCCAGTAGACGTCTGCAACTTGATTTTAGAATCCGTCTCAAAGCCGAAAAATTAGGCAAGAGGGACCTTCAAACCTGCGCGAGAGCATTCTGACCAGTGAAATATACGCGAGAAGCTCAACTCTGAGTCATAGTGATGACAGCCTACAAGCAAAAGTGAAGTTTCCTGGTCGCAAATTATGCCTCTCCTCTAGCTCTCCCATTGCTCACGGCTATGCTGTTCTAAAGGTCGATCTAACCAAAAAGTGTACGTCCAACTCTGCAATAGGAGCGTGTGAAATACGTACATGACGTAAGTATGAATTATTTGACGAAACTACCCTTGAAGCTGCCATGAGGATTCTATGAGTTGAGTAAATATGACGTGTCTACATTTATATTCGAGTAAATAGGGTTTGAGCACCTTCTATATTCTGCTTGTGACACGATATCCAGTCTATTTCCATCCTTAAGGAAAATCTATATGTCTGTACGATGGTCCCTATGGTTTGTACGATGGTCCAATGTTTGTACGATGGTCTATCAGTTACACATACATATGTATGTATATGTCCTTTATCGTATGGCGCAGTCGATGGACGCACTGCTGTAGGACGAACTGATGCCGTCGTAGCTACAAGTGTGGACAGCGCGTTGCGCTCGCTCCCACCAATGCTGCTCACCTAAACATAAGCTGCAGAAAAAGTAGTGTTCCAAAAAACGTTGTCCACGTCTCTTGTTCCAGGTACGAGTGCACCCGACACGCCACTGGCAGCTGGCGTCTCCTCTTTACAAACTCAATTGAAGTTGAAGAACAAGAATAAAGGCAAAGTTGAAGGAGTTCGAAGTTCGAGCACAAGACTACAAAGCCAGCATCATACGAGGCGATGACGTCATAGCTGATGGCTGTACGCCCGCGGTGCGTGCCTGCATGCGGACTCACAGAGCCCAAGTGCACGCATGCACGTACGAGCAGTGGATAAGGAAATAAGGACGATAAAGAAAACAATCTACTGGAAGTCACCCGCACATACAAAGCTTTGGGTTCAGTTCTACACGAGTAAGGGGAAAGTTCTGCTGCGTACACCTGTTGGGATACTTACTTTAAGGACGACTGTCATTGAATAAAACTTTCCTTAGATGTTGTCTCCACGCAGTACATTTGCGGGAGATATCAAAGTTTTCTCACAATGCCGATCTCTGGCAGAAGTGACAGCCTTGAAACGCCCAGCAAAAGCTTCACCAGCTGGCACGGGCGCATTCCAGGAGATGGCGTCCTCCTCCCTGATCAGAGCGGCCTTGAGAGAGTCCAAGTTCATGCGAGATAAACTGGCGGCTGATTCAAATCTCCGGACTACATTGGCCAAAAGAAAGAAATCAGATTGCGACAAAGATGTTGGTGACGACGTCTCGGTAACAGAACTTCCCCTCACCCGAGCTCTCCCTCTTTCCTTGACTGGGAGTACAAACGTGAAAGTAGATCACCGATAGACAGATCAGGAATATTGTAAGAAGGAGGCAGTGCTGACATTTTACCGGAAATGAAGCAGAAGAAAGAGAGAAGGAAGGCAGAGAGTCCGTCTGTCGTTGTCTGCCTGTCCGTCTGTCTCAAGATTCAAAAGTCAGTCTGACAAGAAAGATCCTACCTCTCTTCATTAGGTACTGCCAGAAGCTTCAACACGCTTTTGCCACTTTTGCGATATCACATTAGATCAGCACCGTCGTCATGGTTTGCCAGCCAAGTCTGCCTCGAGCTGTGGACGTCCTATTTGCTCTACTTCTCTCAGGTAAGATCCTAATCACAAGCTGTATAGGAGCAATCACTGAAGGATGCCCCAAAATAGTTGAGCCTCTCATTTCTTTTGCATGACTTTCTGTGCCCCTGTCTTCTTCTTGCATAATTAACTTATTAGCATATTTGACTATTTGCCGAAAGGATGTCTTTTTTTCGACTTCCGGGCTCTGTGTGGATACCTGTGTGGATTCGGGTTCAAATGTGCTTTCAACCATTCCTAAACCAGGCAATTGTTCAGTGGTGGCTGAAGTTAAGGTCCTACCAATTTTGGAGTGTTATTCTGTGTTCATATTTCCTGCCAAAAGAGGCATTTGGCACATGGAGTGAACCCTCCAGAACGGGCGTAAATGGTCACATTCATGAAAAGCCGGCACTGGCATGGATGCGACAGCTGCGGAATCATCAGATTCAATACCTGCACGCTGTGTTCGCAGAATCTGGCAAAGGTTAGGCAAAAACTGAAACTTTTCCTGAAGGTCGTCATCAATATCCTCCATCTTCCCGAGCCCCGGCTCCTTGCGCACCTTGTTCTCGATGAAGTTGAACCTGTTTCTACTTTTTCCACGTCCAATTTCTCTGCTGAAGTCAATCGGACTCTGAATTCTACCACCACTGTACAGATGAGGTCGAAAGCCTGTACTCTTCTTCTCCAAAGGAGTCAAGCCCAGATAGCACAGGCCGACCAATGCAAGTCATTCATCAGTATAGGGCAATATTGAGACCTAAGCAAATTTCGTCATCCACACGCAAACTTTGACCTCAAGTGCACGCACAGTGGGTCCTCGTAGTTGTGGGCAAATTCATTGCCTTTTTTTTATTAAGGCACTCAAGGTGGGTGTACTGAAGAGCGTTGAAGGGCAAACAAGTTGAGCATTGAGAACATATTTTGGACGAGGTCAGATTAAGTGTAACGGGCATCCGTTAAACATTAAAAATTTAAGACCTTAAGGGTTCCATTCAAAACAGAAAAAAGGATAAAAATGTCTAAAGACTCCCTCGATACAGGGGCGTCCCCGTCAGGTTTTTTGGCGGGGGGGGAGCATTTTCCCCTGTACAGTGGAGAAAAGAAGGAAGAGAAAAAGTGGAAGACCAAAAGTGGCAAGTAAGGTTTGCCAAGTTGACATTCCTAATACCAGTTTTCGTGAAACTGGCAGTTTTCGAACACTTTGGCATACCATTTTGTTACTCATGTTTTGCCAGGCATATTTTAATGTCTGGGTCTCAGTGGGCGACTGGCATAACTTTAAAGCAGAGTATTTTTATTGTACGTAAAATTATGAATCCAGCATGCGTCTGAGACCAGTTTGGCATATATCCCTGGTCAGTCTGGCAACACTGTTGCCAAAGGAGGTGGGGAACTCCCGGGGGAAGAATGCAAAGAGGAGTCGTCATCCGCCCCCATCCGACAAAGTGATGTCCTGCAGTGAGACGTTCTGCCTTATTAGTCCTTCTTTGCACCGTTTTTAATAGCCGACATACGAGGATATTTAGCTTCAAAGACTTTCCTGCAAAACCGTCTCAAGTGCCCTCAAAAAAATTCTTTTACTTTGCCCTCAATTTAGCGGACACAATGTAAGTGTTGGACGTTCCAGCTTTGAATGCACCCGGTGTCGCTGAGACATCTTCACGCCACTGAATACAATAGAAGCAAAATCCCAACAGGGTGTCTCAATATTCGGCGTGGCCCGGAGCCAGGAGAGTCGGTTCCTGCAGTGGCGGCCGCGTACAGTGACAGTTCCAAAAGCGGAGTCCACTGTTCGTGCATATTTGGAGGAAGAAAACACTTGGTCATCAAGTTTCTGCACTGTTTTCTGCACAAGTTTCACGCATTCCCCGCCATTTCTCTCACACGCTCGCTCGCACGCACGCACAGACAGACAGACAGACACAAAAGATCTCACTCACATCATGCTCGTCGACTCCCGTGGGACAGACATCAAATTTCCATCTGCGACGGACCATATAAAGCACATATCTTCCTTCCTTCATTTCCCCCTCAATTGATATAGCCCATTTCCCCTAGCACTTGAGAAGACGCTGGCTCACTCATGGAAAGCAGTGAGAAATCCGCGAATGCCTTTGCTTTTTTTGGCGCTTTTTTTCTTTTCCTCAAAAAATTGCCACTCAACGAGGCATTCAATAATGTCAGGGGGAAAGAAAGAAAAAAGCACAGTATTAGATTATCAAATGTACTTGGCTACTCTGACCTTGTTCTTCTCTCACTTGCCGCGAGGTCCGCCTTGGAAAGTTTCTCGAACCATTTCCTGCGGCAGCGGCCTTTAGCCTTGATATTCGACTGTTTTTAAGAGGACGCAGCAAGGGATCGCGACGGGTGGGTGGGCGGGGCGGGTGGAAGGGAGGGAGGGAGGGCGGGGGAAAGGGTTGAGGCTAAGAAGAAAGAAAGGCCTGCCTTCCTCTCCAGTCAAGAAAAAATCGACATGCGAAGCAAAAATTGGGAAGAAAGCAATACGTATTGCGCCCCTATAGAGCAACGGGATTTGAATTTATTGCGCGAAAGAGTTTGAGATCGACCATTACCGTCGTGGGGGCCCATAATATGTCGTGGAAAAAAAGGAGGGAATCTTGGCAACGTCGTGAAACACGGTATTTTAAATTCACATGCCATATGCAATTTAGCGGCCGTTACATCGTGTTATACTGGGCTTTAGAGTGCTCTGCTTGAACAGCACCGACAGCGCAGTGCCACGTGAGCCAAATTCCAAGTGTGTTGGACCTCAAAAAAGTATGTCGATTTTTTTTTACTACGCCCGGGTCCCAAAGTACCCTTATTGCTTGTACATGTCATGCCGAGAAATAGGGTGACTGCGGAGATGAACCAAAGTCGAGAGTTATGCTCAAACCCTCCCAAGATTAGGTGTGGTCGTAAGTTAAGTCAAGGGTTTTGCTTCACTGCATAGAACTTGCAGCCTGGCAGGAGGCAGGCAGGCAGCAGCTCCTGCTCAAGGTGGAATAATCGACCATCGACGCTATGGAGTTGTCGTTAAGCAGCAGTAAGTGTACACAAAATTGAGAGTCCGGAACAAAACAGAGGGAATTTGCCTACTTTCTAACGAAAGCTCTTATTTTTCTCTGCTTTTTCCCCTCAAATCTTTATTTGAGACACACTGTTAGACCAAAGTCTGTAGATAACGCATTTTGCATACTGAGCAGTGATGGCTGGCATCTCAGAAGTACGATTCTGTACAGATACAGTACTGCATCCGCCATTCAGGGTCAGCAGCAGCAGACTCTTCTGTGACTTGGGGCATACTGACAAATGGTACTCGAGGTCCTGGAGTTGGTGTTCACATGCGATGATCAGTTAACCAGACGTGTTGTTAATGCCTCATCCATTCTGGTATCAGCTGCTTTGACACGGAATTGCAGAAGAAGCTGTGACTCAGACAGGTACTGAGACAAATGTTTTTCTGCAAGTGCAAAACAAGTCACCTTTCACTTCGTATAAAGTCAGCTGTTGCCCAAAGAATCTGCCATCAGATGAAACAATGGGAAAGGAGTCATTGACGGATTTTGGTCCAACAGTGCATGCACGAGGCTGGAATGCCAAGCAGCTGACCGCATCAGTGTTGTTGAGTCTTGATGCACTGTTCAAGCACCGAGAGGCTGTCTAACTGGCGCTGATCAAGTGCGTGGTCGTCCAAATGTTCCTCATAAAATCGGAGGCAGCATACACTGAGGGTTATGAAATTTTCACGATGTCGCGATTTCTTGCGTAAGTCGCAGTTCGACTGCGCGCGTCTTCTCATATGTTGGTCGTTGGTGGAAGAACAGAATCTTTTCATTCTCCATTAATATGCCAACCCTAATCCCACAGGTTCATCCTTGTTTCGTTTGGCGGCAAATGAGAAGCCTGTTGTAAGTTCCTTCGACAGCCAATCAATCGAGGCTGCCAGAGTCCGGGATCGTCATGATGGGAAGGAATCAGCCGCGGCAACAACCCCGACAGCTGCCAACGGCCGCCCCCGCCCAAATTATGCACGACTCCCCCGAGGCGCCAGTCTCAACGTGGACTCTCTGCTGCCTGCCAAGGAGGGCGTCTTCACCGCTGACTTCGAGAACGAGAACGGCACCACGGTCGAGGTGTACGACGGCGGCAACGCGGTCCTCGACTGCAGGGTGTATCTGAGGCACGACAAAACAGTGAGTAGTACTCTTCTTCTTCGCCTACCGAGCACCATATATCACACAGTACTGCGCGTCTCCTTGTGATTTATCGCAGTGTGAGTGGGCTGCATGAAACCGATGCAGGCGATTCGCTTGTCCGATTTTTCGTGTTAGTGTAAAAATGTTGAAAAATGAATGGCCGCAAGCGGAAGCAGTGACACGACGTTTACACCGTGGAATTGGAGCGCACGAAGAGCAAGCAGCAGGCCAGCGAGGCCGCGACCACCGTTGCGTGCAAGTGGGGCATTTGTCTTCTTTTGAAATTGAACTGTCATCCATTGTCCCTGTGTACTGATCGGAGAGGCACCGGCTTAAAGCTGCTATTGTGCTCGACTGAGAGAGAAAAACAAGAAGACTATTTTCTCCAATTTTTCAATAAAGAAAGCAGCTGGCATATTAGAGTCGCACGCAAGCTCGCCTTTTCCTCAGAATTTGCGTTATCCATTCGGGCTCATACATAAATCATGCAGTTCGTAAGGGGTAAGAGGAGTGAGGTATGTGATAACGTTACGCGAAATTCATAATCAACTGTGGTTTGCCGACAAAGTGAGCGGGCCGAGCTCCAAACAGCGGCCCATTTATGACCCGACGATAAATTCCCCCCCCCCTCCCACATACAGGGATTTATGTGCATCCCCTACCCCGTATAATCCGACGAAATGAAGTGAGCCCAGATTGATGGCTCATTCTTTTGATAACCACGCATGCGTGGGCCCGCGCGTACTTCTGCATGCACAAAGAGAAAGGGAGGGCGTGAGTGTCAAGGCCCAGGGAGTCTTTTTCCTGTCTGGCATGAATGCGTCAAAAGTTTATGGGCCTCTGTAGCAAAGAGAAAGAGGTGACACGCAAGACGACGCAGACTCGTCACATCCTCAGATCTGCCTGGTGGTGACTGCCAAGCTAACCTTGAACATGACCTGATCTCACCTCACTCGGCCTAGTCTGGACGCTGCTGAGCTTGCTGCATCATTGCATCGGGAGCTGCTTCTTTGGCAGGGAAAATGGCTCGTACGAGATAGACATTGCTTTAATTCACAATGCTACATTAAGCACTGACAAAATGCCGTGTGTAGGACAGTAATCTGTATTTATCACAGCAGCAATTTTAATGCAGCAAATGTCAGTGTTACGTCAGTTCAGACAGCACTGCAGTAACCAGTGAATGTCAGGCCCCAGAAAACACTTTTGACAGTTGAACTGAGCTGAAGGGAGGCAGTCATATTGACACACGAGATTAGACAGCACGCCAAGTGGCCCAGAGGCCACAGGCCTCAAATGCAGCAGCAGCACTTGCGCAATAAGAACACATACTTTTCACCAGGCCTTTCTCTTTCTGCCAAAGTACCGAGGCCAGAGAGTGTTTTCTCCGAGGTAGCACACAAAGACGTTCCATTTGAACAGCTTGGGTCGTCCTGTGAAGACGTGTGCACCTATTCTCTGCTGCATTCCTCTCTGACTCACCCCTTTTATGGGCTAGCTCTGCACATACTTTTATGAGAGGACTATCACATTTTTAAGCAGAACGGCGATCTCTTGAATCGACAGCTATTTGGGACAAAAAGCTCTCTGCGCCAAAAAACTCTCAACTGTCTGAGACTACAGGAATATTTTATTCATGCATTTATTACTACGGTAGAGGAGGGGGGGGAGATTATTCGAGAAAGCGATACCAGACACGATCTGCTGAGTGTAGCAAAAGGGTTAAGCTTTGACAAGACATGAAATGAGGAAAGGGGAAATAAGATTATACAGCTTAAAAGTTGGGAGCAGCCGAGGCTGGAGAAGAAAATCGAACGAACCACAGGGCAAAAAAAAGTCGATCTCCTGTTAACTGTCTAGGAAATTAACGACCTTACTCTCTTTGAGCCGAAGTAATGATACAGAACGTGAAGAGCACAAAAAGTTTCCCCAAAAAGGGGAGAAGAGAAATGGGCTTCTCGGGCCGTCCTAACCCCCCCCCCCTCTCTGAATTCCAGGATACTTTGATTATTTTGGCTCCTTTTGACCCTTTGGGAGAAAGTGAAAGATCTGGCAAGAAGAAACCTTTCTTGGTTCTTTCTAATGGCTCAGGGACTTGAAGAGACTGACAGTATCAACGACACAGTGTAACATTTGTACGAACGCCTTCACTCTTGAAAAGATCTAGATAGATCTGCTCCTCTTGCCGCGGATCGAGGTCATACGTACACGTCTTCACCTCTTGTCACCTCTCTCATGATGCGTACACCATTTGGAAATTGCGATGGCGAAAATTTCGTTCCTCCCGGGCACGCCCAAGTCTAGTACACAGTGGAGGCACCACCGGACGTTCTAGAACTACGTGCCGCGGTCGTCTGCGCCGTGCTGCACAGAGCATTGCATCAGTTTCTAGTTGGCCGTCATAGATAAGGTGCCTCGTCAAAAGGCAGTGGCATTGCAGTAGCAATCAATCGAGGCTCGGTCCATCCCTCTGTGACGCCCTCATTCGTTATTTTCGCGCGTCCCACCGTTAGTCTGGAGGCTGGCGCGCAGGCACTCGAGAAAATGTCCTGGCCTCGTCGGACTTGGCCAACCACACGGACGTCAGTGTGAGGCAGACAATCGGTGTGCACGACACTGACACCGAGTTGGCCGAGTCCTCCAGCTGTGGACCTCTTGGCATTGCGGCATTAGAACTGTTTGCGATGTGGCGTGGGCTGAGGAAGGCCGAAATTTATGGAGCAAGATGTCGTGTCCCCGCAAGCGTCAACTCTCAAGAGAGATGAAGAATGTGGAAGGAGGGTCTCGAGGCTGCTTGCCAGCCTTTGATGGCGGAAAACTTGTTAAAGTTGATGCCCTGCGGAACCTGAGAGCCTCAAAGGAAATTAAATTTGCGACATCCTGCCTCTGTCCATAAAAATAACACCTGCTGCTTGAGTCTTTATTTCTGCTGACGCAAGGCTGGCCTGACCAACAACAGCCTCGCCCCTCCCCAAAGTAGCTATCGGTCGTCGTGGGGACTCATTTTTGCTCTGCAATTCCCCGCTGAATTCCCCCCCCCTCCCTGCCGTCGTACTTTGCTGCGCGAACCGAAATCTGCTTGAATATTTGCAAAAAACTCCCGCCATTTTGCGATCGACTGTTTCCTGCGCTCGGAACCTGACGCTTTTCGCGTTGTCGGGGAAATACCATTGTCCAGTGATCGGGACTCGAGGAGCATCAGGACGTGCAAATCAGGACGCTCAATGCCACACTGAGCAATCATTTGTCTTTGTTAAGAAAGGACGGAAAGTCTTCGTTGGCGAAAGTGCTGTAGAAAGTCAACGTGGAGCTCGAAGAGGTGGGGGAGCCGGAAGCCTTCGTCGTCCCCGTCTGCCAAAGTGCGAGTGTGCGCGTGCGTGTGTCACATCTCACACATGTGGGTGTCGCAGCGTCAAACTGAGGCGTCTCGGCATTAGGTGAAAACTCAGGGTCTTTTTTCCAGAGACGGATAATTAGATACGATGTTCGAAAAAGAAAACCATACACTTGCAAACATATTGCTTAATTGATGTTTTCGTCTCTGAGCCAATGGAAAGCTTTAATCGAATAACGAATATTTTTGGGTTATTCCACCATTCGTTGGACGCCTTAGTATAAAGTGCCTACATGAGAAAGTGGTGTTGATGGCCCTGCCGGAGTCGTTCCTGCGTATGCTGTGCGTGGACTTTGAGAGGAGGCGAAACTAATGACGTTTGCTTAAAAAAACGTGGTGGTGAAGCGATCGGCGGGCCTTGGGTACTGGGGCCCCCCCCCCCCCCCCCCCCCCACAAAAAAACCGGAGGTAGAAAGTGGGGGGGGGAATGGTGTGTTGATAAAAACAAAAAAGCGGTGTTAGATTTTTTTATTTTTTTTTTTTTTTGTGTTTTGTTGGAGGTGT
>JAAUXU010105766.1_pt1 | contig 24688 bp, 35 predicted proteins | sample 7278151 | NCBI WGS metagenome assembly JAAUXU01 (sample SAMN14350113, study PRJNA611818) | marine sediment metagenome | isolation source: surface marine sediment (1.8m) | place: French Polynesia: Moorea | collected 2018-08 | reverse complement strand
TTTGTTTGTGCTAAAATGCTATCTTATAAAAGTGTCTCTGATTGAGCTGAAACTGTTTTTTCTAATACTAGACATTCCCTGCTGTTATCTCCTACATGTCCGATCAATCAGAGACACTTTTGTAACATAGCATTTTTAGAATGACAAATTCAGACAGTTCTATGTACTGAGCTACTGTAGTAAAACTTCAAATTAAGAGCGCAGACAGTATCTGTGCTTTTACCTTTTAAGAAGAAACTTTGTTTGGTAAAATCCTCTTACTTTGACCCTTTGCCAAAGACCCTGGATGAAAAAATGTGAATTTCCATAAAAAGTACCTTTTCGAACTAGCCTAATAGTTATTTTGTGCTGGAGTACGAACATAGAAATTACCATGCATTATGACAGAGGGGGTTCAACTTTTTTTGAAGAGAAATACGACCATTGATATACGAGAGCTGTTCGAGTGTAAAGGAGACTTCTCTTTGCATTCACCCATGTGACAAGCTTTAGCTGTGTTTTTTTTTAAGGAGAGGGGGATTATCTTCATACCTTTCCAATTTACTTCTATTTATGTAGCGTCGGTGGAGGTTTAACATTGGGCAACACCACAATCACTTAAAGTGACTGTCTCATGAGACGCCTAGTTTAAAACTACACAGCTCTAGGACATGTTCAGATCTTCATTTAAGACTAAAGCTACTCATCTGTTCACAAACTAATTGCCTTACACCAATTATTGATGGAAATTCATTAATCCCAGTTCACAATGTTGCTGGCAAACTCAATCGTCCTTCTAGACCAGCGTCTCGTGTTCCTTACGTGGACAAAATGCTTTGCTTTAACTGCTTGTGCTTTACCTTATGTTAAGGGTGGCACACACACACACTTTTGGTGATTTTTGGTGAAAATCACTCACCAAAAATGCTGACTTGCTCCAGTTCATCAGAAAAATATTAGACAGCAAGTCCTGAAGAAAAAATTACAACTTATTTTACAGTATCATGTAACTTTAAATGCATTTGGGCATAGCTAAAACTCCTTGTTTCACTTTCATTTGTCTACAAAGTCTTCAAGAGGTAGGTGGTGACACATTTTGGGCACCCATGGGGAATTATCTTTTTTGACCTAACCTAATATATAGGGATTCATAATTTTAACTGCATGTACTGCACTCAGATCTTAATAAGGCAAACACTTAAGCGGGAGGCCTGCGTTGGGGCTAATTTTGCAGAAGGAATAGTCCGCTTTAGTACTTTTATACATCATTCTCGGAGGAAGGTCTCTTTCGAACGTCTGTAGGTCTGTCTATCCTTCACTGACCACGCTTAATTAAACTTCAGTCGACCAGCCATTGGCGTACTACACGCAAGTGGACACACTGGAGAAGTCCCCTGGGTGGACCCGGTCGAAGCTACACATGTTAAACACCTCTTTTCTAGTCCTTCAGCGGCCTGACTTGGTCCAAAATGGGCTCCTGCGGCTTTGACCTTGGAAGCCTAGAAAATCATAAACATGGATTTGGGGGCACTTTATGGGGGGGGGGCTCAATCTTTCCTTCCTCATTTTAGAGCAAGATCCCAGTTGTCGAATGTTCCTAGCATAAAGATGGTCTCGGAATCACGGCACATTCTGTACGAAACATGTATTTGCGCTGGACAAACTTGGCTGCACTATTTACTCTCTCATGTGCTTCAGCGTCAACTTCGTACGTGGGACACAGATCATGGTAACAATCTTTAAATGCAGATGGGAAAGTGTAGTTGCACCTTAAAAGATCAAGGCACTCGTGGATCCCGTCCAAATGAGCTCAGTCATTATCATTAGCGGCCTAATTTGCGGTAATTCGGTGATGTGATGCGCTCAATTCGGGCTCGCCTGCATCCGGTGCACGTCATCTACCTGTGCGAGAGCGGTCGTCCAGTCTAGTATCCATTGCCTGGTGATCAAGTCTAAGCAAACACGCACTTACCTTCTGCAGACACGCATCCTGCAGGGCTCAATTTTTGTGCCTGCGATTCTTTCTCTTTGGCTAGAGTTTCTCATACTTGTCGTAATCCAGGATGGACCTGTTTTTGCCTTCAATCCTTTCCTGGTGTTCCCTCAGTGTTTGTTTACTCCACCAAGAAAACAAGGGTTTTGCATCCTGTCCCAGGGTTTCGAGTTGCCCCAGTGTTTCCACTAGCGGGGATCCGAGAGTCTCTGGAAGGAACAGAGCCAAGAGGCCGCCAACCAAAGAACAAATGCCCATAAAGAGCATCGGGAAAGCATCAAAAGTCACAGTGGGTAGATAGATGGCAATCTAGGGCGAAATGGCATCTTTTTTGTGCAGTCCAGTCAGGCTCGCATGCGTACTTGAGCGCAATACAAACCTGTGGTGCCGCAATGCCTCCAACTCTGGAGAAGGTGGAGCACAAGCCAACTGCTGTACTCCTGATCTCAGTGGGATATAACTCAGCCGTGTAAAGGTAGATTATTGCGAAAGCTGCAGCTGCCCCGAATTTTCCTGAAGTGAATGCAAACCTCGGATCAGGATCATTATACAGTATTCAAGTCAGTCCAAACCAATGAGAGCCAAGGTGGTTTTGGCTGCGCCCTCTTCAAGGAAAGCAGCAGGGATGCAGCAAATTCCAGTGAGAAGGATGCAGAAAACGTAGAGAAACTTGCGTCCCAGGTGGTCTACGGTGAGCAGGCTGAAGATGTAGGATGGGATTTCAATCAAGCTCACCTATTGTTCAAGGGAGAAGGATTTGAAAGACTCTTTGGCAAAGACATTGGAGTGAATTCTTAATACCAGGACAAAATTGACAATGACGTTTGAACCGATGTCCCCGATGCCCAGGCTGATGCCGTAATATCCTATTGTGACGACAATCCAGTTAGTCCACATGATCACAGTAATCTTGCTTACTGTCCAAGTGGCAAAAAGTGCAGATATCCCAAGCTGCCTGGTTACGTCTTCTGCGGCTTCCAAGCTGGAATCCTTGGGAGAAGACAGCAGGTGTTCCGGCACTGTCACCTGCAGGGTCATCGTAATGTTGTGTACAGGGCCTACGTTGGTGCGCCCCGTGCCTGGACTTTTATGCACCGCAAAATTTTGCAGATGCCCACCTTGTTGAACTTGGCTGCTCTTTGCACGATCTTGACAAATTCATCGTACTTTCCAGTCTTTAGTAACCACCTTGGAGACTCCGGAATGACAAAAACGATGAGAGCTATCAAGAACAGCGGTGCAGACGTCACGATCTGGAAAGTAGCCCTGGAGCAATCCTGGCTGAATCCTGCAATTTCTTTAGTCAGGCTCATACCTGGTACGTCCTCCAGTCGGAGACTCCCATAGCGACTGCGGCAACCACGGCCTCACCGATCGCGAACGGCACCTCGATCATAATGCCGACGAAGGTCTTGGTGCGATTTCCGGACAGTTCAACTGCGAGAATGAAAGCAGACGAAAATCCGCCCATGGCACCTACAGTTGCATCACACAAATATTATTGCAACAGTCGTGGATTTACTACAGCTTGTTGTAGTGATTGAACAGATTTTGAAAAGTCGGACTTCGAGTTGGTCGAGCTCAGCTCTATTCCATCCCTACTTCTCAACTCACCCATGGCAGTGAAGAATCTGGTAACGCAGTATACTGCATAATTGCTGGTAAAAGAACCCCCCAATGCTGCCCCACAGCAGAGAATGATGGAAACCAACATTGTCGACCTGAACCCAAATGCTTTTCAGTATATACATACACTGAGAACTATGGTGGAGCTCTTCACCTTCTCCCAATTTGATCCGCCACCCAGCCAAAAACAAATGAGGATACCAAGAGTCCGCTCATGTAAATGCTGCCCACAAGTGCCACCTGGGCAAGTAGAGAGAGAAGGAATCACTGAGATCATGACCAGCATGCTTGAACGTCGGCACCACCTTGAACTGATCCTGGCACACGAGATCTAACTCCGTGGCAACGGTCTCGTCCATGGCAAATTGGTCGTAGACGAAGCCGACTTTGGGGTTGCAACTCACGGGTGGAGCATTGGTGTCAAAAGAGCAAGATCCGTTCGAATCGGTGGTCACTGGATAATACCTGCATAATCGCGATGTTCAAGGCTTTCGACGTATGCATAACATGTGGGGCAAGAGTGAGCAGTGAGAAAATTAGGACAGTAAAGTTCCCTGTGCAACTCTAGACTGAGACTGACTTGCAGTAGTCCGGGTCGCCGTTCTCGTCAGGGGGGAACATCTCGGGTCCACCTAGCGAGGAAAATTCTCCGTCTTCCGCCGGACACTGAGGGATCCGGCACCGGAAGGCGTCGGGTTCCATGCCTGGGAAGCATACATTGATGTTTTCTACTGATTCTTTCTTTTTTTTTTCTTCAGGTAAGTCTGATTATTCCACCTGCAAGTGAGTACGCGAGAACCATCATTCCGCCGAGGAAGGAGGGCAGGTAGATGAGGCAGATGTTGACCACGTTGTACTTGCCGGTCTCGCCCAGGTGCTCCAGAATAGCGTCGTAATCCATGACGGCGGGGATGTGACAAGAAACCCGAGAGATAAGACGGTGTCACTCACTCAATATGCTCAATATCACTCAAGCTGCACCGCGAGCACACGCGCACTCGCGCACGCTCCGGCAGTGTGAATAAACTTCTCACCCAGGCCAGTGGGTGGGTGGTTTGTACGGGCATGAGCACAAGTTGGTCGGGGTGAGGGTAAAGGATTGTCACACACCCTTTATTTCTGACCTCCACAAGAATGCTAGCGAAGTCACCACCGTGCCGAATTTATTCGTCGTTACAAGGATCTGTCAGATCATTCTCAAAGTTTTTAACCCGCATACTCGATGCCGCACGGAGGTAACAGAACAGTAGCAGATGAAGCAATGAGAATTCAATGTTAGCATTTACTACCGCACACCTCAAAGGATAGATAACATTGTCAATCTTCAGGTGACGTCCCTGAGAGTTTAACAGTTCAGACTGAGTGACGCTCGGCATGGTCAGCAGAGATCAGCTGACATTTTTGAATGAATGCTCTCTTAACTTCTTGGTACTCCACCAGGATAGAAAGGACTTGGTATCTTTTCCCATTTCATTTATGTCTTCCAATGACTCCACCAGCGATGATCCCAATGTTTCTGGCAACGCAACTGCTAAGAGGCCGCTCACCAGGCCAAAGATGCCAATGAAGACCAGGGGAAAGGCGGCAAATGTCAGGCTGGGCAGATACAAAACAATCTAAAAAGTAGGTACTACACACACTCCACGTACGACCTGTGCTGTGTCACTCTTGAGTACCTGTGGTGCTGCAATTCCTCCAATCCTAGAGAGGGTTGAACACATGCCCACAGCTGTGCTCCTGATCTCTGTTGGATAGAGCTCTCCCACGTAGAGGAAGGCAACGGCGAATGCTGCTGCAGCTCCAAATTTGCCTAAGTTTATTGGCAACCCTGAACTAAGACTGATAAAAAGTAGTCATGAAGGTCAGTTACCAAATAAAGCCAAGACGGTCTTTGGGATGCCAGCTTCAAGAAAGGCTGCAGCCATGCAGCAGGAGCCCAACAAAAGTAGGCAAAAAGAGAAGAGGGTCCTCCTCCCGAGGTGATCGATGGTGAGGACGCTGAAGATGTAAGATGGGATTTCGATGAGACTCACCTGAGCAAAAAAAGTCAAGGGTCTCTTACACAAATATATGGGCAAATCTACAAGCAATTCACACGCACCAGGACAAAGTTGACTAATGCGTCCGTGCCAATATCTCCAATGCCCAGACTGATACCATAGTACCCAATGGAGATTGCTATCCAGCTTATCCACATAATAATAGTGATTTTGCTAACTGTCCGGTTGGCAAATAGGGCAGAAATGCCCAAACTTGCCTCTGGCAACTCCTCCCCTTCAGCGACTTTGCCAACAGCGCCTTCGGAGACTTCCAGCAAATGTTCTGGCACAGTCACCTGTGAAGCAACGTGATCACTCGTGTGGTCACAAGGTGAAGCTTCTCTCACCTTGTTCATTTTAGCAGCTCTTCTGATGGTATCGACGAACTGCTCATATCGCCCCGTTTTCAAGAGCCACCTGGGGGACTCAGGGATGACAAAGTAGATTAGCACCACGATGATCATGGGCGCGGCTGTCACGATCTGGCAACAGATGTAATTGATTTTGAAGACGTTGCTGAGATCCTTCTCGGCGATACCTGATAAGTCCTCCAGTCTCTGACGCCAATGGCTATGGCAGCGACCAAGGCCTCTCCTAGAGCAAACGGTGTCTGAACCATAATGCCAAAAAATGCCTTGGTGCGCTTGCCGGAGAGTTCCACGGCAGTGACGAAGCCGGCAATGACGCCTCCAGCCTGGCCTGAGCGTTTTTTGCAAGTCATGGACAGGCCCCTGTGAAGACAACCCTAACACTTACCCATTCCAGCAACGAACCTTGTTGCACAATAAAGCGCGTAGTTGGGAACGAATGCCCCAACCACCCCGGGGATGCAGCAGAGCAGCACCCCAATGATTAGGATCCACCTGCATTCACGTAGAGGCAGGACAAAGACGCGTGAGTGCCATGGGTCTCGTAATAAGGTAAGACAGTGCTGCACCCGACCTGCGCCCAACTATGTCGCCGAGCCACCCCAGGGCCGAAGAGCCCACCAAGAGGCCGCTCATGTAGATGCTGCTGGTCAGAGCAACCTGGAGGTAGGATAGAGAGACTATTCACAAGAGCATCTGCAACCTATCCTTCTCAGGAGTGATGCACACGTAAAGAGTGAGTCACACAGGACGGGTCAGAAATACTTTGCATTTTGAAGATACCGTCCATATTAGTTGATGCTCTGGCCACCTCGAGCCTCAGCAAGATCTCAAAGACAACAGGAGTTTCTGGGGCAGTGCACACAGGTTATGAAAGCTAGTAGTAAAGTTAATAAATGTTGAGGACACCGCATCGTAACTGAGTGGGGTTTTTTTTGCCCAGCCCAAAGCCTCCACAGACAATTCTTAGATTGAAGAACCTCTACAATCTGCCGTTAGCACAGCTCAGAGCAGCCATGCGGTATTCCAGAAATGCCAAAAACTTCACAAACACTTGTCTCGATCAAATTTATGCACTGGTTTCTCAAATTGCACAGCTGCATCGCGTGTGTTGCAGCAACTGTTTGGAAAAAAAAACCCAGCAAATATTTTGACGTATCCTTCACAACTGTCGCAAGGGCACTTTCGACTGACACGATGCACTAGAACTACTTCAACCTTGAACTGATCATCGCACACCAGGTCGAACTCCGTGACCACGGTTTCTTCCATTTCGAAGTCATCGTAGACGAACCCGGAGTTTGGGTCGCACTTCACGGGAGAGCCGGACAAGTCGAAGACAGAGAGCGGGCAGGAGCCGTTGGACAGCGGTTCAACCACTGGATAATATCTGTACACATGGTGAATCAGGGTCATGCCCTGGGGATGTTGCTTTGCCTCACCTGCAGTAGTCTGGATTGCCATCGTCATCCAGTGGAAAGAGATCAGGGCCGCCTACCGATGTGAAGTCTCCGTCGTCGGCTGAGCACTCGGGGATCCGACAGCGATAAGCATTGGGCTCCATGCCTTCAAAAAAGTCTGAATGAATCTGCCTAAAACGCGGTCGATCAAGTCAGTGGCATAGGCGTATGCTTGTTGCTACATATTGTACGAAGATGGGGTTAGAACTCTTTGGAATAGACTACCTGCCAATGAGTACACAAGGACGGTCATCCCGCCGAGAAAAGCAGGCAAATAGCCGAGACAGATGTTTATGACGTTGAACCTGCTCGTCTCGCCGAGGTACTCCAGGATGGCGTCGTAGTCCATGGCGATTCTACCCTGCGATTGCGCAAGTTAAGTTCCCGAGTCACTGAATCAGCAAGAATCTTGGAAATGCAACATTGTTACTGACGTGACTGACATGTAAGAAGCAGAGACAACTGACTGAAACTCCTTTTATGTAAACTTCTTTTACAATACATACTCATTGGGTCTATAAAAAAATCAGTGGCGTTTTTATTGTGGGTGAGATTAGGCTGTGGAATTTCTTCAAGCAACGAATATTTCATTTTTCCAGGCGCTGCCTGAGATGATATTTTCCTACGTAGTCACGCGTTGAGTCCCTAGTCCAAGGTGTTCGAGCATTTCACTATGACTCCTTCCCGTCGCTGCTTCCGGAGCTCGTCTGCCTCCTCCTGCTGAGGTAGTAGGTCAGGCACCCCCTGATCGTGGGGCTGTCGTCGTTCTGTTCCGCCTGCCAGATGTTGGCGGGCAGCTCCTTACCCGCGGTCTCGGGCAAGAAGAAGCCGGTCAGGAAGCCGAGGAAGCTGACCAAGATGAAAGCCTGCATCGGAAGTGATTCGTACCCTGAATGATATAAGTAAGAATTTAGACGTGATGACGTCCCGAAATGATGGTGATTAGTGGACCTCGGAAACTGAGGTGAAGCTAAAAATCTTTTTAGGGGACAGAAAATGACAATGAATGAGAGACATAAACATTGGATACTCTTGCCTGGGCCAAGATTGGTGATCAAAGGTGCCAAGATCCCTCCGATCCTGCTCATGAGCGAACAAGAACCCATGGCTGTGTTGCGCACGCTGGTGGGGAACAGTTCGAGAACCTTGAGGAAGTGAAGAAGAAAGATGTTCATCATTCATGGAAGAAGACTTATCTACCCACCTGCAACAAGATGACCGAGAACGCTGCAGTCGTGCCGAACTTGGCCACCGTGGCCATGGCCACCACGGGCCACGGACCGAAGTCTTCCTCGGGGAGGAGCAACCCGACAATGCAGGGGGCAAACGTCAAGAAATGGGTCAGAAGAAGAATGGGTCTTCGCCCATACCTGAGCCAAGATCGCGTCCGAGTGAATGAGCAGTACAACGTGCGGCACGAAAAAACAACTACCTGTCCACAGTAATTATGCAGAAGATATACGAGGGTATTTCGATGATGACTCCAAGGGCCATGTTCAAGTAGATGTTTCCCCCCAGATTGACGCTGTTGAGGATCAGCCCGTTGTAGCAGAGGACCACAGCTATCCAGTTGACGTACATGATGAGCAACCTCTTGCGCATGTTGGGGTTCTAGTACAAAGGGAGGTCAGTCAGGTCGCCCGAAACCAACCTGTTGTGTACGTTACCCTCAAGAGATACCAAATGTGGACTTGCTCGTCGGTGATGTTTTGCTCATTGGCATGTTCAGGAGTCACTTCTTCTTTCCTCGGTTTGGTCAATTCATTTAGTATCTCCTCAGAGATGCTGTTTCCATTGGCTTTTGCTCCTTCTCTGATGATGTCCTTGGCTTCTTCAATTCTGCATGTAGAGGTTGCGATTCGTTTATCGTCAGTCAGACTTTTGGGCCATATATTGGTAGCGCATAAAGGTTGGGTTGCCTTAAATGCTGTGCAGAGCGCTTACTTCTATACCTAATGCGTACAAAAGGGTTGCATCACTTACCTGTTGTTCACAATTAGCCATCTGGGCGACTCTGGGATGAAGAACCAAATGGTCAAGAAAAGATATGTAGGCACGAAGGCCACCCTTGTCATGGTGCGAAAGTCCCTGAAGAAGAAGGCGACGGTGACGAGGATGAGCTCACCCAAGACGAAGGAGAAGTTGATTAGGAGAGAGCACAAGGCCGCGTAGTCGGCGCCAACCAGCTCCACGCTCAGAACGTAGGGAGCCAAGTAAGTGCCGTTAATACATAACCCTGAAGAGTAGGAAAGTATTGCGAGGGGACTTCAGAAAACACCGTACGCTATTGCATTAATCTGCCAGCCATAAATAATCCCCCCAATAGGATTCACAAGAAATTCCCATGGGTAAAAACCAGTACATACAACAGTAACAAAAGTTTGTAGAGGTTGAGATTACATGAGTTGCAAATACAAAGATGGTACAGTACTTAGGAAGTTTTTCGTACATCAAGAAACATCAGTAGAACAAAATCACTTTTCATGGCCCACCGAGTGTCATTGCTCGTTACCAGCTAAAATGTATAGCCCGAAGTACATGACGTAGTTGGTGCTGAAGCTGGCGATGAGGTTCATGGTCGCTCCCATCAATAGGCAGAGCAGAATTAGTATCCTGGAGGGAGAGAGAGAAAGAAACTACTCGTCTATGTACCGAGGATCAGGACCACGAGCGATTTCCTCCATACTTTCGTCCATAGGTGTCTGAGATGTATCCTGTCAAGGTAGCTCCGAACCCGTATATGACGACCATTAACATGCCGACGGCGGACTTCATGTAGCGGCGGTCGCAAACAAGGCCGAAGTCGGTGATGACCGTCGCTTCGTACACGGAGTCGTCGAAGACCCAACTGGTGCATTCGCGAGCGTTCTCGCCCGCCTTGAGGACCACATGACCTGAGTGAGGGTTTGCCGAACAGTTTGGAGCGTTCAGCCTGTAACATTTGCTCGGGGTTTCGGCATCTGTCGGGGTAGGAAATAAGACGTTTACATTGCAAATGACCGATGCTTATGATACGTAATAGTGTCTTGATGGAAATAACAATTACATTTCCATACCTGCAATTTTAACTTAATTCATTCTGAAAAGTTATCATTAGATACCTCCAAACATTCGTGGCGGACCATTAATCTCTACCTTGTTCATAAGGAATGATCCCATTGATGTAGGAAGCGTTATAAGTCGCCTCGTCCAGTGTCTCGCACTCCTCGACCAGACACCTGTAGTGCTCGGGTATGCCGAGGACGAAGCTGTAGATCATGAAGGCGATGCCGCAGTAGAGAGCGGGGATCCACAAGAGCACGATCAACCGCTTTTGCCACCTGCCGAAGGGGCCGATCAACTGCAGGATGGCCTCGTATTGGATTCCGGCAGACGAAGCCATTTTCCAAGTCAGTCAAATAACAAAGAGTCCACGTATGATCACTCTTCTCTCTGAGTTGGTGCTGGGGAACCCATGCATCGGTCACGATTTAGCTTGTTACAAGTCATTGCTTGAGCATTGAATAACTGTTTCAGTTGCACGCAGCTGCTCTCATGATCGAGATGGTGACTGTTATTATGACAGAGTTTGAAATTAGGCACTTGTTCCAAAAATATATTGAGGAGCACAGACAACGTTGCGATTTTGTAAGAATGCCAGAAGTGATTTTAAGAGCAATTTTCTAATACTTGCAGCTCTGATAAAATTACCCAAATCACTGAAGTTTGGCTCTATTGAATACGCATTCTGTGAAGCATTACTATGATTTCACGTTTCATGCCGACACCCTGCAGTTCGTGGAGTAACTGAGTGGCAAACTTGTTTATATATTGGATGGAGGACTCTCGCTCTGGAGACATCAGGATGATGTCATCATTGACAACTTGAACACAGGGTGGGAGGAATTTTTTTCATCGACTAAGTGTGGATAATGCTGAGGTTCACTCTACGGTTGGAAGAGTACGTACTCACAGATCGACGAAGAATGTGATTTCTTCATCACTCTCACGGGCCTTGTCGACGTGAGCTCTGTAGTAGATGTCATTGGTTCCCTTCATGTTGGCCTGCTCCATCTCCACACTGGAGAGCCACATGTGAATGTGGTGAAGGCCAGGGAAGACGCTGCTCTCCAGGTGCAGCCAGTGGCCGATGTTCAAGAGGTTCAGGTACAGCAACTGCCTTTCAGCTGGAGCTACTCAAGCCTTTACTCCAATTCAGGCTGCCAGGCCAGGTTCAATGATTTCCAGTTTCTTGGCAACAGTGCCAGCTCGTCAAAAAGAACGTGGCAAGAAAAGAAAGCTGACACCTTGACCAAACCTCTCAAGAGGGAAAATACGAGATACTCTGATCATCATCACCGTGGGGAGGGACATGGACGCGGACCAGGTCCTCCAAGGGCGTGAGCGCCGCTTTCATGCTCACCCGGTACGAAACTTAGAACAATGGGGGTCTAACGACTGTAAGTCTGTAAGTGAACTTCTGAACAGATCAACAGCTGAGTCAAGGCTAGGGAAAAACTCTTTTCAAATTGAGTGTGTCATTCTCCAAGCGACCAACTGAATACTATAGTGATTGGACTGTTAGCACTGATGATAGAAGTATTGATCTTGGTGATATCTTCACTGGTGGGGTTTTCGTTCTGGAAGGAGAAATCGTTTTGAGTGAGACTCCGTTTTCGGAGGGCGCTCCATTTGTGTAGTCAGCAAGAGAATAGGAGCTAAATAAGCCCGATTCTAAACTGAGTGTCTTAACTACTGAAGTAGAGCAGCCTACGTAATATCACGACAGCGATTAAGTCCTGAGTGGCATAATTGTTTATTTTTAGACTTCGATACACTGGACGACATCGCCTGTAAATAAACTTAAAGTCTGGTCTTACTCCTATTCTCTTATCTAAATGTTACCTTGAAAACGTCTGGTCTCAGTACATTTGTCACAAGAAGCTGTCACACATTGTTCAATACGACATTGGTTAATTCAGACTCTTGCCGATCTTAGATCTCCAAGTGACGATCACAATCACTTTTTCATGATCTGAGCTTATCATTCATTTCAGCCGAGATCAACTTTGATCAAAATTTTGAAAGGAATAACGTAACTTTTAACTGCAAGTAAGGCTACCTTTTACCGCGGCAAATACAAACTGAAACCTAACATTACATTAGAATATGTTCACTCTAATGATGGGAGAAGTGGAAAGTTTGCCAAAGGCAATATAAAGTAACCTTGTCCGCCAAAGTTTCAACTTCTGTTTTTTGAGGGTGTTCTGACTTTCTCTGGGGTGATATGATCTTGATCTGACCAATACTGTCAGTGACTTGGTGTTCTTTAATGTGATCTGAGATCACTTTGTGAGGCTGTGGTCGGCAACAAAAACGTTGCGCACAATACATTTTTCAAACATTGAATCGGACATGCTACTAAATAGCGTGGCGACTGCACTTGGGGCACGCTCAGGTGGGTTCGCAGCTGTTGTCCAAAGTGTATGTGCCACATCTTTGGCGCGCTGAAGCTGTAGATGCTGACCTGACGCCCAGCTCAATGGCCTCAATGGGTTCCCCACGTGCACGGCCACAAATGCTGCCACACTTCAAGTAGTCGTCGTTGTCCTCGGCCTCCTTCACCGTCATGGGCAGTTCCTTCCCGGCCGTTTCCACGACGAGGATAGCGGCCAGCATGGCCAGGAGAGAGGAGGACAAAAATGTCGCCCAGGGAACGAACCAGAGATCTGAAGTAACATCAACAAAAAGATTGGAGGTTGGGTTCTTTATTCAACGTTTGCACTCTTTATGGCTGTTCCATCAGACATTGCTTTAATGACGACATGGAGATGATTAGTACTGCACCTTCTCCGAGATTAGTGATGATTGGGGCCAGAAACGCTCCTGCTCTGCTGATCAGAGAGCTCGAACCCATGACGGTGCTCCGGACGGACGTGGGGAAGATCTCGATGACCTATGGGCAGCGCACGACTAAAGAAAGCTCCGACTGTTCTGACGTGAGCGAGTGACTCACCTGCAAGATTATGACACCGTAGGCGGCGGAGGTGCCGGACTTGGCTGTGGTGGCCAGGGCAGTTGAAGCCCACGTCCCATGGGCGGATGGAAACACGAGGACCAGGAAGCAGCTCATCCAGCACAGAAACTGGCAACATATCAACGTCGGTCTTCTTCCGAGCCTTGGTGACATGAGGAGAAATTGCTTAAGCATTTGTCATTTGTCACATTTTTTACGGTGTAGTGCAGTGAAGTCCACATTTAAGAAACCTCGACATAACCACATTCATGACAATGGTACAAAAAAAGACCAATATCGATCTAAAGTTATCTCAACGCTAGAATATTCGGAGATTATGGTTCATGTAGATGTTTGATGAAGCTGACTAGGGAATGTAGACGACGATGAAGTAATGAAGCTGGACAAAGTGCTGAAATGGTCACTCAGTAAAGGGAACTGCCGGTTCTGTCTTTACTTATTTCCTTCTTTCTCATTGTGACTAGAGTCGAGTAAGCCTCAATTCACAGGCTGCCTCAATTTAACGGCTTAAGAACCGAACTGCCGCCACGCAGAACTTATCGCTAAATCGAGACTTCACTGTACATACGCACCTATCAAGCGTCAAGTAAGTGAGTACATAGGATGGAATCTCAATCGAGGCAATAACTGCAAAGTTGAGGAAGACGTTTCCACCCAGGTTGACGCTGTGGTAAGTCAGGCCGTTGTAGTTGAGAACCACTGCGAAGAAGTTGATGATGATGATGATCAGCATCCTTCTCATTTGAGAACTCTGCGGACGAATCTGTACCATGAAATGTCGTGAACGCATAAGATGTCGTTACCTTGAGCAGATCGAGATATCCTACTGTAGTGAGGTACTTCTTCTCGCCCAAGTCATCCTCACTCTGAGCTGCCTTCGTAAGTTGCTTCAATTTCTCTTCACTGAGTTGAATTCCATTAAATTTGGCACCTTTCTTGATTATCTTTACGGCATCCTCGAAGCTGTAAAAGACAAGTCCAAGCTAGGGATGAAGCGGGCTTCAAAGAAACTTCGGGCTGTAAGCTTGCCAGGCTCACATTTTTTGTGCCCGTCACGCTTTCGGGCTCAACCCGATAAAATCTCAGATAAAAGTTATTCGTACGTAAGTTTAACTTGCTAGTGATGGAGTGAGTCAGAATAAGTCACGTACGAATCGAGTCGAGTCGGTTCAGTCTGAATAATGGCTTGAATCGAGTCGAATAGGGCAAAATATGACTAGTCGAATTGGACTCGCGTTAAACCTGACTCGACTCCAGCACTAAGCACACGCATGTAGGTACACTCGAGAACCTAAGGTAGGACAGGCTCCAAATGTCTGGCTTCGAGACTGTTAAGCTCACGAGAAGCCTAACTGACCTTAAGGGCCTACTGGCTCGGGCTCGGACCGATTACATCCCCAGTCTGAGCAAAAAGTTTTTGCCAAGGCAAAGAAAGGAGCCTCACCGCTTTTTAGCTATGAGCCATCGGGGAGATTCTGGCACGATGAATCCAATGAACAGGATTAGGTAGGCCGAGAAGAAGGCGACTCTAAGCATGGTGATGTAGTCACGGAAGAAGTAGCCGATGGCGATCATGTAGAGCTGACCACAGACGAACAAGCAGTTGATGAGGACGGCGGTCAAGGCGGCGTACTTGGCGCCAACGAGTTCCACGGTCAGGGTAGCTGCTGGATAGTAGCAGCCATTGACGAAGAGCCCTGAAAGGATCGGATCGATCACGAACTTGCCCCCCACGTCCATCACCCTTGCAAGTTTGGGATACCCGACAGAATGACGCAGCCGATGTGCATCGTGATTGAGACGCTGAAACTGGCGATGACGTTGAAGGTGATCCCGCCGAAGAGGCTAATGAGGAGCACGGACCTCCTGCCCAAATGGTCGGACAAGAGTCCAGTGAAGTAGTTGCCCAATCCGTAGGCCACGACCAAGCCGCTCCCGACGGCCGACTTCAAGTACTTCCTTTACATGCATAGAAATTTGCTGATAAGAGATCGAGTTCAGTAGATAGTTGAGTCAGACCTCGAGCACACGAGGCCGTAAGCGGTGACCACAGTGGACTCGAACACGGACTTGTCGTAGACCCATTCGTCGCAATACTTCAGCGAGACGTCGGAGGTCCAGACCGTGGAGTTGGTCCCCGCCAAAGAATCACATCCGTCGGGGAGGGAAACGTTGAACACCTGGCACTGGCGGTCTCCAATGTCTTTAACAACAACGAAAAGAAAGAAAACGTAAGATACATTATGAGAGTCAAAGTCTCCCTGATGAAGATTGGAGGGAGTCTGGCATGAGGATATTCCCACCTGATTTTGGACTCCAGGGTGACATCGTGAGCAAGATCAGTTATAAGGACCACCGCCGACAACTTTAGAAGAACTTAGGTGTACAGGGACAGGCAACATTAGAGCAATGGATGAAGACACAATTTGCAAAGCATGCCAAAATGTTGTGAGAAGAGCTCAAAAAGGCACTGCGAAGAAGGGTGGTGACTTTCAGCATGAGATAAAGGAGTGGACACTGTCTAAAATATGCATGTAAAACGTCGTATCTGCAGCTTTCATTTGCCACCATGATTACTGAAATTGATTCAGTAGTTTGGCTCCTGGGGTGGTGCAAAAAGCTCATTGACTGGTACACTCTGTTCTCATGATGATACTTAATTAGTTTCAAGATTTATATAATACTCAAAATGTAGTCGAGACGAGCACAAAACGTGTCTGTAACGCCAGTGCCTAAATTTAAAGCTAGTCATTTTGCTCTTTTACTTGGGTTCGGTCCAAACTCGAACGTCGAAGTTTGACAGAGATAACTGTCATTCGTTGACCTACGTATCAGACAGAAGTGCCAAAGGCAGAGGTTTGATCATCCGGAGAAGCTAACAAGAGCTTGGTGTGATCATGCACCGCGACTGCGATTGGAGGTGACAGACACGTCTTCCTACTGTCGTCACTTCCTCACAGTTACAGCCTGTAGAGCGCGTCCACCCACGACTCACTCACCCTTGGGCGGCACGAGCGCCCCTGTCCACGGCTGCGAGAAGTTCGTGTGGTCCTCCTCGCACTCGGTCACCCGACAGCGGAAGTTCGGTGTGGCGAAGGCCAACGGATAAGCCAGGAAGGCCATGCCCGTGTAGGCCGACGGGAGCCACAGCAACACCGTCATCAACTTTTGCCAGCGGCCGAACTCGCCCATCTCGGCGATCAAGGACTCGTAGTTCTCGCCGCTCATCTTCGCTCGCTGTGGCAAAAAATGACATCAACGCGGATTTAATATAAACTTTTCAGGCTTGTGTTCGAGGAAGGTCGATATAAATCAGTCACTGCTCATGTGATGCATGACAACGAAATTGACGTGGGTTTGCACCTAGTGCAGACTAAAAAAAAAGTTCTCACTCAAGGAGTATAACAGATGGGCTTACGGAGGAGTGCGTGTTGTCCAAAAATTAGAATGAGTGCACAAGGACATTCTTAGCTTGAACAATCTGCGTGACACCCAAAGGGGATCCTTTCTTATTCTTAGGAGGGGGAGGGGATAAAGGGGGTTGCGTCTTGAGTCTGGATATCCCGACACCCTAGGGACCAAAGGAAATTTTTGGAACATCTGGACCACTTTTGGCTATCAAAGTGGCATCGCTGGACCGTTCAGCAGCTACCACGCGTGTCACGACGTTCCGACACAATCCTCACTGACGCAGCAGACTGATCCAAAAGTGATGCCAAATGTATCTTGCAGTCCAGATCGCACTCAGGGCCAAAAATCGTGCAGTCCAGATCACGTTTTTCTGCTTGCTCTCGCAATATAGCCCAATTTCTGGTGTTGATGGTTCCAAACTTTTTTTTTTCCAAGGCGAAAGGGTTTTTCGTCAACTCCGACTCAACCAGGGATTCAATTGTTCATGTCAATCGTGACACTAATAGAATTTTTTGCAAGGTAAAAGGTTTTTGACCTTCCAAAACACACTTTTAACATGAAGAGTTGCACAGTTAATATGTGTTTTAGTGATAGTAATAGTTATAATAGAATTTTGTGCTTGCCATGGTCTCGAATTTGGCGTGCAATAAGCGGGGTTTTTTTTTCGAAAAATTCCATTTTTTTTCCAAATTCGAAACCATGGCAAGCACAACATTCTAACTCATAACTTCATAACCTATTGTGTCGAACTGTCGTTAACCCCAGCCACCACCTGGTGTAGCAGATTGATCAGGAGGTCCAAATAATATGAGTTGCAGAGAGTCCGACAGTCGTTAAATGAGCAATAAAGAAAAGGTGTAGTAAGCTATCTTACAAAGTCCGAAAATGTCGACAGAACCAGAGAATACAGAGTACATACACATACAGAATACCAGAGTATATCCGGAGACCACTGTAACATGTGATGGGGAAAGACCGCGCGAGAGAACTGACAGAAGACAGCGGAGCTGACAGCGTCGGCGATTAGGTTTCACATCCGCTAGGGTTAATCCGGAGTCACTGATACCGTTCAACTCCATGCCCAAGATCATGGGCCTTGCTGCCGTATCCGGCCTGCTGCCATCTCTGTACTCGCCTTTTACTGTCTCATCGCTCTCATGACCATCCACGTCTGTCAACAATACTTCTATTTGTGCGATGCACACTCCTAGCCAATTATTATGGCTCCTGCTCTCATTCTTACAGCCCAGTATTATTGCACACACTCTTGCCATCTGTCACTGCTACAATGACTAAGCTCACACAGGCAGTAACAAGTACTGGAGCATTGCAGCCTCCCAGGGCTGACACAGAGCTTGGCAGGGCTGCCATGTCAGCTCAGGTTCCACTACAGTATGTACATAAGGGAGTTAGTTACTCATTTCTTTTTATAGGGAGTACATCTGTGTGGTTTGAGGCACCAAATTTTTCCTTGTTCGACAACTTGAAGAAAAATTTTAGATCCCTTTGTCTTCTGTTTGGAACTAAGTTATAAACGACTACCATCATAAACAACAGATTTTTCATGGTTGCCTACCCCAACCTAATATAGAATGTCCTCTGGCGGGCCCGTCTTTTACTACGTGGCCATCGATTACTTACACGGTTCTGTAGACTAGCAGAGTCTTGAAATAACAATACAACTTGGTCACCAGACCAAACTGTTGGCACTTCTTTTTTGGCATTTTATCGTATTTGAGACGCTATATTTTTGCCTGTTCTGAGCTGTGACACCTTCGTTTTGGTTGGTTTGGACAACAAATATTTTATTGAGTGCCTTTTTGTTGTTCCACCACCTACTCGTAGCTCAGGATTAAAAAATTACACTTCAGGCCACCCTGACCGTAATGAACCATGTGGATGAGGGAACCTTTCAGACGGAGCAGGATATTTTTTGGGTGCGAGGAACAACACAAATTTCTAAAGTTAGATTCGTCTGCACATTTGGCATCCTCTGCTTTTGACTGCATGAAGGCTCCCTCTTCCACTGTGAAGCCACATGAGTATGACCTCTCCTGAATTGCACGCAAAGCATCAGATTGCTCAAATAGTTAAAAAAAAAGTTATTTCGAGATTTGTTTGCATTTCTTTATGTGCAGCTGTTGTCGACCCTCTGCAGTCTTTAAAGACAAAGATATAACCATCTTCTTGTGCGTGTATTGCGATCTGGGGTGAGAAAAAATCCCTTTGAGATTTGGGCTGATTACTGTTGCTCGGGACCAGCCCTATATACAACCGTGTACTTACGGAGGACCAGAAAAATGACCTCTAAACGGATCGGGGAGTTAAAACGTATGCGTTAGAAAATGTTGCACATCCTTTTGTTCCCATATACACATTTCACCATGACTCACTTTTCAGGTGAAAAATCATACTTTGTGACTTGAGCATAAAAACACCAGTCTCAGGTTTGGTAAAATAGGGTGGAGTAGCTTTCCCTTTGGGCTGCACCCTCAATAGACTTTGTTATATGACTGTCCAGAGCGTGCATAGAGCTACAATGCTCTCACTAAAGAGGGAAATATAATAAATACAGAAAAGGCAAATGTTATTACAGTCTTCTTCAGACGTCCATTTCTTCCACTGGTAACAGGCAGCACTGTCAGCAGATGCGCCTCTCCTGCTCTAGGTTGCTGTGCAGTCAAGCAACACTTGTCCGAGACCGCGAATTAAAGGATTAAACAAAAGTTGGCACCGCACTTTAGTCACTGTAGAGTCTACGTTTACTCCGTTGCTGCACGGTCCTTTTTTTGCAATTCAGACCTCAGCGGGAAGATGGACTCGCAACCGGTTTCGTTGGTGGAACCTTCAATGGGTCATCATTGTACAGGGTGAGGCGAAATCCCTTTTAGGTATTTGCTCTTCTCCTCCAGGTAGCGTCAATGGGATTTCGCCTCACCCTGTATGAACGATGTGTGTACAGTGGAGGCACAAAATGACGACAAGGAGTCTTGCAATTAAATCAGCCACGATGGGACATTTGTAATTGAGGAAGTAATAAACTGATGAAGGAGTAATTTTGAATAATTATACGTATGTTGATACGCACGATGTCACTCAAATAGGGCTGCGATGACAGCTTTTTTGGCTACGGAGAGGAAACAATCGGGATTTATAAGAGGCACCCTGTGTGGCTTCGTCGAGACCAGGACTTGTCCAGACAAAAGTTAAAAAATGAAGGATAATACATAGGGTAAAAAATGTTGGAAGTGTTGTCATGCTCAGATCCCACTGTGTGAAGCGCTGCTCCTTACGTAAGACCCCTGAGGACTGAGAGCGGCAGCACGCTTCAATGGAGTCTCTGAAAATTGCTAGGCCTTGAAGATCTGGCGGATGGAAGAGTAGTACATGCATGCAAACATATTTTTGTCCTTCAAAATGTGTTTGAGAATGTCTTTTTCTTTCTTGCAGACCGTTCACTCTGTGCACCCTCTCCGCCGCGTGTCGTACGCGACCTGCGAGCCATCGGCGTGTCTCATGGCCTTCCTGGCCAGGGAGGCCAACGCCCCCCTCCACCTGCAAAACTGCCACGTCTTTAGGGCTGCGTCGCCTGAAGCAGTAAGTACGAGGAGGAGCTGGTCCCGGTCACGACGGGGTCGGCCCTTTCGGTGCCCCATGACTCCAAGAGCATGTGCACGGGTCCCATTTTTGAACAAAAAAAAAGTATAAAAAATCCACCTTTAAAAAGCAATACAGATCCATGTAGTAGATGCACATACAAGACCTTTAGGCTTGAAAACCAAAAAAATTCCCGGGAGAATCTAGAGTATCAACGTAGAGTCAAATTTTTGGGTAATAAATGAAAAAAATATACATTATTGAAAGTGAAAGGTCTTATCAATGTAGAGTCAAATTTTTGGGTAATAAATGAAAAAAATATATTATTGAAAATGAAAGGCCTTCTCAACAATAGTAAGTGATATTTTCATGTTAAGCCTCTCAAGTCAAACAAGACACAGGCAACTTCAAAGGGCTTTTTCCACCGTACTATACAATAGTCAAAATTTTATTTATATAAAGATACTTGGAGATACCATTGGCATGTCATGATGAGTGATATGAGTTGATTCTAGAATGTAACTAAAATGGTCCCCCCAACTGCTCTCATGACTGAGTTTGTGTAATACTCTATACTTGTTTATGCATCTACTGCATGGATCTGTATTGCTTTTTAATGGTGGATTTTTTTATCCTTTTTTTTCAAAAATGGGTCCCGTGTGTGTCGTTGTTGTTGCTGCACAAGTTTCACTGTAGAAGCCCCGGGTTTGGTCGTCTCTTCCCTTCGCTGACGGGCCCTGAACCACGTGGCAACCCTGGATTACTCGTTGAACTTTTGTAGCACAGATATGACGATACTTCCAAGGTTGATCAAATTTTTGGAGAAATGCGAACAGTGGAAGCTTCTAGTGGGACCCCATATAAGACCCTTCCGTAACTTGTTCAGGTTCCAGTGATTCTGCCTGTTCCGTCCGGTGCCCCTATGCGCCACTTCCACTGTACGGTTTATGCACTCTCCACGTCAGGGGTGATGGATGCAGCGAAAAAGGATGATGAATCTGAAGAACTTTGGCTATCTGCGTTGGAGATGGACGGTGCATGCGATCCGAAAGCAATGACGTTGCTGAGCAGTATCGGAACTTTCCGACGTGCAAAAAAGTACTGAGGTGGCCACTGCAACGTGCCAAAATCCAGAGAATTGGCCATTCTCCGGCCCCACCTACCTCTTTGCAGCGGAGTACTTTCTTGCAGAAAGACCATCAGACCGTAGTGGAGGGTCTTGGCGGAGTTCTCGATTTGACTGCTACCAGACTACTTGATTGACGTTGAAGTGGTCGAGGCTGCAGCAGTCGAGGATCCAAGTGCAGATCCCACAATGAACTCTCAATTTGTATGCAACAAAGGACACAGTAGCAATTACTGCGACAGAACTAACTTTTGACCAGACGATGGAATTAACGGAGTGGGGAACTTTAACATGACGGTAGATATATTCATAATCCAATAGTGAAACTCCTCGTTTCGTCAGCATTTTTGTGGCACACTGTGAGAAACCAGGTACATGCTGTACTTACATATGTTCATTCCACATATTATTCAGGCCGAGGACCTGAACACGTTAATCGGCAACTCGTTCCGTGCTGCCTACGCCGTCCAATTGCACGAGGAGAGGGAAATCCGGATCGCCGAGGCCGCCGACAAAGAGTTGCTTGACCAAAGAGAGGCCGAGGCCGAGGAGGAGAATCCTTATGAGCTGGCTGGAGGTCAGAGTCGGCAAAGCTGGGCGGAAAACTCCGTGGCAAACGGGTTCCATTCCACAGTCAGGGTGAGTTGAAGCAGAGTCCACACCAGTGACGAGTGTTTCATGCCAGCTTTTCTTTTGTTCTACAGGCCCCACCCTGTCTGCAACAGCAGCAACGCCACCTCCCGCCTCCACCTCCGCCTCCGCCTCCGGAGTTTTCCGCCATCTGCTCGGCGGAGGAGAATCCGCCGGAGATCAAGCCTAACAAGTCGAACTCGAACTCGGTGAGGAGGAGCTTGAGACTGAGCAAGCCCAACACTTTGCCCGTCCTCAACTGCCTCTTCGCTGCTCTGAACAACAATGGAGAGGACGACGACGATGAGGAGACGCCCTACCTGGACGTGCCGGCCACGCCGAACACTCACGTCTACCTGAGTCACAAGATGGGCGGGAGCTACACCCAGGATGATCTCAGGTGAATTGACTGCGATGATTTTCTTGCCCCTATCTCGCCTCCAACGCCACCTTCGTATTCCTCCTCCATCCAGACTTGTGCATCATCATCCGTCGCCTCCCACGAGTCAGAACTTCTACGCCAATCATCACAACTTGGACGGGGGAGGGATGTTGAAGTCGAAGTCGGCGCACTTTCTCAGGTAATTCAACAATGAAGAAATCAGAGGAAAAGGCATCCATCTGACACTGGATTGCAATTTCAGCGGCTGTGATGTGTATTCCGAGGTTGCAGACGCAGCTGTGCCCGCAGCACCCGGCGGAAATGGCAACAGGGTGCTCAGGTATGACAGTCCTGACCAAGTCTTTTTCACTTGTGAGACAGTTCTTTTCTTTTTCTTAAAGACGCCCTTGGTCCGAGGATCTTCAGGTCCCTCCCAACCTGTCCAGCGATTCTCCTCCCAGTCGGAACGGGCGCGGCCACTCGAGCGGGTTCAGCTCGAGTGAGGCCAGCAACAGCAGCTCCGGCACGACCCCGCCACCCATGGTCACTCCCACCTCGAACAACTCTTCCTCCTCTTCTGGCCACTTCACCGACGTCGTCTTGATCCACAGCAATCAGGAGATGGGCGAGGCTGTTGACATCTTGGAGGAGGCAGAGCTGCAGACAGCCCCATGGTTTCAGGATGGAATGCCAAGGTGGAATTCATTCCTCTTTTATATGTACTGTCATCAAAATCATTGAATCATTTATTTATGTGTTTTAAGATCATATACTCATTCACCTTGTTTTGAGAAAGTGAAAATCTCTGCGGTAAATTTCATCACCCAGGCAGGAATTTTTACGAAAATGTTACTCGTTAAAGACACGTACTGAAGTCGGAAGAAATATAGCGCTGTAGTTGGGTGATGCAAGCGAGTAATGAACAAGGGTCTTCAATAATCATTCTCTTGTCGATAATCTATTAAACTACAGAGGAACTTTGTTTGGACCAAACTTTGACCCTCTGCAATGTGTGAAACAGAACAGGGAACTTAGATACAAAAGTTGCATGGAACATTAGATCCTTGGAACTTAGTTCCTTGGCAGGGGAAACTTTCAAAGCACTGATTCCTCACGTGTTGCCATCGCTCATAATTTGAATAAAGCGACTGAACAACCTTATCTTGAATGCAGGGATCTTGCCCTGGAGGTTCTTCGCCGCGAGCCGGATGGTGCCTTCTTGGTCCGTGCCTCCCAAAGCCGATCGGGCGGGTTGGCTCTGTCTGTCCGGGTTCCTCTGGACTTTCACCCCGGCGGGATCGCTCACTACCTCATTGTCAAGGCGCCCAAAGGATTCAGGATCAAAGTAACTCTTACAGTTGAATTCGTTGATAAATATGGAGCCCGGAGAAGGTAGAGATAGTGCGGGAGTTGTTCCTCTTCAGATTTGGTGCTTTTCGTATATTCACGTAAAAATACCCTGCCCAACGTCATCTACTGGCTGCAGGACAAAACCTAGCGGAAAGTTCGTAAAATCTGAATATTGGTGTCCTTCAGACGTTTGCTCACTGCATGTGTAAAGAGGTACGTCAAAGTGTAAGACATCCATGACGTAATCTGCATACATTTATGTACGTCGTATAAAAGTAACGTTGGTGTAACGTAGATATCGTACGTACGTACATAATAGATGTCTTCTTTACGTAGACGTCAAGTGAGCAAAAGTTTGGAAGCCACCAATATTCAGATTTTTACCGAAACTTCATGCTACGGTCTACCCGGTGCATCAGAAAATCGTGTATTAGGTGGAGTCTTAGGCTGTCCCGAAAAATACAGTGGAACATGCTTGACATAGATCAACGGCATACGGATAAAACAGTCATGTAGATCAAAATTGGAATCCCCAAGTCAAACGATCATCTTATATTGTCAACCATCAACTTTCCGGCCGGCTCTTATTCGTGTCTGAACCAATATTGTCTCCTGGCAGCAAAGAAACCAGTGAAGAGGGAGCACAAATGAGATCAATTCGCAATGGGTTTGCCACATATTTGCCGAAAATTCGCCACTCTGCCCCATCCA
>JAAUXU010160859.1_pt1 | contig 24693 bp, 23 predicted proteins | sample 7278151 | NCBI WGS metagenome assembly JAAUXU01 (sample SAMN14350113, study PRJNA611818) | marine sediment metagenome | isolation source: surface marine sediment (1.8m) | place: French Polynesia: Moorea | collected 2018-08 | reverse complement strand
CGCCAGGGATCCCTCTCGGCCCCCCCCGAGCAACTTTTACGCCATCCACTTTTTCATCCTCATTGTCCCCCCCCCCCCCCCAAATGTCAATCGGTCCACCTGAGACAGTTGTGGCGCTGTCCTTTCTATGTGACTCGGACTAAGTGATGAGTGTCGTGTCCGACTCCAGCGACTCCACCAACTGTTGACTGCCTCATATTGACCCACGCAGAGAGAGATGCACGAGTTCGCCGTGTACTTGTGGTGCCTGGGGCTCGCTGGCGTGCGTACGCGCGTGCGTACGCGCGCTCATACGCCTGCCAGCGTTTTTTTGCTGGACGTGCAAGATTAATAGGGACATCGGTCAGTGGATGCTGTTCCCCCGTCCCGGGTCCATGGAGATCAGGTCACGTCTCGGACGTCCTCTGCTCGAGTCCCATCGCACACGCGCGCGCAATCTTTCTGGAGTGAGATTGCGTCGGGCAGAGGAAAATTGCACAGCCTTTTGCAAAGTGTTCAGGGAGTTGTTTGGCAGAAAAATGTGTGAGGGCAACCTCAGGCCTGGGCGATCTGACTGCACTCCTGCTGGGTGAGATGGATGGATGAAGGGATGGATGGAGAGAGAAGGCTTCGTCTTAAGCTTTTGCTGCATAATTTATGCTGAGCGTAGCACATTTCCCACGAATCGCTGGGCGCACGTTGTACGCACGTAGCCAGACAGACAATGGATTAAGATGATGGCTCTCTCAGCACTGAGACAAAAAAGAATAGGAGAAGAAGACGAGTGGGGTGGGGGTGTTGGCGTCATATATTTCCTTGTGTTGAAGTTTGGGTCTTCACGGTGACAACGAGTTAGCAGCCCTCATCTAAGACTCCTGGAGGGAGAGACAAGGGGAGGTGGGCACAAAAGGCGAACAAAAAGTCCTCAGATTGGAGGAAGATGACTCACGTTGCCTTTGTCTTTGGTCGAGTTCGTGGCTCAGCGACAATCAGAACAACGATCACAATGCAGCTGATGTCATGCTGGCCGAAGCTGGTCACAAGTGGGGCCACGATCAGGTCGTTGTCAACGGGTTTAGGGGTGAAGTGCACAGGTCAAGCATTCTCCAAAGGCTGAATGGCGTGAGAGACAAGACAAAGGGTGACAGTGGTATCGGGAAACCTCTCATCAGAATTGATTGACAAACGTGCGTCAGGATCCAGTGCGCAGCATCAGCTCAGTGACGACATGACGAGGAAGCACAACAACCTCAAGACGAAGTGGTGTTCAGACTAGGGCGGGCCCGCCCATCTTGTCAACAGGAGTTGTGGAAGCCAACAAAATTATGCATTGGACAGGTGGAAAGGGGTCCGTAGTCACTTCAGTGAGTGAGTCTATGGTCAGTGCTTCTTCACCAAGACGATTTATGTACAGGGTGGACGAAAAGTCCGGGACCGCTACCTTGAAATGTCTAGTTTGTCTGGGGTAATTCAAATATCGCGTCCAAATTTGGCATGCAGCTGCTCGTGAATGTTATAAACGAAGCTCAAAACTTTTCGAAACATCAACTTTTTTTTTCTCTGTCATCGCCAAGGACTTTGTCAGAAGAATTGCGTAAGGCGGGAAATTCAACCCCCCGAGATTGTTGAACTCTTCAAAGTCTGGCCAGAAAGTTGGTCAGGAATACTGTCAAGCTGTACAAAGAGAAGTCACTGACCGGCCCAGGAATGGCCGTCCCACTACATTCGGGACTCCATAGGTCATGAGGAGGACCGGGGAGAAGCTTCATTGTGATCCCGCCAGGAGCATGTGCGGGATAGCGAGAAATGAGGGCTTAGCCAAAAGCACAATAGTGAGAATGGTCAAGGAGGATCTGAGACCAGCCGGACCGAGATTCCTGAAGACACCATCCGTGTCATTCCACGGCTGCAACAACTACTGCGTGCCGAAGGTGGCTTCAAGTGTGTTAAATATCATATGTTTGCGCGATACCCTAAATAGTCATTACAACTTCTCTTGAAATAAAAAAGTCACTGCTCAAAATCTGCGGTGTCAGACTTTGGGGTCACCCACCCTGCAATTAGTACTTCATGAAAGCCATCTCATGCACTGCCCAGACTATCCGCAGCGTGGGCAGACCGCCTATAGTCACTGCCGCGGACAACACCCAGGACTCGGAGCATCACCTAGCGCGCTTTGGCAATTCAACTGTACTGATGTAGAAGAATATGATGAGTCACTGCAGAGAAAAGAAAGCTTCTCCGGCCCAAAAGTGACTGCCCATTTTTCTTTTTCCCAAGAGAGGCACATTAAACTTTCTGTCGGGACTCATTTGTACGTTGTAGCTGTGAGAGACTTTTGGCTTCTTTTTTTCCTGAGAGTGAGGGAGAGGTTAAGAGACACATTGAAGAGAGAAGGGCTTTCTCAAAGCTTTCGGCAACAAAACAAGAAAGAGAATGGAAGAGTAAAGGCAGAGAGAATCTGGGAAATTGAAGGGACATTGGTCGAGAACCGCCACTTTCAAGGCATCACATAAAAGAGCCAGGCAATTTGGGACACACTGGTGAAAAAAAGCATGCAATCTTCCATTCACACAGACACACACAAAGAGACTGACATAGGGGAACGCCGCGGGCTCCCGGGCCGGTGAAGGAGAAGCTCCTAGACGAAAGTGAACAACTTACTGCAGAAGTAGGGATGTACTTTCAGTCGACTCTCGATGGAGTTGTCTTGTCATCGGCAAAAGTCAGACTAAATCAGGAGTCGTGACTAAACCCAGAGTGAGGCAAAGCTAACGCAGATGCATTCTTAGAGCGGTTTAGATTACATTCGACCAATACCACATATAGAGAGTGAGCATGATTCGGGTTGAATTCGTGCTGGGAGTGAATCTTTTAGAGACCAACCGCATAATCTTTGCCTTCTAAACGATCTTAATAGAAAGTGGAGACCCTATCCTGAACTTGTCCGACGTTGACACCTGCTTACATGGGCAACTTACGTTGAGTGCTGAACTTGGACTCTTTCCGCTCCTTTAGCCGTTCACCCGACAGCGACGACCACGACCACGACTATCCGCAATCCGTCCTCCGGCCGCAATCCCGGCCGCCTCGGCCGCCGCCATGAACACAGCAATAGGATCCGCCGAGGGTGCAGCTCCTTCAGTCGAAAATACATCCTCATGTGTCTGATGGGTGGAGGACTCTGCTGGCTCCTGGCCGCTGCATACTTGATCATATACTGGCTGCTGAGGGCCAACACCTCCTCCATGCACTACTTCCAGACCATACCCATCTACGTGCCAAGCATACCGGTAGGTGTTGCTAACGTAAGCGTACTGAACTTGACCTAGCAGTGCAGTGTCTTCTTTAAGGAGCTTTTGCATGCGGATGTTATTAGAGTCTTTGCATCCTTCACCCATCACCAGTTCGACATTGTTTCCCCGCCCTTGGTTGTGTCTCGAGACACACGCGCGCGCGCCCTCCCCCGACACCCATACGCACGCACCCACACTCATGCACATACTAATAAGAACGTCTGCCGGAGAGAAAGGATGAGGAAAAGAGAGGCAGACATCCGACAACATACGTACTTAACTTACGTATGTCAAGGAATATGCAAACATCTTTGCTTCTTCACTGCATGCACAAGACTCCGGCCGTTCTGCCAGCCATCGCTGCTGTACGTGGGCTGTGCGCAGTCAGGCATGACGCAGGTTCTTAAATCCAAATGTGATGTGTTAAACGAACCTTAAGTGGGAGAAGACCCTCAGGGAGGGTGGAGAAGAGGAACGCATAACACGATTTCCCTCCCCTCGCTGTCGATTATGAGAGGAACTGGGGAAAAAAGAGGAGGGCGCATTCTATCTCCATGCCCGTGTGTGAAAAGAGGGGAAAGGAGGGGGGGTGGAAGGAGGGGGAGGGGGAGGAGGAGAAGACAGTTTATTTCCCCCATGAGGGAGTGCGGAAAATGGGATGGAAAGGAGGTTGGTACATACCAATGGACACACATCGTCTTCTAGAAAGCAATATCAAGCCTCGCAGCAGTCATGGCGAAGACACATCGTGCAGACAGAGAGCAATAAAGATATATATAACGTCGAGACAGCGACACACAAATCAAGGGACACACAGGGATAAAGACAGTCGCAAAAGCATCATGATGCTGTTGAAATAAAAGTGCACTTTTCCGTTTCAGCTGCTTCTCGCCGGAACGCTCATCTTATCATTTGGACGTAAGGCAAATAGGAAAAACTTATTGGTGAGTTCGTAACGTCATTTCAGTGCTTCATACGACGCATGATGAAGTATGTACGCGCACACATGACAATGGGAGTATGCGGTATAGGGTGTGCAAGAATGGAGCTCCGTTTCAAGTCGCCTTATCATCGAAAACAGCATTCTCATGGCAGTCCAACAATTCCTAGTTTATCAAGAACAATGCGGGAGCCAAGGTGGTCGGTCTCGAATGTTGTCCTCGGAACCCATGTGGGAGGCCTCGGGGGCCTACTATAAATGCTCGGTGCAGTCGCCGTCGGCCACATGCCGCAGCCTCTCTCAACTGGCCTCGCAAATCTTTTTGACATACGAGGTCCCCAGGATCATGTCCTCAATGCGCTGATCAAGTCTGGCCTGTTCGCCATTCGCACGCAGCAGCACCTCAGACACTTCCCAATGAGGAGTCAATGGGATTGCTATCTGGGTATGATAAGGGGACACATAATTTTTTGAAGCCAGAGGCCATGTTCAACCCCCCCTCCCGGTTCTTGACAAAGGCGTTAAGTAAAGTTCGAGATGGTTGCTGAAGCGCCATTTTGCTTGAAGACAGCCGCTTTTGGTGCTATCTGTCCCTCACCCACGTACCTAACTTGATACTAAAAGTTGGCGATCCTTCCATCTTGTTAAAGAATGACTAGGGGCATGGTCGACCCATTCGAGGCCATAGCCCAAAGACCATGACCGAAGAGGGGTTCTTATGCCTGCCAATGAGGCTGGCGTCCATGCAGGTCGCGGAGAAGAGAACTCAATCATGGCCCCGACTATGACGCTTTTGGACAAGGAAAAGTTTCTCATCATGGCGCCTGACCTTCTGCCTAGGCAGTTGGTGTTCGAGCACAGCCCCAAAGCATTGCATAAGACAAGGCAAACTCTCGACTGATGCCGAAAATACGTCGCCTTCTGGATTAATTTTCGAGTAAAATGGCTTTTCCGATAGAGGCCATTCTTGCGCACCCTGTACAAGAACAGGGGAACTAGGGAAAATGGGATTTTTCGCAGGGAGACCAAATTTTATTAACAAAGTAGCCTCGGTGGAAAGCCTTATGGAAACTCGGATATATCGACGGAACTTTTGATGTGAAAAATGTCTATCATAATTTTACCGAAAGTAGTGGAGTTTTTTGCTGCTTTAATTAAAATTACGAGGATGGTAATTACTTCATTATGCGAATGATCTCAAGACTTTTTTGTTCGCTATGATAATCCGCTGAAATTTCAATATGACTAGGTAGAAGTCTTTTTGAGCCAGTTTACTCTTATGGTGCTTGTCCCAATTCTCAACTTCTTGTTGTCAAATACACAGCAAATGGATGCCGCGTCCCAATTTTCTTACAATGATGCGTTGTCGACCTCTTGCGCAAGAGCGAGACTGCCGCTGAGATCAAAAAGATTAGTGATGAGTCCTTTAGGATCAACTCCATCTCCCAGAGTCAGATACATCGGATAAAAGATTAAGGTGAGCCCAGGGGAGGAGGCCCAAGGTCAAATAGGAGGAACGACCAAAAAGGCGAGGAAGCCGGAGTTGATCGGGGCGGCGATGACCAGGGGGACGCCCGAGCACCGTGTGACCGTCACGGAGTTAACCGAGTACTTTGATATGTCAATCAGGACCACTGATCTGATCTTGAAGGACGATCTTGGACTCACAGATAAGATTGGAAGATAGTAGTTCCCTCAACCTCTTTCTGATGACAATAAAGCAGAGGGTAACCTGCGGCATTATTTCAAGAATAGCCCAGCGTTTCTGTACTCCATAGTCACCACAGATGAGTCCTCAATATCTTTTACCACCCCGGAGCCCAAAGGTTGTCTCTCCAAGGATGTAGGACGCACACCGAAGGCCAAGATCACCGAAAGTGCGAAAAGAGTCATGGGCATTGGCTTAGGCAATGAGGGTCTCCTCCATACCCATTTTGTCTGCAAAGGCTTTACCACCAATGCCAAATTCCTCGCATACGTTTCGGCCATCTTTCTGATAAGGCCTACAAACTGGAGATTTCGCAAGGTCAGTCTGGCTCCTACATGTGGTTTACGCGAGGTCGCACATAACAAAGTGGACTTTCTCACTGCAAAGTCATTGACCATCTGCCACATTCATTCGTGGTGTCTAAGGAGGACGTCAAGATCGCTTGGAACGAGGTGTTGACAGAACTCAGCCTTCGCCAACTGCTCAGAGCAGTCAATGAAAACATGTCGGTGCCGATGTTGAAAGACAACTCTATAAAAATAATCGCGCACTGAAGAATGCACCCCTCGAAGATTGACCAAAGATTGATTACACTAAATTGCCCATAAATGATCACAAAATTCATGCCAAACTGCGAGAAAGCAAGCGCACACTCCTGACATTGACGAAAGAGGGTTTCTTAAAAAAATCGAACAACTTGGTTGTTCCCTCTTGAATGGGGTGATAAACATCTATCCTCGTTTTTTGCAAAAAGAAATCATAATAACATTGCCATTTTGCCCTCGGGGTCCCGCTTTGGTGAACCCCGATGAATGGGTCATTTTCCGGGACTCTCAAGATCGTACCATTCATCCAAGTTCGCCTGCGTCAGACACGCACTGCATCTCTACAAAAGAGCTGTCTTCGATGAGGTGCATATCAAAGGCATGACGAAGAGTGCACACAAGAAAATAGGAGCGCTTTCATATCTATCAGGACTATAGATGGATGCACACTCATTGCACTCACAGACCGCAGGAAAGGAGCTAGAAAGCTGGTAGAATGATTATGCATCAAAAGATGCAGGCTGGAAACGTACACCAGGGGGGAGAGAGACTAAGACCCTTCTAGCAATCAGAAGATTGATTGCCACTAGGGTGGATGGAGGAGCTGCTTGGCTCTCAGAGGTAACGTGTGTGCGAGCATCTCCCGATGCAGAGGATCCAGCTTCAAATCTGTGACTCCGCATGTTTTGGCAGCAACGAACCCTGCCAAGCTGGCTGCAGGCGGAAAGAAGCCATGAAGGGCATCACCTCTCCACTCAGGGAGCAACGCTGACAAAGGCTGTCGGGTCGGAAACGATGCAATTGGGCTCGCCAATGGCAGCAGAGACTGGATCAGTCAGATTGACGGAGCCGCCGACAGGTCTCTTTATCTGTTACAGCAGAGACTGGAACACAACTGAGCAACTGAACGCTCTGAAACCGAGTTCTGACTGACGGCGCCAGCGACGGAGAAACTCGACAATGAATGGGAGATTGAGCATTGTGCACTCAAAATCAAGCAGCACTGATGAAGGCCTAGTGTAGGCATCATTTGATAAAGCACAGCAATGTTGAAACAAATACCACATGCTGAAGAACTCCCTTAAACTTCGGACGTGCCGCGCTGCGTATCTTGTCCAGTAGAAGAAGCCGACTAGCATAAAAAATACGGGAGAAAAATGTCCGCAGTCATAAAAAAGGATTGTACTTAAACAACAGCGGGAAGAAGACTTTACAACATTCACTGCTCGCGGTGCCACATTTGCCCAACCAGTTCGTATGTACTACATCCATATGATGCAGAGTACACGCTGTACTGAGCTTGGCTATGATCGCGTGTTCTTGTTTCAGCTCAAATTCTGTGGGTTCCTGTGCTTGTGCTCGTGCGTGCTGTGCGTCGTGGTGACGGTGACGACAACTGTGATCCACATGAATCGACTGCAGACTCTGAGGGAGTGTCTCTACCAGACATCCAGCAAAACGTGCACCTGTTTTGCCAGCATCGTCGACCCAATAAGCAAAGAAGGTAACGAAGAGGGCTTGGGTAGGAGCAGTCAGCTAACTCACAACCTTACAGCCGGCCTGCACTACATCTTCGCCGGCACCGCCAGCTGCGACGTGATCCACGGGGTGCTCTACTCCAGCTTGCGAGCGCTCTTCGGCGTCTCCGTGATAGGCATCCTAGCCACCATCTTTTCGTGCATGCTGGTGTACCAGCTCATGAGGTAAGAGCAGTACAGCAAGTGGTGTGACGAAGGTCTTCAAGTCTCTTCTTCCACAGCCACGAAAAGAAAAAGGAGTACTGGGCCCAACTGGAATCTCGGTGCGGAGGGGGAGGAGGAGGCGTGATCAATGGAGGTGCCTCCTCTGGCAGAGGCCTGCCCATCTCCATCTCCGGCAGTATAGAGCAACACTGCGAATGCTGCTCAGTCCACAGGCATCACCACGAGGAAACGTAAGAAGTCGCGATATCTTGTCAATGAACTCGGGGGTGGGGGTGGGGGGGTGGGGGGTGAAGCATGCCTACGTCGCGTATCTTATTTATCACTTAAATATGAAACTACATTATGCCACGATGAAGGTCAAGGCCCCCCAGAGGACCAAAAAGGTAGCCGTGACAGACGAGTCCATGGACCCTGCGTCCGACTGCGTCGTCGTCGTTTCCTCCCCAGTTGTCGTAGCGCCACTCCTCGTTGTCGCTTCTGCAGTGGTGATTGACGATCCTAAGGAATTTATGAATATTAATGCGTCTGTTGGAAAAACAGTTCGTACAGTAAGTGAGCTTGGACACAAGACAGCTTCACTTTACAGTCTTAGTGAAATGATTAGTAGGAACACTGTGGACTTTCTTTACGCACTTGTGCCTTGGCCAACGGTGGTCGTGGAGGCCCCGGCGGTCGTAGCCTCAGTTGTGGAGGGCTCGGGGGTCGTAGCCTCAGTTGTGGAGGGCTCGGGGGTCGTAGCCTCAGTTGTGGAGGGCTCGAGGGTCGTAGCCTCAGTTGTGGAGGGCTCGGTGGTCGTAACCTCAGTTGTCGTGAACGGTTCCTCGGTGGTCGTAACCTCAGTTGTCGTGAACGGTTCCTCGGTGGTCGTAACCTCAGTTGTCGTGAACGGTTCCTCGGTCGCCGAGACGTAGTCGCTCTGGCAGAACTCCATCGGCACCTCGATCACCGTGTGGAAAGCCCTGCCCTGCTTCATCTTGCCGATGTCGATCCAGTCTCCCGACTCGGCATCGTACTGTATCACTTGGCTGTAGTCGCAGTTCACCTCCACGTCGCAGTAGAGGTTGCCAAAGACAGTTGGCTTGCCACGAAAGGAGTAAATCGCATTGGGTTCCGGGATGAAATTGGGGAAGGGGGGGAATCGTCTCTGCTGCCATTTACGCTCTCCGATGTCAAACCAGAAGCCATTGCGTAGAAGGATTCCTGCAGTGAGGAGGAAATTGCATACAAATGTAACAGTTGCAACAAGATTATCACTGGTGGTACCTGGTCTGCCGTCAATTTCACTAAACGCACATCTTCCCGGGATTGACAGACGATCTGGCAGAGGTCCGTATTCTGTTGTAATCCATGTCAAAGTATTCAGTTCATATATGCTTTGCCTCATGTGCCAAATACTGTCTCCATGTTGAAACAGGCACTCGATAGAAATCCAATTGTTGGTCCCCAACTCCTTATATGGCCGCCATTCATTCCTCTCCCGATTGTATATCTCAGTTTGTCGGTTCAGTCCGAGTACAAGGGGCACTTGTCCACCATCAGCATTCTCATCTTCTAGATCGGGAGCAAGAGCCATGAGATGTAGATATTTGCTAGTGGTTAAGTCCGCGCCAAATCTCTGCCACTGATTTTGAGGTGTCCATTGGAAACAGTTGCCAGTTATATCACAGGTGGAAGTTCCAGGTACACAAGCTTCACCTCCACAAACTACAACGCTACCAGGCATCCCATCGACTGGAAGGTGGACGCCACTGGTCAAGAATATGCCCGTCGGAAAGTCGTCTACCGTGATGAGGTTGTTGCCTAGATCTGGACATCCGAACAGCTCGACATCAGAGAGGATTCCTCCACCAACAGGGTTTGACACTCCCCCAATGACCATGGCTACCGTGTCAAAGGTCTCGGGAGGTGGTGTGGAAGTTGACTGCGTTGGTCGGGTGGAAGTTGACTGCTCGGTCGTAGGAGCGCTGCTAGTGGTACTGGTCGCGATTGAGTCGCAGAACTCTACAGGGACCTCAATGACTGCGTGGAGTAATCTAGGCTCCAGCATGTTGCCAAGTTTTACCCAGCGATCATCATCGGGGTCGTACTGGATGATCTCGTCGTATTTGCAATTTATGTCGCTGTCGCAAGATGGCGCACCGAAGATCGTCGTCTTCCCGCGAAAATTATAAATGGCGTCCGCATCCGGCACATCTTCAATCATGCTGTGGGGAGCAAATGTGCGCTGGTGCCACGTCCGATCGGCCAAGCTGTACCAAAACCCGGACCTTGTAAGAATTCCTTAAAAAGAACGGGAGGAGTGTGTATGCATGTCAAACGCACAGTTGCCACCTCAAGCAAACATTTTGTTTGCTTTGTTACTCGCAAATTTGCAAAATTTTGCAAAATGGGGCGAGGCTGCCCCCAACTTGGCCTGGCGCCTATTAGCAAGTAGTTGAAATCTTAAAAGTTTACTCTCTTCTCGAGCCGTACGTAAACAATAGACAGCAACTTCAGGTCAGTACGTGCTACTTTTCCACTATACGTACCTACTTCTCCATCAATTTTAGTCATGGCACATCTGCCAGGAAAAGCCAACAGCTCTGGAACAGGGTCAAGGTCATTCAGTTCCCATTGAAGAAGGTCCAGTTCTTGTACGACGTCTCCTATGCGGAAAATGCTGTATCTGTATTGCACCACGCACCCCACACTAAGCCATGCGGCACTAGGTTCTAGATCTTGATAATCTCTCCACTCATCCTGTTGAGGATCGTACATTTCTACTATGGAGGTTGTACCAATAGCTATCGGGTAGACTGTGTTTGATCCAGACGCTAAATCTGGCGACAAGGCTATGAGATGGGCAAACCGACCGTATTGGAAATCTGAAATGGCTTCTTCAGTCCAGCCATTCTCAGGCGTGTACTGATAACACGTATTCATTAGAGTGCACGTGGCGACGCAATTGAAGCCACCGCAAACGATGACTTGACCATTTGGAAAGGTCTCGTTCTCTGAGTAGTAGGCACCTCCGAGTCCCACAGCTGGCACAGGGAATGGATCAATGTTCACCGACGCACCTCCACTGTTTGGGCAGCCAAATAATTCTACAGTGTCTAGGGGGGTGATAGGTGGTTCTTCACCATTAGGTGAAAATAGTGTGCCTCCACCAATAATCATTGCAACCGAATCCTCTTGATAAAGAGGATGGTCATTGAAGCTACAAAAGTCGACTGGCACCTCAATGACCGCATGGAATTTCCTTGACTGTACCATATTTCCCAAAGGAATCCACGAGTTTGTGTTCGAGTCATACTGGATGACTTCAGTGTACTGGCAGAGGCCTTTCCCGTCGCACACAGTGTTGCCAAAGATGGTAGCCTTTCCTCTAAAGTCGTAGACAGCGTTTGGAGTATCGGCAATATCAGCATATGGAGGGAATCTCATCTCTTGCCAAGTAGAGTCAGCCAGATTGAACCAAAAACCATTTTTAAGAAGGATCCCTGAAATCAAACATTGATGGCCGATCTTAGTTCATCTTCAGTGCTGTACTTTAGATATAACCATGATCCATACCTGGATAGCCACCGATCTCTGCTATGGCACACCGACCAGGATTTTGAAGGAACTCTGGAACTGATGCGACCGGGAGGAATTCCCACCCTGAAGTGTTTAGCAGGGTTACTTGGTCGTCCACGTGGTAAATGTTCTCCTCGTATTGCACGATACATCCCGTCTGAACCCAATAATTTCCATCCAATTCTCTGTATTGCTTCCATTGCTTGGATTCTGGGTCATAGATTTCTGTTTGTTGGGTCAGACCCAAAACTAAGGGAACAAGTTCATCAGAGTCGGAGTCAATGTCTCTAACCAGTGCCATAAAGTGGCTAAACTTTTCGTTGTCATTATCATCATCGAATGCTTGCCACTGATCTTCTGGGGTCCACTGAAAACAGTCTTTGCCCAGATTGCACGTGTTCAAGTTGCAAAAGATTCCTCCACAAACGACAACCCTGCCTGGAGCAGACCCGTCAGGATAGTGAGTTCCAGCTGTAAAGTACACAGCTCCAGGATAGTCCTGCATGAGGAGAGACGTGTCCTCAGTTCCTGGACAGCCGAAAAGCTCCACACTCTGCAAGAGGACGCTTCTATCCTCGCCGGGGATGTCCCAAAGCCCTCCAATAATCATTGCCACTGATTCTATGGTTTCAGTTGGAGATTCCGTTGTAGTGGCTAGAGTAGTGCCTGTTGTTGATGGAGATGCGGTAGAACTTGCAAATTCTTCGCAGAATTCACCAGGAACTTCAATGACTTCATGGTACAACCTTGACTGAAGAAGCTTTCCAAGGCTCTCCCACGTATTCGTGTCACTACTGTACTGGAGAACTTCAGTGAACTCACAGGCACCTTCATCACCGCAAAGCGGATTTCCAAAAATAGTGGGCTTCCCTCGGAAATTATACATTGCATCTGGCTCGATGAAGGCTACGTCTGTGTAGGGAGGAAATCTTTTCGACTCCCACTCTTTGGAATCTAGATTGAACCAGTACCCATTCCTAATCATGACTCCTAAAAGAGAATAAGTTTCTTTTATTGAGGCCTTCATCACATGTGAAGACTTTTTAGGTCCTTTTTACTTGGCACTTCCGGACAATCATTTAATTTACCTTGCGTATCACCAATAGTGGCCAATGCACATCGTCCTGGCGGGTAGAGAACCTCAGGAACCAAAGCGATCTGGGTGAGTTCCCATGTGAGTGTGTTCAACTCGTACACCTCAAGTCTGATGTGAAAGATGCTATCCTGAAATTGAAACAAGCATCCTAGACTGTTCCAGTTCGACGCGTCGAGTTCTCTGTAAAGTCGCCAGACGTCTTCTTGTGGGTCGTAGATCTCCGGAGTATTTCCCAGACCCAGCATCACTGGCACCCTGTCATTTGAGCCCGAGTCCAGATCCGGGACTAACGCCATGAGGTTGGCCCATCGCAGTTCATTGCTGGGAGCTGCCGGCAGCCACCGATTTTCTGGAGTCCACTCATAACAGTCGTTGCTAATGTCACAGTCGCCTTCAGTGTCACACAAAGATCCGCCACAAACCACCACTTTTCCCAGCTCTCCCTCGACTTCTGAAGGGTAGTAGGTTCCTCCCGCCAGGAACACCCGGACGAGATAGGGATCTATGTAGACTGATTCACCGCCTGCGTTTGGACATCCGAATAATTCAACCGAATCCAGTGGTTCGTAAGGCTCACTGATCGCCGAGATGAGGAGGCCTCCTATCACCATGGCCGCGCTGTCTGGCGCTGGCGGTGAGAACCTCTGAATTTGGCAGTAATATTCAGGAACCTCAATTACACAGTGATTTCGCCTCGGCTGCAGCATCTTCCCCAGGGACAACCACTGGTCGAGGTCAGAGTTGTATTGAAGGACATCTTGGTATTCGCACTTTCCCTCGTCGTTGCAGACGGGGGAGCCAAAAATAGTTGGTTTTCCTCGAAAGTTATAGATGGAATCCGGTTCAAAAGTGACTGAAGTGTATGGCGGAAATCTCTTCTGTTGCCAAGAGTGATCTTGCAGATTGAACCAATAGCCCGACTGAATCATTATTCCTAGCAAGATACCAAATAGCATATTGAAATTGCACTATGGCACATGCGTACATGTGTATGTGATGATGTTCATACATACCCGGCACTCCATCAATGACTGCGATTCCGCATCTGCCAGGGTTTTGCAAGAAATCAGGGACACTAGTGCCCAACGGATTAATGTCCCACTCAGTGACGTCCAGTTCGTAAACAAGCTCGGTAATGGCATAAATTTTGTCCCCATACTGAGTTATGCATGACGATTTCCGCCAAACATCGATAGTGTCGGGAATGTCTTTGTATTGAAGCCACTGGTTGTTTGTTGGGTCGTAGATGTCTGTTGTTCTGCTACGTCCAAGGACCAAAGGGACTCTTTCGTCTGATCCAATGACCAAATTTGGAGCCAATCCCATGAAATGATCCGACCTGTTGGTCGTCAGGGAGGAATCAGATATCTTCCAATCTCCACTTGTGGAGTTAAACTCGTAACAAGTTTCAACAATTTCACAACTCATGCTATCTGCGGGACAAACAAGTCCGCCACAAACAAGAACTCTTTCACTGCCGTCGTCCTGCTTGTAGAAAACCCCGTCAGTCAAGTACAATGGCTCTGGCGTATCAGGTAGGGGTACGGAACGCTCCTCACTGCCCGGGCAGCCAAACAGTTCCACACCCTGAATGGGTTTGTCGTTCTCTGACGTGGTACTGAAGGTGCCGCCTACAATCATGGCCACCCTGGTTTCATCAACTGGAGGACCTTCAGTGGTGGTCGCAGCTTCTTGGGTAGTCGTGCTCTCAGTGGTGGGTGTGTAAGCTGGCAGTCTAGAGCAGAACTCCCTTGGGACCTCAATGACCTCGTGAAATGACCTACCGATGTTCATTTCCCCCAGAGTTTCCCAGGTATCTGTGTCTGGTTGATATTGCACCACCTCTTTGTATTGGCACCCACCAAGGTCGTCGCAAACGGGACTCCCAAAAATCGTCGGCTTTCCACGGAATGAAAAGATTGCATTTGCTTGTGGAACAAGGTTGCTAAATGGCGGGAACTTCAGTGCGTCCCAAGTCTTTGCTCTTATGTCGTACCAGTAGCCACTTCTTGTGAGGATTCCTGCAAGACATGAGGAAGAAACGCATCGTAACTTCTTACTTATGAGACCATTAGACTCAGACGTACGGATGCATCAGAAATTCAGCCTTGTCTGTTAGGAATATGAGTACTAAACATGCTGCAACAACACTGATGAAAGCTACTGATGGACCTCTTACATATGAGGTAAAGACTGGCTGTGCGAGTGCATTGAAGTGAGTAGGTTTGGTAGCGCATCACTGAGGACGAACGTGAACTAAACGCCGTTTAAAGAATAGCTCGTGTTTTGTTTTTCCTTGTACATATTTTGGCTGCCTTCAATGACAGCGGTCCCAAATAAGTAATTAAGACTGCGTGGAATAGCAGCGACAAAGCTTCCGTGAGGTGATTGGCACTTCGCTGAATTTCTTTCAGTCTAACAATCTTACCTGGATTGTCGTTAATGACTGCCACTGAACATTTGGCGGGGGCGTTGAGAAAGCTGGGGACCGGTCCATGAATGGTTATTTTCCAGGAGAACAGATTTAACTCAAAGATGCTATCACTGATGTGGTAAATGCTATCTTCGTATTGAGTCAAGCAACCATAGGACAGCCAAAGGTCATTGCTATCTATTGATAGCGTCCTGTACGGTCGCCAAACTTCATTTACTGGATCATAAATTTCGGTGGTTGGACCAGCCCCCAAGACCAGCGGGACTCTTTTACTGGACCCTGAGTCGAAATCTGGGGCCAGAGCCATGATGTGAGCCAATCTAGTGTCATTCAGATCTGCGGAAGCGCGAGACCATTGATCCTCCGGAGTCCACTCATAGCACTCTGGGCTTACGTTACAAGCCGAAGGCGAGTCTGTATCAGTGCAAGTGTAACCTCCACAAACTAGAACTCTCCCTGCATCTTGATATCCATCTGAAAAATATACTCCTCCAGGGAGAGTGACTGACAATGGATAGTCTTCCAGTGGTATGGAGTCGTAGTCGGAATTCAAGCAACCAAATAGCTCAGCACTTGGAGTCAGCATGCCATTCTGATCATTGATGTTAATATCATAAATGCCTCCAACGATTAATGCGGCTGTATCTTGTCTGGGTGGTGCAGGATCAGCAATCTCGCAGAAAGATAGAGGCACTTCGATCACTTCGTGAAATTGTCTTGTGTGCAGCATTTTTCCTACTGATTTCCACTTGTCCTCCTCGGACATGTACTGAATGACGTCTGTATATTCGCACTCTCCATTTCCATCGCAAGTTGCTGCTCCAAATATTGTGGGTCTGCCCCTGAACGTGTACAACTCGTTGGGAATCCGATCCAGGGGAGCATATGGCGGGAAGCGTTTCTGTTGCCAAACACTAGCGCTAAAGCTGTACCAGTAGCCATTGCTCAAGAGGATACCTGCAGACAAGGATATTACAAGGTTTACGTCATCACAACACGACGCGAGGACCGCATTTATGCATGTGCACACTGTTCAGGATCTTTATCCATATGAACCTTTGACCACAAGGCCTTTGACCAACGGCCCCATCAGGACCAGAGCTGCGATGCAACCTGGTGGATTTTTTGTTCTCACTGCAGCACCCTGAGATACTAGACCTTGCTCGACACAACTTATGTTTGGGGGGCTGAGAAAATCGAATCGGTCGGTTTGGCGACCTAAACTTGGGCCCGCTTTGCATAAATATATCCATAAAATGTATGTAACTCAAAGGCACTTTTAATAGCTGCCCTTGAAATAAAGCCACACAACCTACTGACAGTTAGAAGGAGAGATCGTCTGGAGAAATAAAACTTGCCTAGTTCGATCAAGTCAACAGTGCAAAAGAATGACTGCCAATCGACGAAAGCTGCAGTAAAATCTTTTAAAAGAAGAGGCTCTTTTTTTCGGCATACGATTATATATTGTGCACGACGTACAATGTACAGTGCTCCAGCATTCAATGTACAATGTTTTCTCATGGGCAACTTGTCTCTCTTACTCTCTAACATTCACCCGAGAGCGCTAATGGCCATAAGAATGGTGGTAAGGGAGAAATGAATCACCATCTGGTTGCTTCAGGTCGAAGTCCGCCTACGTGGGCGTGAACCCCACCTGGCTACCTCGAGTTGAGGTCACTATGACTTGGGGACGTGGGAGTGACATAGGGAGGGGATCGTGTATTCATTAAGAGAGCCTCGAGGTTGTTTTCAACTTCCCTCTACCTCTGTTCTCTTCCATGGACTGCGACGCTCAGCTGTGCAGTACGGCACAGTACAATTAGTGTTAGTAAAGTACATCCACAGTAGGCTAGGTCGAAAATTGGAATTCCCCATGGGTGTCCAAAATTGGCAACTGCATACCATTGGAAGACTTTGTAGTCAAATGAAAGTGAAAAAAAGAAATTTTAGTTATGCCCAAATGCATTTAAAGTTGCATAAAGCTGTAAAATAAGTTGTAATTTTTTTGTTCAGGACTTGCCATAAAATATTCTTCTGACCAACTGGAGCAGGTCAGCATTTTGGTCAGTGATTTTCACCCAGTTTGGCTGCTTCTGACAGCCACCAGAGCTGAAATTTACTTTCACAGCAAATTTACTACAGTTGCTTACTACATAAATTTCAAATCGAGTTGGGCAGAGGTAAACACAATTTTTATTCCAAAGTATTTGACTCCATCTTCATCTTTTGAGCCCATGTAACAAACCCCAGACGTTGTCAGTGAATCTCCAAAGTTGACCCCTTTTCGACCTAGCCTAATCCACAGTACGGTGCTTGTATACAAGAACAGGGTAATAGTATTCAAGGTCCTTGGCAGGTGGAGACAGATGATCATGCCCGCAACTTCTACAATGGAAATACCTCCAGATGCCCCAAAATATGCATGGCCTCTGGCTTTTGAACTTGAACGCACCGTATGAAACAGTTCAAGCGTAGTTGTGTGTTCGGATGAAGCGGGATTTCAACTCCACATTTCACAGTACACACGATCGGTGCAAGAATACGTTACCTTGCTCTCCGTCAATGTAGGTTATGGAACATTTTCCTGGATTTCTCAAAAAGGATGGAAACGGCTCCAAAGACGTTAGTGTCCATTCTGTTGTATCCAGTTCAGAGAAATCTCTGGATCCCATGTGGTAGATTTTGTTCTCATATTGAACCAAACAGTTAGAGCTGATCCAGTCGTCGAGTACTGGCAGATAAAGCCTCCACTCGTCGTAAACGGGATCGTATATCTCTGTGATTCTGTCGTCCCCAAGGACAATGGGAACCCTCTGCTGGAGAGGATCAGGTAAGCTGGAGTTCCGGTCCTCGACGAGACCCATGAAGTGATTCCACTTTCCGTTCTGCAAGTTTGCGGCTTCTTCCCTCCACTGGAATCGAGGTGACCACTCGTAACATCGGGTTTGCACCTCACAAGGAACGTCGTTGGCGCAACTAAGTCCTCCACAAGTCAGTACTTTTCCCTCGTTGTCTCCGTCAGGAACGTACCTACCGCCTATGAAGTACACTGTCTGAGGAAAGTCGTCCAGTGGCCTGGAGGAATCTTCATAACCAGGGCACCCGAACAGTTCCACACTGACAAGAACTCGACCTCGGGCAGCACCGTTCCACACTCCTCCGACGATCATGGCCGCCGTCTCTTCATTTAAGGGGGGCCCAAGTGGGGGGGACGTTGGCTCCTCAGTGGTGGCGGTTGTCGTGGTCTCCGTTGTCAGAGGTGGGAGGACAGAGCAAAAGTCCACGGGAACTTCAATGACCTCGTGGGATCTTCTGGGCTGGTGGAGATATCCGATCGTGTCCCAGGAATCTGTGTCTGAATCATATTGAAGCACTTCCGAAAACGCGCAATCTCCTTGATCGTCACATCTTGGGTGGCCAAACACAGTTGGCTTTCCCCTGAAGCCGTGGAGAGAAGCTGGGTCGGCCGCGAGGTCAGTGTACGGGCGGAACTTCTTAGCCTCGAAGTGCTGGTGTTCGAGGTTAAACCAGAACCCACTTGCCATCAGAATGCCTGGTGACAATGAGAAACACTGAAGACAACGCAACGCTGAGTACAGTGAAACTCGGGTATAGTGACATCCGGATATAATGACATCCCGCCTATAGTGACAAACCTGAAGAACCATTTTTTATCTTATGGGATTGCCACTTGGGTAAAGTGACAACCCGCTCATAGGGACAATCTCACTTCGACCAAACTGTGTCACTGTATCCGGGTTTCACTGTACATTAGTTCTACAGTTGCCGCCGCTTATACCGACATCATCGGGACTGGGCAAAATTGTCGGTATATCCGAATTGTCGGTATATCCGGCAGGTGCTTCTTTTGTAGAAAATGTTCTGTCCTCGGACATTTTGTCGGTATATCCGAATTGTCGGTATATGCGATGTCGGTATAAGCGGCGGCAACTGTACAGTGAAATATCATTCCTACACAAACGGCCTGTATTCAGTACTTACTCCCCTGGACGCAGCCTGATGGTGCTTAACTTTCGTGCACGCACGTAGACTTTTTACCTGGAACTCCGTCAATCTCAGTGTAGGCACAACGTCCAGGCCTATTGAGCGCATCAGGAACTTCGTACAAGGGTGTATAAATCCAGTCTGTTGTGTTTAAGAGGACAGCATTGTTTGTGATCTGATAGATCTGTGCATCTTTCTGCAGCAAGCACTCAAAAGTTGCCCACGGAGCATTTGGCAGATCTCTAGAATAGCGGCTCCAACGGTCATCCTCTGGCTTGTAGACAAACACGTTCGTATTGAGGCCCAGGGCCATGGGCACGAGGGCTTCCGACTGTGTCTCCAGGTCTACTGCCAGGGCCATCAAATGACCCCACTTCGTCTCCAACAAGTTGGCAGAGTCCGTCCATTGACCGTCAGGCCTCCATTCATAGCACTCAGTGACGTCAAACCTCAAGCCATCCTCATTCCGGGAGAGGCCGCCGCACACCAGCGCCCGGCCAGTCGAGATATCATCCGGATCAGGCTGATAGTATAATCCTCCGGTTAAAAATATAGGAATAGGATAGTCGTCCACCGGGGTGGACTCGCGGCCGGGGCACCCGAAGAGTTCAACTCCGCTGATCGCCTCCTCGTTGTCGTCGATCCCCCCTACTAGGAGTGCCACGGTGTCTTGAGCTTCGGCACCAAACTTGCCTCCCACGCACATGACGATGCCTATCCAAAACAACATTTTTGTCCAGGTCATTCTGACTGACGGGGAACTTCAACTGTGCCTTGATTCATGTGGTCGGGTTGGCGAGTTAGTGACGACTGCACATAAGTTGTTATCATACAATTCGGAGTGATTGGTATTCTGTAAATACCCCTACTGATTGCAGGAGAAATACAACGGTGATAACTGGCCTTATATTGCCCTGTACTGTCCTCAGACGGGTCAAATTACCTCAGTCAAAACTCGAAAAATATGGCGCTACAATACGGGCAGGCAAGATATAGTTGTGACGCGAAATTGTTGCTTCACTTTCGATTATTTTATGCGGAGGAGAAATATTCATTGTCTGCAGTGAACACTAGGGTGGGTCCCTCGAGACGATTATTTTTTTCAAAATGCACTCTCATCAGCAGTTGCGACTGATGTAGAAAATAAGATCGCACCCAATCAGACTGACATTGGTCCACACAAAAAGGTTCTACAAGGCTGACAAGGTGTTGGAGCAGGGCACCTTCCTGAGGGACAGGGGTCAATGCTACTGTCACTGTATGAGATATTCTTTATTAACTGCGATCCTTCTGATCAAAAAGTATTAATCCACTTTTTTCAGAAATTTAATTTTAGCATGCTTTGTGCATTAAACTCATGACCAAAAGTGAGGTATTACTTCAAACTAGGAAAAAGTGTATTTACACTTTTGCGTTCAGAAGGTCACATTTCATAAAAAAAATTGAAGTGAACACATCCAATTTTTCCTCCCAGGGATGCCAGTTTCCTTCAAAGTACATTCGGCTTCAAGCCAAAGCTTGGCTGGACTCGGAGCCAGAGAGACAAGTCCAACTGCAGCTTGACTTATAGAAATTGCTTGCTGTCTACGCCAACTGTTGCTGGGGGATTGAGTGCCAAATACAGAACAGAAAGTGAAGTTAAGCACACTTCAAGGTGGATCGTGCACCTCAGCTGAAGCCTCACACACTTTGCAGACTTCTGGGAGTTCTGCATGTCGGAAATAGGCTTCTTTTGGTTGTCACACTTGCACAGTTGCTGCGTGCAAGAGATCGAAACACGACTCAGTGGGGAGGATGTGGGGGTCATCTGGGAGTGTCTATGGGGTGGTCTGACCCCCGTCCAAAGTTGTCTGGCCTCAGAAATTGCCAGTTTTGGCCTTGGATGTTGAGAATGGCTGCTCAAATGCCAGAGTGCTGGACAGCCTAAAGGGCCTGCAGAGGCTGAACCACGAGGCAAATGGCCATCATAGGACATCATGGGTGAGTGGGTCGGCCATTTTTCACCAAAAATGTGAGCAAAGCGAGCCTTCGGCTGATTCTTGAAAAAATATTTTCAGAACTTAGTGATTTTGATTGGCGTCCGACTTTTTTCGCCCCTTCCAAGAATATGTAGCAGTCATGCCAAAAATATACTCACATTATTCAAAACTGTCCACGAAAAAGTCCTGTGTCTCAACGTTATTTGTTAAAGGACAGATGCTGACATTCTTTGGCTCATTCAACAAGCAGGATAGCAGTCATGGCTTTTTTTATTTTCTATCAAGAGTAATTCAGGTCAATTTTACTAACAAAGAAATATATCATACAATGTTTTTCCACGAGGTCTCAGTTGGCCTGTTTTTGCATGGGCAGACGAACAGTGCGAATCCGAGGAATTTCGCCTCCTCAGCCGAATCTTTCAGTTACGCAGAGTGAGAACTGGATGCATTTGCATCAAGAGACATCCAATTCTGAGCGTTATTCTTACGCCTGACTGAAGGTCTGGCACTGCAATGAGTCCCAAGATCCCTCCCATCTACTTAGTCCCTCCCTTTCTTGTTGGTCAGGAAGTTTTGCATTTTAATTTTCGCCTAATTTGAGTAAATTTATTTGCCACCTCTACTCTGAACCGCGAGGTCGGATTCAGGACGCGAGGCTATGATATGAGGCTGGATATAGTGCCGGATATAGTGGCGATCTATCTACTCATACGGGCAGATTCTTGAAATCCCAATTTTTTTGCTCTGTAAGCCACTTGGGATATGGAGGCAACTTCTCTGCTTATAGCTGGTTAACATACCTAATTTTGTGTGTGCAAGCTCCACACCGATTTAAGGACCTCTGTGGCGATTGACTTGGCAAGGTAGGGACATTGCTGATGCAAACCCAAGAGCAGAAGAAAATTGCATGCTGAGCAAAGTTATTTTTTCCTACATAAAAGAGCTGTCCCATTGCAAATTTGCTACACATTGTGGTCTTGTGCAGACTTTGTTCTGTCTTATGCCTTGCACGTGTTGAAAAACACTTGTTGTTCTTATGTATTCTCATCTGCGACCGTTTCAAGGTCAAAGTCGAGGTGCAAAATTACATTTACTACACAATCATAGCAAGCCAAAAAGGCTGTCTGTTTCTTCATTCAGAAGGGTAGAAGGCCGCACCATTGAACCCGGAGGGACCGAACTTGGCGATGAACCGTAATGGGGTACGGGTTGGGTCATGACCGGGTGGTTGGCCCTGACGGAGTCCTCCAAGTGGGGGCCTATTAAGGGCCTTAAGGCCCCTTTTAGTCATTTTGGGGTGAAGTGGGCCCCAAATATAAAAAAAGTTACTCAAGTCGCCCCCGGAATCCACAGTTGGCTGTCTCAGGAGCAACCTCGGATGTCTCTGAAGACTGAAACCAAGGACGCCGAAGGCAAAAATCATGAAAACAGTCCATTTTGGGAGAGGGACTGTTTTCAAATTTCAGATCAAAGAATTAAAATATCATGCAGGTAGTCAAAAATTTCTTAGAAAGTGTCTGTTGACAGTAGGAAGAAGACGTGTAGCATTAATTCTTTACATAACTTCCAGTAAAGTGGTCCAAGAGTGTGTAGTTGTGTCCCAAGGTCTGTTGGAGTGAACAAAAGAAGTGTTCCGGGCAATCAAGTGGTACTTTTCAACCCGTTCACACCAAATTGCACAAAAAGGGTGAGAAGAAGAATGTGCGCGACAAAATAGAGTTTGGGAGTCATTTTTATCAGCATTTGAGAAATAGCCTGTGCTGACGGTGTCTCCTGCAACCTGGCTGCTTGTGCGCTACCCTCGCTCTACCATGTGGAATGTTTTTAGGGATGTCACACTTTAAATCACTACGAGTCGGCGAGTTTTTATATGGAAAACACACCTACAGGTTGAGTGATTCAAACCACAGTTAATCGACCCTACTCAGGAAACGACTTACACTTCTCAAAGTCATTTGAGATCTTGGAGTTTCTCTGGTTCTTTGGCGAGGTCTTTTGAGTAAGTGGGGAGTGAAACACTTTTGAGACCATGTTTGGCTTTTCGTCAGCTTAATGCAGCTGCTCAAGTCATCCATCAATGAGATTGTGGCCATGTACAAGAATGGTGCGCCTCTTTCCCCCGGGCCTCTGTACCACGTACCGACACTGTGACTTGATGCCTAGATGCCTTCTTGATGGCTTTTTCCCCGTAATCTAACACTGCTTAGGCGCTGTGGGTGGGTAGTAAAACAGAACTGTGCAGCAGTGCAGCAGTCGAGGGCGGGCCATACGGTAGTTCGAGCGGGCTGTGTTGCAGCTGCTGGATGGCCCACTGCACTATATGCCCCTTAGACACGTAAGACATAATGTGCGTGGGTCAGAGAAAATTTGGGAAGGAGTCAACAAAGAAAGTGAGGTCAAGCTTTAAATATTCATCTGAGCAAAGAGAGAAAAGATTTTCCTTGCTATGCATCCAACTTTTGATGGCAACTGCAGGTGCTGCTCATGGACCTGTCGAAGTGGTGCGCGCGCGCAAGGTTATGGATGCTCGAACCTGTGCGTCGATAACGTGCTTGAGGCTCGTAAAGGTTATCTCGCACCAGGCCGGGTTGTGACAGATGAGTACTCATAAGCACTCGGACGCGCGTCCCGAGAGTCACCATGCCCGTTGCACGCCCACAAAATTCAGCTGATGTCCACAGACAGATTTATGAGCTGGAATTACTTTATGACCCCCCTTGTCATCAGCCAAATCGCACAGAAGCTGGCAAGCAAGAATTATGTTGGGATGTCGTGCTGTCACCCGAAAAATTCATTTTCCACAGAAAGCGACAACTCTTTCAAAAACTTTTCCCTAAACACTGTCTACTACTCAGGGCAGATACAAAAGTCAGTTTTTCCAGCTGTAGTGCAATAATTACGTTGCATGACCACCCAAGTATGGACGGAACAGCGCAACTTTTCTCGCTTATAAAAAAAATCTGGTCGGGCACATTTTTTTGCGAGCAAGTCAAGAAACGCTCCATTCTCTATGTGTCGTTGGGATCGGCACTACCACAGGTCCTCAATTGCAGAACTGATCACCAAACGAAGAACTGTTTGCTCTTTTTCATCAGAGAAGAACATATCGTTCACCCATTGAGAGCAATTAGGAAGGAATTCCCAAGTCCACAACAATTATTACTGACTAATCATGTTTAATAAATGGCCCTCACACATGGTGATAAACTGACATCATAGTTATAAACTCACAGCTGGGCAAGAAGCACTTTACGGTCCGACTTTGGATTCTGCCGCTAGAGGGCGTTGACGACCCGAGGGCGGAAAGACCTTGCCCAGCTGTGCCTTTATAGTTTAACGCCACAGAGTAACTATACCTAGAGTGGCCCTTCCCCTCCTTCCCTTCAGCGAGTTACAGCACCCCCTTCCCTCAGAGGGATAACTCAGAGACAACACGTCTTTTATGTACTG
>JAAUXU010153238.1_pt1 | contig 24698 bp, 28 predicted proteins | sample 7278151 | NCBI WGS metagenome assembly JAAUXU01 (sample SAMN14350113, study PRJNA611818) | marine sediment metagenome | isolation source: surface marine sediment (1.8m) | place: French Polynesia: Moorea | collected 2018-08 | reverse complement strand
GTTCAGTTCCAGTAACCTTTTCCATGTTCACGTTCATGTTCCTACCGTTTAAGATACCGTAAGATTATGTTGATTTGTTTCAGACGATGCCAATTATATCATATCTCTAGTACTTAAGAACGAGTGTAGTTTTAAGACCAGCCATTTCTACTCGAGCTCCGCAGCACGTACCTCTAAGACTTGGTGTAAGCGTACTTTGCTTGAGTATGAGCACTTTGTCCTGGGTCGCTTACGCTGTATCTCTTTCGTAAGGACACACCATCTCTGCCGTCGTGAAGTGAAAACCTGAGAAAGTTTGAGAGTGCACTGCAGAAGTACAACATGTCAGCATCGCAACTCACCACCGAGAAGACCGAGTATCATTATGGCAGCATCCTCATCGACTGCCTCTCTTTCAGAGATACCATAGTCACAGAGGTGAAGCAGGGGATCTCAGTCTACGGACAGGCCATACAGAACAAGTACAAAAGAGACATGGCCTTCATTGTGGCACAGGCGACGCATTTGCCTTATGTGTACACAGCTCAGTTGTGTCTCGATCTCAGTGTTGCTTTCTCTCAACATCTTCAGGTACCGGACTTTGACCACAAGCTAGAACATCAGATCTGAGACTAGGATGTCATTAGAATCATTATGGAGATGCAGAAGAAGATTTGTGATCAAGAGTTCGACATGGACATGAAAATTGACCTTATGGAGGAGGCATCCTCATGGCAGGCCAAGTGCCAAATACAGCTTACAAAAGAGAAATCAAAGAGAACTGAAAGTCTGTCCCACAATTGGCTACCACTCCAAGTAAGTCCTGCGTCTACCAGATGGCAGAAGCCGTGCACATCTCATAAAAGTAACTTTCTGTAAGAATCTTGTATTTTCAATGAGAGAAGCTTGTATTTTCCTTTAGCTCTTGACAGTAGAGAGGCCAATCACTGAATGTCTGTAGCTCTAAAACTAAGCCTTTTTATATGACTAACTTATAACATAAGGAACAGGAGAAAACAGGTGGGCCTAATGTGCTTGTTATTTCATGTCCAGTTATCCACTGAGTGATCTTCATAAGTGAGGTGGTCTTGCGCATCCTATTAGTAAAGCAAGGTTTTGTTGTCATGCTTCACTGTAGACTGGGCAGATGTTGAATCAGCATTGTCTTTGTCTTCGTTGTGTTGAGTAATGAGGGGTCAGCACATTAACTCACAGATTCAAGGCCAGCAAGAAAACTCGTACATTTCAAATCTTCAACTTTCGGAAAAGCTATGGGTGATAAGCTTCTGCTATTGAGAACGCTTCCACAGGGAGTTAGTTGGTGGCATAGAACCGGCAAACAGATGTAAACATCCGAATTATGTATACGATGCATGCTTATCTGCACGTGTATGCAGCGTAACACTGTCGGCCCTTCGTGGCCGACCGTGTTACGCTCCAGACAAGCGTGTGAACAAGCCGTCAGACGGGTGGACGAGCTTCTGGACGAGCTTCTGGACGAGCGCTGAGTTGTATCCGCCCTCATTGCTGAGATGGATGACGTCCGCGTGGACCAATTTAGTGAGTAGGTAGCGGAACCGTCGGCACTTTCGGCAGTCTTTAACATTTTCAACCAGTCCAGCAGGTGGTTGCAGATCGTTTTGATAAGTTGCTTGTGTGTGTAACCCGTAACCGTAACCTTTTGCTTTCTGGATATCATATGTCCATCTTTTCGGCCTTCATTTCAGCGGTTTCTGCAGACTGCCTGTTAATTCTGATCCACATTGCTCAACCTTTGAAGTCCTCAGAACTTTTCGTTCTCAGACAGTTCGTTTCTAAGGCTCGAAATTCCCGTGGAAACCAGACTTGACGAAGCAGAGGCCTCTGGAGGTTTGTTAGCCTGGAGGTGCGATACCTGAAGGTCGGCTTTCACTAACACAAGTCTAACACAAGTCCTTTCCTCAGCGCCTCCGTCACCTTGATGAGGTTGGAATCTCCTTTTCTCTGCGATATGAATGATACGAATGAAAGTAGTGACATAGGTGTGTCTTGGTATACAAAAAATAATGCACAGGCCTGTGTAGCCTCAAAACTTACACTTTTTTGGACAGATTCCTTCAGTCTTTCGCTATACTCGAAGTCCTCGTGTGCCACTTCTGCTATCAATCTCGTCGTTTTTCTTTATGAGATTGATGATCTCTCCTTCCGATTCCGTTCTTGTTGGGATTCGGTTGACATAGGCATCGTCGAGTTTTGGGCAACATATTATACCTACACTTCGTGCGCCAAACAGAGTATGGATCCCAGAGCTTCAGCTATCCAAGTACAGCTACGCACTTGGTCAATGTTGTACAAGCACATGCTACATTTGGAGAGTCATTGTTAGCTGGGTGATTCCCTGTATAGCGTACGTGATGCAAATGTAGGTAGCCCTTCAGTTGAGGAGTGACTGCTTCTCCCTACATCTGCCCAAGCAAATTTTCAGCAGCGCCTTGAAAACTCATTGAAACAATAGCGATCACTTTATTCTGTCTTAAGCACATTTATGCGTCATTCTGAACTCACATATGTACTAGTAATGGAAGCGGCATGTTCAGCTTCATTCGAAAAGTTACTCCTACTCTGCCAAACATAGACGGATCTGGTCGGTTCTGGTTTCAGGTCCCAGGTCAGCCTGAGTGTCTTTGAGAATGCTTAAAATTGATTATAATTTAGGCAGGTTTCGAAAGTAAAACTTTATAAGAGTTCGTGTAAAGTTCCTCGGTTCAAGTTACTTTTGAGGCATAAGGTCATTCTGTGCTGTTGCTAGTAGAGTCACTTTAAGTACGAGCATCGAGTGAAGCTAAACATGTTCCCCTGTGTAGGACAGGTCAGCATTCTCGCATTACCCACTATATAATGCTCATTGCTATACGCTATTGCGTGTACGAGTACATCTTTACGTCAAGCCTCAATGATTATCTGTTAAACTCGGTTCACCGCTGTCTTCTACCACCTTGGAAAGTCTGTCGGGGTCACTGGTAGGCTTGCTGCTGCCTTCACCTGCCTCTAAATTTGTCGCCACTGTTGCGGTTTCTTCATCTTTGGCGGGCGTCATGTTCGCTTGCGTCCCTTCGACTGTGACAATCTTTTCTTGGTTCTTGGGCCCATCCTCAACGTTTTCCATGCTCCTGCTCTTCGTGATCTGGTCTTTCTCATTCGAATTTTCTTCTTTATTCGCCGCCGTGATGGCATTGAGGCGTTCATCAATCTCAACACTAATGCCCGAATGATCTGAGGCTTTGGTGTCGTCAATCTTCTTTGCCGCCTCCGTAACTTCTCGCACCGTTGGAACGTCGGTTACGTCATCATGAGACTTCTCGTCAGATGAGCGCTTTCTGGCACACTTGCCCACCTGCAAAAATAATCCTTTTGTTTTCCACCCTACATCAGCGTATGAATCTTTCCGCCACTCAAGATGAATGAGAAGGTACATAGCAGACCACCTGCTTCCAGCGCAAAAGTAAACTTCGCTTGTGCGTGAAAGGCTCATTTTTACAGCATCACCAACTTTACTCAATCAGGTTATCAAGTTACGTACGCGAATATTGACACACAAAAGCGAGGGACGTCTTTGTACAGCTTAACACACAGAGAAAGTTTTCTCTGCCCATCACGCGGTGGCGCGCACATTTCCACTGCTTTCTCCCGGGACTGATTCGTTGTGTCGTTCCACGCGAAGGCCCTCCAAACCTGCGCCAGCAGGTAAACTTCCCCGGTCCTTGTTGAAACCGTCGTGTAAGACTTTGCGTGGTTTTTGAGCCATTCCAATCCCGTCGTTATCGTCGTAGTCAGGATCGGCCTCCCGTATAGCAACGGCCGCAATCGCGATGGAGCCGCAATTTGGAGCGCTGACGTCAGTGTCCATGGTTGGTCCGTCTGGACTCTCTGACTCAGGTGCTCCCTCGACCCCGGGCAAGACCTCCTTTGTCCCGCTACCGCCTTTGGGTGACAAAGCTCCAGGAAGCTTCAGTGCTTCAAACTGAGCTGTCCCGTCTCCCTTCATTTCTGTCACAGCATTGGGAATGATGGTCTGGTTGTCCCCGCTCTGCAAACTGCTGGCAGAGACACGGCTGAGTTGCAATGAGTCCTGCAAATGCATGCGGCCAGAAATGAAGCAATATATTTACAGCAAAGCAGTGACTACGTAAGATTTTTTCAGCCATGTGAATGTACATCCACTGTGTCCATCAATCTGTGGAGACTTTCGCACCCTTCTTTTCTCCATGTGGAGACAGTGTATGAGGGTCTTCTCCAACAAGCCCCAAATTGCCCTAGGATTGATGTGGTCAGGTCGTATTTCATAAAATTCACACCATAACTATTAACATTCCTAATCTATCAACAGTGTCTTATGATAAGGCTAGCGTTTTGGCAGCAACTTTTGCCGCAAATGCTCAATGAGGCTACACTGAACTGTGTCTTTTGATAAAGGCCGATGGTTAAAGAAACCAGACGAGGACAAAACGAGGTGCTACAAAATCTCGGAACAATTTTCAACAAAGCGGTATGCATGATATTGCATAGTCTTATCACTGCGGTACAGGGCGGTTCGAAAATGCTCCACAAAGTGACGGACGTACTGTAGGTGGGAAGGAAAGCTGAAGTGCCCTACATTATACCGAAACAGCATGCTGTTGAGAGTGCTGCAAGTTATAGCTACTCAGTAAAAGTACTCCTCATTACTGGGCTGACTAGCGCGGCTTTTTTACAGTACCCTGTCAAATGAACTGAGAATCTCTGTTCTTTTCTCCTCTAAGGTCTTCTTCACAATCTCTCCGGCCATTGAGGCCCCATAGAGGCTAATATTTGCTGTGGTACTGGCAACAGCAGCAGAATCCGCACCGTCCACCACATCCTAGCAGATTATGGTATATTCATGCCCATTGTACAATTGTGCACTGCCCTTCTTCACTTTTTACCTCTCCCTCGGGAAGAAGTCTTCCCCCTGTCTGGCCCCTGTCGAGGATACTTGCTACTGTGCTGCTGCCACATCCCATAGTGACGACAGGCACAAAGACCTCACCAATTGACACCTCTCGCCCAGAGGTTGGTAGAGACTAAATGTGTTACTTTGCAACGAATGCATGGACATGGGGGAAAAAATCCCAGGGGCTTTCCAAAACGGGCCCGCCCGTAATGAGTGCTGTAATTGTGGAAAAGAAAGAACTTACGGAGTTTACTGCAACATAACGTTATGCCGACATAGGGCAGAGAGAGACCACAAAAAGCCGAAGGCCGAGCTCGTATGTGCGTATCTGGGTCCTTTCCTTCTCTGCGACCAAGGTAAAGGCTCATAACTGGCTCAAACATATCAAGATTGCAACTCGCCGGGCTCAGAACAGTGAAATGACGCAAAAGAGAAAGCTGCCATGAAAGTACCTGCGTTAGCCACCGACGTCATTTGTTTGAGGAATGTAAAATTCCACGAGATGGGCGTTTTTTGTGCGCTGCACACACACTTTTGCTGCGAAGGAAAGTGCATTTTTCCATTTTTTGTCACCTTCGTCCTGGGCGAAGGTGTCGCCTGCTGTGCAGAACATTGCTCTCAAAGAACTGGAAATGCGATGCTGCAACAACCCGCACGGTGAGGCCACGCTCTCACATAAATGAACCACACTCTCATTCACCTGTATAACTCGACAATGGCATTTTGCATTAAGACAATGTTGAGCACTTCTGTCAACATGCGGCGAACTGATGGTTCCGTGCTAAGCAATGTCATCGGGTGAGAGCTCAACATTGCTCTGTTCTGCCATATTCACTAACATGGTCCTCAGCCTCCGATTGTCCGTGGTCAGTTCCGCTTTAAACTTCTTCAAGGAGGCTTCCAGTTGGTCTTGACGTTGGATCACCTCTTGGAGGTCAGGCTAAGCAGCGAAAGCAAGTAAAAACGTCTTGATCATTGCCCCGGAATAGGAATCAACACTTTCATACGTACTCCCGTGGCGAAGTTCGTGACGTCCCTGATGATATTCTTGCTGGAGGAGACATCTTTGTAGATACTATACCAACTGCTGGGGTGTCGCTCGATGTAATCGATCTGGGTGTAGAACCTCTTGAGGATGAATGAAGGCACCATGCGCTCCACATCCAAGACCAGCTCAACCTTTACGTAAAGCTCTATTCCATGTCATACTAGAACACAAAAAGCGTGGGGACCCTCCTATGCGTACCTGCAATGCAAGTCTTTTCAGCACTGCTTCCTCTTGTACAGCCTGGATATCGTCCACTGCGAGACCGACGAGCAAATTAACAATGATAATTGACATGACTACGAGAAAGAAAGTAAACACGATGGTGGTGGCCGTTGGATATGGAGTTTCGTCTGAGTCATTTTCTGGGTAGAAGAGTGATTCGTATTCCAACTCTCCCAGCATCATAACGAAGGTCTTCAGCAGTGAAGAACCGGGTTCTGAGAACGGACCCTGCAAATGTTCGTAAGATAACCTCAGTCAGTAACCTGATTGCTCTTCGAACTGATGACTGCTTCGAGAACGTGTATGTAGTACAGTGAGCACCTCTCTGGTAAGAAGCAGCATATGAAATCCCAAGCTAAATGCAACGATGAAGATTAGGAAAACCACGGAGAATTTGATCATGGTTCGAAAGATGTCCAAGAACATGATGATGTAGATTCCCAGGAAAGGTAAGGTCCTGATTTCACCCAGCAAATTAAGCCATGCCATTACAATGACAAGGCATCCTATCTCCCATTGCCAACACTGGAAAGAAATCATACGCATACGAACACTTGTTCATATATACAGACATATGTACTCAAGCACGTACATCCCGAACTGTGGCAACATTATTACTGAACGTACTTCTCTGAACCCCGTCTCCTTTGCACTGTTTTCGACGTCTACCACGAGCAGAAGGGAAAAGATGTTGATGGTCCAATCAATAAGGTTGGTGAGCTGAAAGTACCTGGTGCCAGCCTTGAGAAAGATGAACCATGTCAACATTCTCAACGAACGATTGAATAGGTGTTGTAGTCCGCTTTTTTACCCTGTAGAATTGCATGAACTCAAAGAGAGCCTGAATGGCGACCGTAATTATAATTCCGATCTGAGTGCCTCGTTCCCATGCGCTCCTCTTGGGCAAGATTATCCTGGAGCAAGCAAGCAAACAAACCATTTGTATGTGTGTACTACAACTACAAGTAGACGATGAGGACACCCATGAAAATGCACACGTCTTTAAGGTCAGGAGAGTTAACTATTCTCGATTCACATCCCGTCACGAAGACAAAGTTCTTCCGAGGTGAGCTGATCATCTTGATGTAACAGCTAATGTAGTATTTTTTCTGGCACTATCTGGCACGCAATTTCATTTCTTTGTGCTGAACTCACGTTGCGTCATTGTTGTTGCTCTCGGTGCCACAGGGGTTCTCATACAAGCTGGCGTACTCTGCTGGGCTTGGCACCATCAGGACGTAAGACGTGAGGAAAGTCAAGAAGAGGATGTACAGGAGCAGTTTGGCGTAGAAGACATACCGCCCGATTTGCCTCCACTTGAAGCGGACCAGTGCCAGACAGAGCGGATGCCGCAGCAAATCCTGTCGATGTGTAACGATTGTCACATATTAATACAGCTAGTGCGGGTCTCACGGCGGGGTTCTCTTCTACATTGAGTCGCACCTTTCGTTTCTGATTTGCCATAATCGTAAGCGGATGGTTGTCCTTGATCACCTTCCTGTTTGTGTTGTAGCAGTCATCAAAGCTTTTCACCATGTTCATGCTGTCCACGGGGCAGTAGGTAAATTCAACGACTGAAAGAAACATAGTTCATCTATGCAGTGGAATCAGCTTAAACTAGTTCATTTTGTACGGGAAAGAATTCCGCTCATCCAAAAGGAGCTATGTAGGACTTAGTAGAGATCTTGCTTTCCAGAAAAACTCCCCTTAGCCTAATATCCGATTTATTCAAATACTTATCAAGCGGAGACTGCTGTGCCACTATAACATTAGTACCGGTCCGTAGGACATATAACATACATATTCTTTCAAAAACAATGTAGTCAGAGGTAAGGGAAATGATTGTACTGCTGCCCTCGTGCGCACGAGGATACTTACACTGGCGTTCTCCCTCTCCGTCGGGCTGGTGAACCCTGGTGAAGTTAAAGGCGTCGTCGATGAACTCGTAGTCAACCTTGATCAGGGCTCCAGCGTCGTAAACATTAGTCGACTTAGGCATGGCTTGACCCTCCTCTTCAATCGACCGTTCCACAGTAATGCACTGTCACGTTCAAGCTCAACTCACTCCTCCACGTCGATGTTCCACTGGGTTCTGCTTTACCTGATCAAAGACCATGCCCGCCAGCTGTGGATAAATCCTAATGAGCATTCTCGTTGGAGTCTCGGGCACGGGGGTTCCGCGGCTGTCGGACACCGTGAACGTGGTGCGGAGAGTGCGGCGCCAATCGGGATGCTCCAAGATGGTGCGGACTACGTCTCTGCAAGTATTATATTCGTGACGCCGGACGTACGTACGTCAAATGTGTGAGTCAATAGATGTAGCCTGGATGTAAAACGGAACTGCATACAGTGCCAGCTGAAATGTTATTTTCAGCGGTAGTGTGATTAGTGCAGTCGTAGTAAAGTTTTACTCATAGAGTTATTATCCCTTGAGACTGAAGGGTGTTGATGTTTTTGCCTTCAATTCTTTTGTCCAAACGCATCTTATTCAAGTTTGGATTTTGAATTTCTCAAAAATTTTCAGGTTTCTCTTGTTTTTATGCATGAAAGTTGTTCTTGTAAGTGGCTTTAAGTGTTCTTAAGGTGGTGAAATTCACTACATAAAGTGCATTTTTATTCCGTTCGTGAGAAATCTGTTCTTATAAGCGGCTTCTCCTGTACTTACTTTTTCCTACTCATTATGGCTATCTCCAGCACGTTTCTCCCATATGAGTCTTCAGTCACGATATTTGCTCCGTACTCCAGCAATAGGGTCACAACTTTTGGATGGCCGTTCTGGGCCGCCAGCAGTAGAGGGGTCGTCTTGGTTCGGTCCTCGGGGTCTACTGGTGCATCAGCCTTTGGAGAAGGCGTTAAGTTGTTTGCACCCTAAACTCTCACTTGAAGTCCCACCTCCAGTAGTAGTTTGGCGCAAGCGTAAGCTCCGACCTCTGCGGCGCAATCCAGCGGAGTCCACTTCTTAGTGTTTCTGTTGTTGACATCGGCTCCGAAGTGAAGAAGTCTGGTGACCACCCTGGCGTGATTATTGGCACAGGCGAGATGCAACGAGGTGTTCGAGTCTTCGTCCTCGTAGTTAATAGCATTGGGAACTCGCCTATCATGGCATTAAGTGTGAAATTGTCTGATATGCAAGGCAGACATTGACCCATAGGTATTTGTATATAACATGAGAGAAGTACAGTATGTACATGTAACCGAAGGGACTTGAATGGAACGCACACTCTTGGTTGAACGATTGACTAAAATCATTACTTGAGAACCAAGTCGACCACATGCGTCCATCCGTTTGTGCTTGCAAGATGCAGAGGAGTCTGTTCATCCTCATTCTTCTTGTCCACCATTTGATTCTTTGTCAAAAGGCTCTCATTGGCAGTTGCGGCTGCGTCCATGAGGATACGAACGCATTCGACGTGCCCGGCAGCTGCAGCTGCGTGGATAGCGAGGTTGTCGTAGACGTCATTGTCGGACAGAAGCGAGACTCCTCCGTCATTCTCAAGAAGCATCTGTGGCAGAAAGAGAAATCATACCACTTCAATCTTACTTGCGGTCACGACGATTAAACGATGGCCAGGAAGCGTATTGAAGTAGAATTCAATTTCATGCCTTCAATATTGCCGGTCTATTCTGCTCCGCCGCATGGAAGAGGACGGTCTTGTCGTCTTTGTCCTCCAGATTGACATTGGCGCCGAACTCCAACAGACGTTGACACGCCTCCAAGTGGCCCTCGTATGCAGCGATCATCAGTGGAGAGAATCCGTCACGATCCACAAGATTCAAATCAGCGCCTTGATCAAACAGATACCTGAGGAGGCGCACATTTTTGGTGTGCATGCCTGTTGGACCTCGGCAAGTAGGGATGTGTGGAAATGGAGAAGTGAAGCATCGCTGCATGGTAAGAAAGGAGTTCGGAGAGGCCGCTTTTGCAATTTGCGGTAATTGCTCTTTCTCAATGTTGTCCGCACTTTTCACGGCATTCAACATGGCTGAGCTAAGGCAGGAAGTAGTCACACGGATCCTTGGTGGGGACAGGATCGGGGATGTTGCGATATGCTTCACTATCCATAAGATAGTATGGACCTTGCTTATGAAATATATCCAAAGACAATATGTTGAATTTTTGCCCTTTCTGTGCAATGTCACGCACCTACCATAAACGTCAATGTACTAAGTACCGGTAGGTTAGTTACGTGTACGCAATCCCAGCTTACCTGATGACATGCGCGTGGCCGTTCTCAGCGGCTATGTAAACTGGCGTGTGCTCGGCAGCATTTCTCGCCTGGATGGCCGCGCCCTCCGACACCAAGATCTTCAGCGACGCGATGTCCCCGATGCGAGCGGCAGAATGAACGGGACTGATCGATGCCTGACGGCCAAAAGATCATTGTTACTGGGATAGTACGACTCCTACATTAGAAGCGAAATGATAGCACCATGTACGTTCACACAACCAATGAAAGTCAGAGAATGTTACCCTATTGACTGCATTGACGTCTGCGTGTCTTTCGACGAGAGCCTTGACAATATCTGAGTCGCCACTGCCAACTGCCAAGAGCAGGGGTGTTGCTTCATCCTCGTCTACATCGTGTAGCATCTATGTGTCAAGCATGAACCAACAATTAGTGTGAGCATTAGGTCAATTTGGGAATCTCGTGTGGACGTCCTACATTTGGTACAACACTCCATCTCAATCCTTTCTAGTAAAATAGAATGGAAAAAAATGTCTGGTTTTGGGTCCCGTCTCTGCCTTCAAAGTTCTATAGACACAGTACATTGGATGTTATGTCAACATCTCAAATTTGATGTCGACATGCTTAGTTACTTTCTAGTTGCTGCTAGACTGAAGCACTGTAGTGAAATGAAATTGAAAGCAAAATGTGTTCAGCTTTATCTTCGGAATCTGAACTACTTGTGATGTTCTGAACTTGTGGAGTAAATTTTCTTTGCCAGAGAGGGGATCAAAATTTTTGTGGAAAACCATTTAACCGTCTCTTCACTATTTGACTTTTGGTAACAAATCTAAAATGCACTCAGCCAAATTTTCATGCATTGGCATAACCTAGTGAGGATGTGCCGCCATCGTCCAAAACCATTTTTTTTACTGTTTGTGCATAGACACGAGCTTAAGGAACATTGCACATTAAACAGAAGGATTAGGAAAATAAGGGAATGCGTGCAGATGATATCGCAGCTTTCAATTTTTGACACATTACTGGACCGAAAGCAGAAAAGAGAGTGGTCAAAAGTGACCATACGTCCAATACAATGTAACCGTCAGTAGCAGAGCCCCTACTTCATCACGACATCTCTATCTCTGACCTGTGCACAGAAAGTGCAAAAAATTGCTGGGGATGATGACTTTTGCCGCTGGCTGGACGTAGGCGCTGTCCGTGCTTCCGACAGTTATAGCGATGTGAAGGATGTACTTACCGTTCTGACGTACTCCTGCCCGAATTGTTCCTCGGCGGCCTCAAGGAGGACAAATGCTACGCCCTCGTTGCCCTCCTGGCAAGCCTTGTGGAGCGGGGTCCTCAGGTCGCTGTCCAGAGCTCTCATATCGCACCCAGACGATAACAGAAGTCGAGCAACCTCTGGGTGACCGTACGTAGAGGCGATGTGCAGTGGGGTGCTGGACTGGACGTCTTTGGCCTGCACAAAGAGGAAACGATTTGTTCCTTTTAAAGCAATGATACTTTGCACTACAAGTATTGCGGTAACATAGCGTGTGCATGGAGAAGTTTCTGCAGAAGCATTGAAGTAAACTGTCATCGTTTTCCACACTGACGACTCATGGTTCCAGAGATACCTCTTTCTTGGTGTCGTCGAAGCTCAACAGAGCCTGTACAGCCAAAACGTTCCCCCTGATAGCAGCGTGATGAAGAGCTGTCATGTCATATCGGTCCACTTGATTCACATGGGCACCGTGGTTCAGGAGAAACTTTAAAAGACAAAGTGCTATGATGAGAGAGCAGAAAAATGTAATTTTGTCATTGACTGCTCATACCATAGCAATTCAACTCAAAGAAATCATGTCCCCCCTTTATTTGGGGACGACGTTGCTCAAAGGGGACTTTTGCTTTGTATTGCTGAGCTTCACAGGTACTAATTTTGCAAACTTTGTTCACTTAGTCCAGTCTTAAGCAAAGACAACTCCGGAGAGAAGAAGAAGAGCAGAAATCAAAGAACCGTTTGCTCGGTATGAGGGGCTTTGTTGGTAGTACAAGGAAATGGTGCCAGCACCCAGTGTTCGTTGCATGGAATGTTTTGATAGAATTGTAAGAGAAATTGCTGTACTCACGTATGATAACTCCACAGTGGAATGCTCATACTTGAGAATACGTGGAGGTAGAGTGTTCACTGCACTTAAATACACGTACTCACATCTACTGCATTCCGTTCGCTGTCGTCGCCACTGTCGTCCCATCGTCGAACCTTTCTCTTGGCGTACCTAAACGTAACGTGACTCACGTAGCACTGGACGGAACAAACGAATTGTAACGTTAAGACTATGGTCAAACCTTGCAGCATAGTGCAGAGGTGTCATATTGTCGTCCCCTTCAATATCGACATCCGCACCGAGTTCCAGCAGGAGCCTCATCACCGCCATATGAGAGTACCTGGCCCCATCATAACCGTCAAAGCTCTGTGTAGGTCGGCAAACTAGCCATTTGATTCACTCGAAAAAATTGCTCAGCGTCGTGTGCATTAACTGCTGGGATATGCCCATGGCCCAAGCTTGGTGATGTCATCACCACCTGACCTGACCACAACTGAGACAATACCCTCGGTCCATCTACACCCCCAACAGCCATGGTTAATTCGAAGATTTTGTACTGTTGCTCTTTCTGCGACCGACACATGGTGCGTGAAGTACTGTGATTCTATGGCTTATATCAAGTACCTGGCTGCGTAGTGGAGAGGACCTAAACCCTTGAAATCAAGCTCATTGACAGAGGTCGCCACTGCCTTCTGAGGAAGGGATCTTAACACGTCGAGGTCGCCATCACGACAAATCTACTCATAAAGTCATAAACTGAAACAGTCATGAGTTCCTCTTACAGTATAAGTATAACCTGATGAAGCATCGCCTTTAGCTTCGCTTCCCTTGGAAAAGCCTCAGCCTTCCCTTGAGCCAAGTTTGGCAACTCTGAGGTTACCTCCTCTAGGGGGAATGAATCCATTGAGCTGTATATATCACACACCCAGCAGTTCAACTGTCACACATGAAGTTGAAACTGCATGTAGATCCTTTCGTATCATGTAGGATTGTTTACTCAATCTTTACTTCGGTCATACCTCCGTGTACTATGCACATACCTACATTTCTGCGTAACTGAAGTTCTGATTTAAGCGTTTGAGCTTCAATAAGTATAACCGTACAAAAATGCCCTATTGGCCCGTGGAACAGCTAAAGTTAGGATGGTATTATGAAGACCGCATTTAATATACATGCGTAAAGAGTACACGCCCCATCAAACCTTTATCTCGTGACGTTTAAGTTGATGCGAACAATCCTACGGTCAGGTATTTTTTTTTGTCACTTCATACTAAAGGGCCGCCCAATAATTTAAAATCATCAATTTCAATGAAAAAAGTTTATCTCTCAATTTTATATCTTCTTTGGCCTGCAAACACTCCTGAAGTGAAACGAACAAACATTTTTGCAATGATGTGAATAGTTCTATCAGCGTCCCACGAAGCAAAAACTCGTCTGTATACAACGTACATCACCGCAATACAAAATTTTTGTATGCAATGCATACTATTAATTGCATGAGTGGTATTGCAAGTCCCTAGTGTACAAGATCAAGTAATTTAAACAATAGACGATCTCTCTGTACAAATCTAGAGATGCTTCAGAGATGACCATCAGGGATTGTCAGGCAACTGCCGAGATTGTCCCAATAGATCTTGATTGCTCATCATGTACAATGATGTCCTCCAAGAATTCTGAGTGATGACTTGCATCTCGTCCTACCCATGATAGCTCATGTTTCATTCATGCGTCTCATGGACATTTATTCTGCAGATGGTTGCCTGTAAATACTTTTGGTCGGTCACCTTGGACCGCGTGCCAAACTAGCTTCTCTCCAAACTTGCTCCATATGACGTTGGAACACCCTAGCAGTCTGATTGCTCCCTCTATTTCCTTGCTTGGTTTTGTACATCGTGCACTGAACCCATTACTCGTGTTGTAACTTGTCTGATGGGCAGGAGAGCGTCCAACTGCATTGTCGCAGTTTGCTGCCATGTCCTTGGAGGTGTTTTGGGAGAACCACTGGGACCAGAGACACATCCATCTTTTTATGTCCTGTCTGCAACTTCGAAGTTTCTGCCAAGATTGCAGCCTACAGCAACTATGTACTACACGAGCTTTTCCTTCTACCGGCAATCCTCTAAATTACTAGCAATCCTGTTTAGAGCTCTTTGAACCTTTGCGTACTTTAATCTCTTCTTGGGTGGCGAACGTCCCAAATCAAGGTGAAGGAGCCTCCTCTGCCACTCTGCCATTTCCAACTTGAAGGTATCACGAATGATTGAAGGATGATGCTTCGAAAACGTAGTTCCAAAAATTCCTTCCAAAAATTCTGTCAATGATTTTTAAGAACCATGGAAATACAATTTGGAGTTAAGCACCCCAAACTCCGGGATCAACTCATGAGACTCTAGAACATAAGAACATGATGTTCTGGTTTTTCTCTTCATTACAGCGAACACAAGAAACCCAGAGCCCTTTGCCTTGCAGGTGTAAACTGTAGAGCTGGTAAAGCATGGATGGTGCATTCTTGAATGTTCCATCAGCAATCGAAAATAAATACTTCCCAAGGTGAATGACATTTGATGCAGTGGCAAATATTAGGATTCTAGATATATGAACTATCGAAGAGACTTTTTGTCAGCCAGAAACCAGTTTTCTCCGTCACTGTTTTCACAGTAATGCGGGGGGAGGTCCTCTTGGTCTTGAAGTGTCTTTGGTAAGTCTGAATGAAGCTCTTACTGCTTCCATCGTACCGGGTGCCTCAAAACATCTTGTGACCAAATTTTTTAAAAAGAAAAATGACATGATTTTCGTAAGATACTTCAGTGAACAATCTTTTTTGAAAAAAAACCCCACCTTGTAAAACATGTCATTGTACAGTTCTATTTAAGGTGAAGGTCTTCAGCATAAGGAAGGAAGGAAGGAAGGAAGGAAGGGCACAGTGCCGGTAGAGAGCAATATTACCGAAGTGACAGGACCCATTTCTGGAAACAGTTGGGTATTGATGGCATGGGGGTAGGTAGCAACATATCAAAAAATTAGAAAAATTAACTAACAGCCGAGAAAGTTGCTGGCATTTTTCATTTTAGGTTATAATATAAAGTCTACAAAATCACTAAGAAACTCATGCTCTTGATTAAGTATTATTTTTTTCTCAGGTCAGATATATCACACAAAATTTTTCTTGGCTGGACCCTAATGTCATCTGTTGAGGCTACAGGAGCTGCCAAGGTTAATGGCTTTTAAGAACAGGTCCTACCTCTGCCTGTAGTTGAGATGGCAATGGTGTTTTTTTATAATTGTTACTCTAACAAATCCTACCTCAACAATCTTCCTGTTCCTTGTTGCAACCCTGAGGATGAATGACAGGGCCATGGACTGTCTGGTGTTCAGACCAAGTTTTGTCTTCACATCCATGAGGACATCAGAGCTGAGTGGTCCATACTCCTACTGTTTCTTTGCTCTGCGTGGAGGATTTTTGTCACTGCAGACCCATAGAGGCCAACCACCACAGCTCTGAGGAATGCTGGTAACCCTATCTCCTTGCTTATTTGCCCCTTTAAATTTCTCACTCAGGTATTTGTTGGCAATGTGCTGCTTTCTACAAGGAGTGTGGGTGTTGTCCAGGTTCTGGTACTTCACCATCCTGTTGCAGGCTCCCTTGTGCAGGCCAGTTTTTTTGGGTTCCCCACAAGTTTCACACCTCTGGTCCACATTTCCACTTGGAACTGAGGTCTTTCTTAGGCATCCCTTAGGAACAGCTCCAGTACTTTGGCCATGTGGACTCCAGGGGCTTTCAGGAAGAAAGCTTTTTCCCAGGTTGCTTGAGGCAATGTAGCACAACTGGCACAAACATTCTTTGCTTACCCTGATGATGACAGAGGTCTTCTCCTTTTGCTGGGACTGCAGCTTTTGTCTGCACATTCCACAGGTGCTTTCAGGAAGTGCCATCTTGTCACTGATCCCACTGAACACAAGTTCATCTAGGAGCTTGTAGCTGGCTTCTGTGATTTTCCTGTTACCCTTCTGAAGGCACATGATGCAAAGGAGGAGCCTACTGTCCCACCATGTTCTCTTCTTATATCCCCCATGATGGCACTGCAGCTGAAGTGTTGCTCCCAACCAGTTTGTCACCCATTGTACATGTATTCTTGGTGGGAAATTCAAAATGCAGACCAAAACATGATTGAAACATTGAGTTTGTTTCATGATATGTGACTGCTTAATAAATGATAGATTCATGATCCATAAAAAGTTAAACCTTTTAGGATCATTTCCAGGAGGGGTTTTTGCTTCATTATTAGATTTTGCCAAAATAGGCATTGCTCTTCAGGTTGAGCAGTTATGATTTGATAGCTTACAGCACTGCATTGATAAGATCTTGTAGAAATAGGAACCACAAGCCAAAGTCTTGGAATACTTTTTGAGTCAAACTCCACTTTCGGACACTCAGTGTGCATTAGACTCCACTGAATCTTCTTCTGGCAATGTCAATTGTGTTTTTTTTTAATTAATCGTGACTGACCATCCCTACGGTGCATCTTGACATAGCCTGACTCCTCAAAGAGCTTCCTGACATTGGGCACAGTGTTCCTGTTGATGCCTTTACAATGGACAAGGGCTTCAGGCCAGCCTCAATGCATATGATGATCCCCCCATCGCATTGCTGGATTCCACAGCAAGATGGGGCCCCATGTCGCCACTCCATAGAAAATCAACTTTTGACCTCAATTTTGGCCTCAAAGCAACCTCAGAATGGACCTTCAACCCGCCCCCCAACCTTTTCTGGATCGAGCTCGTCACACTTACTAGCAAGTTTGTTTAGGAAAGATCAGCAGCCAGTGAGAACAAATTTCGGGCTACTAATTTATACATACAGTAGATGCTATCTGACTGGTCTAAAGTGTCAAAAAACATCATTTAAAAAGAGGCACAAAATGTTTTGGCGCACCCGATATTCCGCAATTTTGCGGTCACAAGAATTTGGTGAGACTAAGAGAGGCAATTGAGTAGTCAAAGCTAGCTGACCAATGCTGTCATCCTATGACATGCACACGGACATGTTGAAGAGCATGCACTGCGACATATCGTTTTCTTGTCTTCTCTCTCAGTCAGCTGGTCTGGCTCATATGCTTTGTTGCTAAAGTGATTAAAGTGTGATAAAATAAGGAAAACGAATAGTGCACTTGCTTGTGCACAAGTGCAAGGGGAATCAATAGCCCCATGATAAGTTATCTGAGACAAATGTTGAGATTGATGAATGCGCACAAGCAAAATGTACACAGTGCACATTTGGGGAATCCAACCCTCAAATGGGTGTACATCAACATGAATGGTACCACCTGAAAGCTGCTGATCCCAGCTTTGCAACACCGTAAACCTCCAAATCAGACATTCGGAGAAGGGAAACTTTTGACTGAATCAGTTTTAGCTCAGTTGTCAATTAATTGAGACTGGTTTTTTAGCTGCCGAGCTTCCTTCAAATTGGGTTGCGGTATTTCTTCAATTTTTGCCCCAGGGAGCTTTGCAAGCAGACTAGGTGGCAAAGGATGGGGCCTCAATAGAAGGGGGCTCTAAAAGAGGAGGATATATCTAAGGGTGGAGCTCAAACCTTTATTTCTTCAAATGACATACTGCACAGACTGTTTTTCCTTCACAACTTCCATATCTTCCTTCTCCTCTATTCCTTGAGCAATTTCAATTCTGCCTCCCAATCCCTGCACCCACCATTTTGCAACCTCCAGCTGCTGCACTTCATCGGCACAGTAGCTTTTGAAAGAGTGTACAAGGTTGTTAACTAACCCATCTAGAGCAATGCTGATGCCACAGACAAAGGGAAAATGCATACCAGTGCATCTTTCAAATGCTACCCTGATCCTGCATGGGGCTCTAATAGAAAGGGGGACTTCATTAGCAGACAAGATGTCAAGGGATGGTGTTCTAACAGAAGGGCGGCCAAATAGAGGACTGAATCGCAGCAATATGGTATTCCAAGACCAATGTGTTCTCCTGGCTTGTGCAATGTGAGGCTAATGTACAATTTGTTGGAGAAGTCCACTTGTCAAGGATCGACTGCAGCTTGGCTGTGCTTGACATGACCTTGGAACAGGTGCCTTGCTCTTTTGCAGGAATTTTCATCCCTCTTGCCAATATTCAGCTCTGATCGCTGTGTTTTTGGCTATGGTGCAAAAAGTAATCCAGTCCTCTGAAGCAAGATGAGCAACACTGTTCCTAGGCATGACAATGTGAATCTTTAAGAAGCTCCCGCTGAGAAAAAGAAGTAAAAGAACCAGAAGGCACTTGCCAGTGGCTGCCACGGGTACAAAAATAAACAATTGTGCATAGGCCATTTAATTGGCTTTCCGTCTCCTACGTTATTCCCCTATTTTGAATTGTTCTGCCATCAAATATTTTGTGGAGTTCAAGCCTCCTTAGGCACTCAAAGCAGATAACGAATGTAGGTCAAGGAAAAAAAAATTTTTTTCATCTACTGAAAAAAATAAGTTGCCAATATTTTTAAGGCGCACTTATTAAAGTCAATTTCCTTTGTGTGTGCCGCCCCCTCTCCCATCCCCCCGCTGCACGCTCTCTTGTAAAAATAATGGCGACTTAATATTTCTTATCTATAGCATAGTCATCATCCAGTAATTGCTGGCAGGCTACCCCACTCCATACACATGTCAGTCTGTATCAGTGATATGGAGAGGTCTGATCGGGGACCCGACAGTGAACGTAAATTCGAATGCACGTTGTTGAGCGTTGGACAAGAAAGTACAGTAGTATATTTGTTGTCCAATGCTCAACAGTACTAATTATATACGCACAGCTGGGCAAGAAGCACTTTACACCTGATTTTCGATTCTGCCGCTAGAGGGTGTTGACACGAGGCGAGCGTTTGGGGTTTTGGCGGGGGTTGGGGCATCATTATCAGCTCAGGATGGCGTGAGAGACACATTGTGACTTATGAGCAGTTCAATATTTTCAGAGGGCGTGTCTGATGATAAGACATTGCACCTGATGATGTTTCTCCACTGTTGCGTGCAAACAGAATGTATGCGAAACATTCCACTGGCAGTTCCTGACAGATTTCTCCTTCTTTGGTCACAGTCAAATGAAAAAGGACCTTGCTTTTCTTTTTCTGCACATCCAATGAGCATTTTTTTTTCACTTCACGTCATAGTTTGCCTCTACGGGCCAATGTGTAACACAGGAGGGAACATAAAGGCTCATTTTGTTATGATGACTTTTTATGATGCATCAGTCTTCACACCAATTAAGAGTGAACATAATATTAACAATTCTATATTGGAATAGTTTTCTCTGCCTGTCTGCAAGACAGCAACAACACATTTATTGAACTGGGCAGTACTCACAAAATTTATTACTGCATGTAGCCACTCTTGTACTCATGTTATGACATCGCTGATAAGCGTAGTATATGTTGAGGTGCTCTCAAACTCGTCTTCATAGGAATCCCTTTGCCTCCTCACAAAGGAAGCTGCTTCTCTGACATGTTGGCTGGTCGCGTGTGTCTAGTGACAGGTGGAAGTCGCGGTATCGGCCGTGGCATTGCCCTCCAGCTGGGGAGTGCCGGTGCCACTGTATACGTCACTGGGAGGAACAAGGAGGCTTTGGAATCATGTTGCCAGGAGATCAAGAACAGAGGCGGAGAGGGAAAGCCAGTTGTTGTTGATCATTCCAGGGTGTGTCATGTTAACCAGTGCAACAGTTTGAAAAACTTTAAAGAACTTTCTGTGTAGGAGGAGGAAGTGGAGAGGCTGTTTGAGCGGATCTCAAAGGAGCAGCAAGGGCAACTGGATGTGTTGGTCAATAACGCTTATGCAGCAATCAGTACCCTGGTGGAGACGGCTGATAAGCCATCTTGGGACTCCCCACCAGCTGAGATGTGGGACGTTGTCAATAATGTGGGGCTCAGAAACCATTACATCTGCTCTGTCTACGCCGCTAGGTACATGACAGTTTCCTGGAGAGTTGTTATGTTACTACAATAACAAAATGTGAACTCCATATCTCTCACAGGCTGATGGTTCCCCGTCGCTCTGGTTTGATTGTGAATGTGTCCTCTGTCGGTGGGTTGGTTCACCTCTTCAATGTGGCCTACGGGGCTGGCAAGGCAGCCTGCGATAAAATGGCTTCCGACTGCGCTCAAGAGCTCAAGAAGCACAATGTGACTTTTGTGTCACTTTGGCCTGGGCCTGTGAGAACAGAGGCTATTGCTGAGACTGTTCTGAGTAAGATACTGTCTAAAATGTCCAGTGAGTAAGACAATGTTAAAGACATTTACACTAAAAGCTTGCTTGCAGGTAAACCTGACATCCATTCCATTCCCAAGAAGCCATTTGAAATAGGTGAGTCCTTGGAATTTAGTGGCCAGGCAGTGAAGCACTTGGCAGCGGACTCAGAGAAGATAAAGAAGACTGGCCGCATCCTGCTGACGGCTGACTTGGCACGAGAGTATGGGTTCGTTGACAAGGAAGCTGGAGTCGTCACGGGTGAAATGAGATCCATCAAGGGGTACCTTCAAAGGGAGGGCTGGGAAACCATGGCCATGTTTGTGCCGGAGTTCATCCGCATACCACATTTTCTGCTCTATTTCTTTGGGTACAAGTTCTAGTCAAAGTCCAATGGGACCTCTAACATCATGAAACATTCTCGGACAATTTGAAAAAGGAGAAGAAAAGATTCCATGGACCTTTAAAATGGCTAATAGTAGGTTTTTGGATCAGATTTCCTGAACATGTGATAATCCAGGAAAAGGCCATGCAATGAATCACAATAATTACATGTTTCACCGAAAATGACGGTTTTGTTGAAGCATGCAGCATCACGCGACGAAATAAATCATTGTATTGCATACCAATAATCGCATCTATGTGCGCATCACCGCACATCATCACCAGGATGTACTCTGGACTTAACCAATACATGACAGAGTCTGTAAACAAATCAGCCAAACTGACAAACAATTCTTCAAAAAAAGCTAGTTTGTAGTTCTTCACAGCTGACAATATGAACCGCAGTGTGCCAGAAGTATCACTTTATTAAAAATGCATATCCATTCACAAAAATTACTTGAAAGGAAACCAATGCTGAAGGGATGAAGCAATAAAAAATATAAATAATTGTAACCAGTCTTTCTGAGATATTAAGGCCTAAATGTTGTAAGCACTAAACAAAGTCCGCAAAATGAGAAATAGCAAAAAAAATTATTTTTTTTGAAGACATGCAACTTCACAAAAAACATGACTTCACCAAGTTTCAAGGTGATAGAGCAATCATAAGTAGGTTTTTATTCATTCCAATCTATATAGGCGTTAAATAAAGTCTTAAATGACACAAATGATGCAAAAATTGTTTTCATACCAATAAGTATGTTGCAACATATGACATTGCCCCGCCCAGTTTCAAGGTAATACATTTGCTGCACTTTGGGAATTGTTGATATGGTGGCAGATCTGTATGGGATACCAAAAAGCATCTCATTGGGTGACATTCCAATGCCCCTGTTGAGTGTGGTGTTCTTCTGCAACAGCACTGCAGCAGCCCGCATGGCAGTTTTGTTATCCATCATCATTTTTTTTAATGCGGCCTCAACATCCCTGCATCTTTCCACTGACTGATGGGTCTTCAGTTTCTTCATCAACCTGTCTCTTCCACCATAACCAGTGTCTAGGTAAGCCTCAAGGAGGGTCTCAAGCACAACAGACGAGTTAGCATAGACTTGCAGGTCCTGTACAGCCACCAGGTTAGTTAAGGGGCACCAAACGAGCCTCTCTTGCCACCAGTGTTGACCTCAGTAATATTGCAGATATCCTTGTAGTCAGCACCGCTCTCCTTCTTGATCATGCCTGACTGCCACTTCGAGTCTCTCGGTACAGGAGAGTGAGAATCGACTACCCCCTGGGGAGTCAGCAATCGAAGACACCAAACAAGTGCTGTTGTAACCCAATACTTTGCTCTGGTTTGTCTCGTTTATTTTATACTGCTGTGAAATCAATGGAGTGCAGGAACAAAACTTTGGGAGATGTGCTCTCCTTTTGATGCAAACTCTCAATTCCTTCATTTACTTAGAGGGTCTTTTCTTGATGTTCCTATAAGCAGACTTTATTCACCCGTTATTGTCCTAAAGTGAGATGTAGTCGTTACTTGATATGTGGTAGCTTTTGAGCATGTACTCCAAGTTGAAGTTTTAGTATCTGCTTTAATGGTGACAAAGTCTTCCTCCTCGCTCCCGCCTGTGCTTGTCTTGAGATCGATTTTACCACAGAACAGTGAATACTGAGAATAGGTGATTCAGAACGAGCGCCACCTGGTGTGGTGAAGCTCCTCACAGGAGAACAGTCAAGTCTCAATGTAACTTCGTAAGATTCATAAGCTGTGTATGTAAGGCGTGCGCCTTATAAGCATGCCATTCGTCTGACTTTCCATTATCTTTAGCATGACACCTGACGTTAGCACGACGCATTAGCACGACAATGGGTCTCATAGCATTGGTCAGCCTCCACTGATGCCAATAGGGTGAAAACGCAAATTGTCGTGGTAGTGTTGTTGTTGACTTACCAACATGGTGAAATCACCACCCAACCTCTTTTTTTAGGTGTTTGTTGGGAGTGTGGCATGACAGTCCTGCTAAGGTGTGTGGGGTGTGAGAAAGAAATTGTCCTGCTAAGGTGTGCCTGTGTCTGTCTGTCGGCGACCGATTGTAATCCTCGCACCTGATTTTTGTGGAAAATCTCAGGTCAAGTGATAGCGTGGCTGCAGGGGTTGATTATGGCTGCCAATCTCCAGCTTTCGCGCGGCTGATGCGACTCTTTTCATGGCTGATTTCCGGCTTTTGCAGAGCGCTGTGTGTGTGAGTGTGGGGCTAAGTTAAATTCGTCAGCCGACTTCCAGCTTTCGTGCAGCAGACGGACAGACGCATGCACAACACTTTATATTTCTTCCTTCCAACAAAGTGGGCACTGCGTAAGCGCTATTATTGAGATCAAAGAGCTCTCTCTGTTGACTGATGTGCTACTCTCTTTAGATGTAACTTTTTGAGAATGTCATTCAATAGAATATGTGCTTGATCAAGACTTGACCAGTAACATTTTAAAAGAAAAAAAATGATGCTCTTGATCAAAGAAAGGCAATGCTTTGTTGCATGAAATTTTCAACCACATTTAGTTGTTGAATTTTACCTCTCTTTGGTCTCTGGGAGAAGCTCAATCAATAAAAGTCTTCAGACAGGTCAAGTGGCACCGCCCAAATCATTTTAAATCAGTCTCACTGCACTGACCTAAAATCTGTAGCTGTTATGTACCAGCGTGTCACATGAGCCGGACGGGATGACCCAAAAATATAAAGCGATGAGTGCATGTGTGTGTGTGCGTCTTATATCGGTGAGTCTGCCTGCGTCTCCTATCCCTGGACCAATCGTCTCCAAACTTGCCATTCACGTGTATGCTTTTGACCGTCCTCAAAGTCGTTACCCTGATCGCCCTAGCCCTCGCCCTCGGCATTGCTCCGATTGCCCTCTAAGTCATCCTGAACGTGGCCCTCGAAGTCATTGCCACGATCGCCCTCGCCCTTATTATTGCTACAATCGACCTCGAAGTTGCCCTAAAAGTCATTTTCGACGTTCTTGCTACTTTCTTTGACTTATTCAAGAAATGTAAGTTTCTGCAGTCCGAGCACTTCGTGCCGTCCACGCGCCTCACGCAGTCCACACTCCTCACACCGTTCATGCGTCCCACACCATCCACGTGCTTCGCGCCATCCGCCAGCTTACACACGCAAGCACAGATGGACGCACGTCAGCACAGACACACGCAGACCGTGAACTTGGATAAGCCATAGTGGCAGCCCAAGATGCCTGCGTTCTGCTTACTCATGACTTAAACGGACCTCGCACGCTTGCACAGACGTACATACGGCTCTTGCGTTTCATATGATAGCCCAGCACTTGGCTAGCAACAAAAGGAATATTTGTCCAAATACGATAGTTGTGGCCACGTTATCATCCAGGGACAATTGAAAAGCAGTGACATCGATGTTTATCTCTCATGATTAGTTGTCATTTATCCATGGGTGTGGTCAATGCAAAGCATAGGTAAAGAAAGACATTGATATAAGAATTAGGAACTCATGGTGAATGGTCTGTCCTTGCTCATGTGGTGCACATACACATGTGCCTGTGTGAAAAACATTTGATCAACCCAATTCATCTGGAAGCTGGCTCTTTC
>JAAUXU010022877.1_pt1 | contig 24720 bp, 22 predicted proteins | sample 7278151 | NCBI WGS metagenome assembly JAAUXU01 (sample SAMN14350113, study PRJNA611818) | marine sediment metagenome | isolation source: surface marine sediment (1.8m) | place: French Polynesia: Moorea | collected 2018-08 | reverse complement strand
TTCTCTGTTTGTCTGCAACAGATGACGGACAACCATCAATTGACAGCCACAGCAAAATGCCTGAACTCAACCATCAATTGCTGCCAAAGTACTTAAAGGATCTGGATGGTGATTCCGAAAAGCCATTTGCGCCCGTCTATTTGTTGTTCGGTGAAGAACTGCTGGTCAAAACAGCCTATTCAAAGCTGCTGGATGTGTTGCTGCCGGAAAAAAAACGGCATGCAAACTATGATCCTATGGAAGGCGTTGTTGAGAATATCTATGATGTGATTGAACGGGTTAACACCTTTTCTTTGATACCCGGGACCAAAGTGGTTGCTTTGTTGGAATCAAGAATTTTTCATGCCACCCAGGATAAGACCCGCTTGATGGAAAATTCAAAAAAAGCCTATGATGATGATAATAAAAGCAAAGCCGCCAAATATTTATTAAGCTTGATGGGTAACTTAAGCCTGTCGTTTGATGATGTTGCGCCGTCGAACCGTCAATCCACACTATCGTTTGCGCAAGATTTAATCAAAAGCGATGAATGGTTGGATGACCTTATCGAATACTGCCAACAAAGTGATCTCAACATCCCCCCGCCGGCGGATTTGCCCGGGGCGCTGCAAAAAGCGATCAAAAAGGGATTTCCAGCCAACAATCACCTGGTAATTACCACTGACGTGGTTGACAAGCGACTGGGGTTGTACAAGCTGGTAAAGGAACAGGGTGTTATCATTGACTGTCGGGTTCCCAAAGGGGAGCGTCGCGCAGACCGGATAGCGCAAGACGCTATCTTGCAAAAAAAAGTGGTCGAAATCCTTCAGCCGGCAAACAAAAAAATGGACAAAGTTGCCTATGCGGCACTGCTGGATATGACCGGCTTTGACCTGAGAACATTCTGCGGCAATCTTGAGAAATTAGTGGACTATGTTGGCGATCGGGATACGATTACCGAAAAAGATGTGACCTCTGTTTTGAAACGCACTAAACAGGATCCGATCTATGAGCTGACCAATGCCATAGCAGACCGACAGGTGTCAAAAGCCCTATTTTATATCAATTCTCTCATCGCTGGTGGATTTCATCCCTTACAGATCCTTTCGGCAATTGTTAATCAGATCAGGCGGTTGCTGCTGGCCAAGGATTTTACCGCCAGCGAGGCAGGAAGAGGATGGCATGCTGGGGTCTCATACAACGCTTTTCAACAAAATATGATGCCATCGATTGTGGATTATGACCAATCCTTGCGCCGAACCCTTGAACAATGGGAGCAGCCTGAATATATGGTTGAAGATGTTGATGGTCTTGCTAAAGGCGGTAAAGATACGAAAAAAAAGAAGATTCAAACCGATTTAGTGCTTGCCAGAAATCCTAAAAATAGCTATCCCGTTTATCAGCTGTTAAAGAAATCGGCTCGGTTTACGAAAACAGAACTGATGGCCGCCGTTGACCATTTGAACGCAACTGACCGTGAGCTTAAAACCAGCGGCCAGGATCCCAAACTAATATTAGAGCGGCTGGTTTTAAGTGTATGCTATCGGCAAAAGGGGTCAGCCTGAGCAGGCCACTGGCTGCTGGTTCCTGGCAGCTGGCTGCAACTGATCATAAGCCAATAGCCATAAACATCACCATTACAGTATCATCTATTCGTTGATGCATAATGCCCTGGGAAAACAGGAACTGGAGAAATGGGTTTTTTCAAACAGCAGGAGGAGCGCCTGGCCATACGATTTATCACCTGGCGCTACCAAAAGCTGGGCAAAACAGTGCCCAATCAGGCGGAGCTCAACATTCAGGCATCTCAAATTGTCGCGGATGCGCATCGCATTGCACGCGAAAGGGGACGAAATGTTGTTGCCATAATCAAGGATTTGGTGAATGATATAAAGAAATAAACATTCTGGTGATGAAATTATTCGAAGCGCTCAATTTAGGATCTAAGTTGAGCGATTATCGAGGTCGAAGATCCGCCTCGGGAGGATTGCCGTAGCTACACGGAAAATGTTGTTTCGCTATAGTTTTCTATGTGAAAAAGCATTTGGCGCAGTAGATGCGGTAAGATCGCCAATCCCGTGGGGCTTCAAATTTGCGAAATTAAGATTGACATAATTCCTTAATCATAAGACAACACTTTCCCTTTTGGAAATTTGAAGCGCTCAATTTAGATAAGGAGGATATCTGATGGCTGACCAGTGGGTAGAGCAGCTAACCTGCGCCATACAATGCAATCGTTGCGACAAACAAATTGGCAGCGATGATCATCGGATTTTATCGGTATATGATCATCAAGCCATATGTATGGAGTGTAAACGACAAGAGGAGCAACGCCCCGATTATGAAGAGATATCCAAACAGATGATCGGGCAATGCCTAATTGATACAGAAATGAAATGGGGAGACCCACAGGGATACTGCTATCATCACTTTTACCCTTTCAAATGCTAGAAATCCCACATCACCGGATTATCATCCAGATAATCGGTAACACCGCGCCCAATTTCATCGATTTTGGCCAGATCTTGTTGCGATAGGATCAAGGCGCCTGCCGCCGCGTTGTCGATTGCTTGATGGGCATTTCGAGCACCGGCAATGGCACAGGTGCCCGCATGCGATATGACCCAGCCCAAGGCCAATTGACCTAGCGTAACATTATGTTGCTTTGCAAGCGGTTCCAGGCGGGAGAGGGCTTCCTGAACGCGGGCATACATATCCGGCTGAAACAATCTATTTTTTGCCCGCACATCCCCTTTTTCAAATTTGTGACCCGGCCCAAATCTGCCCGTTAAAAACCCCTGAGCCATGGATGAGTAAGCCAAAACAGTGATATGGTTGTCAGCACAGAAGGGCATCAGATCTTTTTCTATATGTCGCCAGAAAAGGGAATACGGTGGTTGCAGGCTGTCGATGCGGCCGTATTGAAGTGCTTCCTGAAGCTGAGAGCGCGAAAAGTTGGAAACGCCGATCGAGCGGATTTTTCCCTGCTCTTTTAGTAAATTCATCGCCTTCATTGTCTCTGAAATGGGCACCGGTTTAAAGCCAAATGAATCCGAGGGCCAGTGGATTTGATAGAGGTCAATATAATCCGTCTGCAGGTTTTTGAGTGAACGCTCGCAGGCTGCCAGCACCTGATCGTGTTTGAGATGGTTAGCAAATACCTTAGTGGCATAAATAACCTGATTGCGGTGATCGGATATTGCCGATGCCAGTATTTTCTCCGAATGTCCTTTACCATAGGCTTCGGCTGTGTCGAATGTGGTCATACCGGCTTCATAGGCCGCACGAATCGCTCGGATGGTTTCTTGGTCATCTATGCCGACCCACATCTCTTTGCCGGCCTGCCAGAGGCCCATGATAATCGACGAAATTTGAATGCCCGATAGTCCCAGCTGGCGATATTGCATGATTTCCTCCATTCCTGTGATGTCAGAGATGTATTTGCATCTATCATACGACATTCTAACCATTTGAGTCCAAAAAACAAGAATCGCCGACGATGTGCACCGTCATTGGTTGCTCTTTTTCTCATGGGGTCTTATGATAACTCATATGCAAATCCTACCACAGCAGGAGATCGCTAATGGCAACAGGCGAAAATGTTGATTTTTACCAGATTGACACCTTGCTCAGCAAAGAAGAAAAGACCATTAGAGGTATCGTTCGCGCATTTGTAGACCAGGAATGTATGCCGGTCATCGCTGAACATTTTGACAAGGCAACTTTTCCCGTGCAGCTGATTCCAAGAATGGCTGAGCTGGGCCTTTTGGGGGTGCATGTCGATGGCCACCGATGCAAACCGCGCAGCCACGCCGTTTATGGTCTCATCTGTCAGGAATTGAGTCGTTGTGACAGCGGCCTGCGGGCCATGTTTTCGGTTCAAAATTCCCTGGTTATGTTCCCCATTTATCAGTTTGGTTCAGAGAAACAGCGCAAAAAATGGCTGCCTAAAATGGCCCGCGGCAACATTATTGGCTGTTTTGGTTTATCTGAACCGGGATATGGCTCAAATCCCAGCGGTATGGAGACGTGGGCGCAAAAGACGAAAAATGGATATGTTCTGAATGGTAAGAAAATGTGGATTACCAATGGTACAATGGCAAAAGTGGCCATTATCTGGGCAAAATACGAAGGAGAAATTAGGGGTTTTCTGGTGGAATCCGACAGACCCGGGTTTCGCGCCACGGCAATTCAGCGTAAATTTTCCTATCGGACCTCCCCGACGGCGCTTATTGATCTAAAGGACTGTAGAGTTGATGCGGATAGCATCTTGCCGAATGCCAACGGTCTCAAATCCATATTTGAATGCCTTAATTTTGCCAGATATGGCGTTGCCTGCGGTGCAGTTGGATCAGCCATTGCCTGTTATCAGACAGCCAGACAGTTTGCCCTTGAGCGGCAGGTATTCGATCGTGCCATTGCCGGCTATCAGCTGGTTCAAGATCGGTTGGCTCGCATGCTGATTGAAATCACCAAAGCGCAGTTAATTAATTTTCATCTGGGGCGATTACTAGATGCTCACCAAGCCCGGCCGGCACAAATATCGCTGGCAAAAATGAACAACGTGCAGGAAGCTATTAAGATCGCACGCATTGCGAGGGATATCCTCGGGGCGCGGGGTATCCTGGCGGATCACCATGTCATCCGGCATTTATGCGATCTGGAGGCGATCAGTGCTTTGGAGGGGACGAGCAGTATGCATACGCTGGTGTTGGGGCAGGAGATTACGGGTATCTCAGCCTTCACCTAAACACTGAAACCTAACGCTTTAGAAACCGATAGACTGGAAAAAACTGAATAATGCTTTTGAGGGGAAACAACCAGGAATGTATCTAGCGCGTAAAACCATCGAAGGTGTGCTGCATTATTATATCCGGGAATCCTACTGGGACGGCCAAAATTACGTAAGCCGGGATCTATTTGACCTGGGCACCAATCCGGGTGAGCACATTATCTATCCGGGAGGAAACGCATTTTATGTCGACCCGGACATCGAAGATCATTTAGAAGGACTGGGCGTATCCACGCCGGCAGATGACCTTGAAGATATTTTTTGGCCGTTTTTAAATCCGCGGATTCAACACGCATTGGAGCATTTTCGCAATCGAGGCAAACGTTCACAACAGGTAAGGGTACCCAGTGGTGCGCCGGCCAAAACCAAGCTGCAGGTGCATATTTTCGATAAACGCCGGTTGCATTATCTTAAATTTGGCCGTATGGAGCAGGGCTATTTGTGGCTTGTGCCACATAAAGTTTTCAATGTATTGCGCCACAAATCCAGAGACGAAATTGAGCAGCAATTTATCCACATGGAGCGACAATTAAATCCCCGAGAATATAAAGCTTACAGCTATGTCATTTTTGATATCAACCGTTTCTTTGCCGAATCGTTTGCTGCCAAAAAGCCACAGTTTTTAAAGCAAAAGGATATCGACGATTACTTCATTGCGGAAATCTGCAAATTAAATGGTGACCCGGATTTTTGGGCTGGTATGGCGTTTGATGGTTGGCTGCATGAATACTTAGTGCGCTATCTGTTCATGTTCTTTGATTTCGATTTTGCGCCGCGTTCCTGGGTGGAAGACTACATTCGCAACTTTATTAACAGCCGACGTTTTCATCAATCACCGTCACGTGACAATACGGTTAGTATGAAAGACGCCAGCTCGATTTTCAATGAGACCGAAGACACTCTCCAAAAATTGAACCGACAGGAGCTGAGTCGTCTTTTCCGGCGCAGAGCACGGGCTCTTCACCCGGATCAGGGCGGTGATCAGGAAAAGTTTGTTGAATTAACTCGGGCCTACGATGCTCTTTTGCGAACCAAAAAAGATTAGCGCAGCATTATAGGCACCGTCATGCGATCCTAAAGTGTGTTAACTTTCGGTTTTGAGCGATTCCCCAAAAAGACAGCCAGTGTGGGGGAATAAAATCCGGGGCAGGCTAAACTAAAGATTAATTATGGCAAGGGTTTTTGAACCGAAGCTTTTATGCGGACCAAAGGGGTGGGTATCTATGCGGTTTAGGCATCGTAACAGTGTTCTGATGGTCATAGTGGTCATCGTTGCTGCCATAGGTTGTGCGAGCCGGGTTGCATATCGATTTGAAAGCGATTCGCAAAGGCCGCCGGAAACAGTCCGTTTTTTCGCAGAGCTGGATGCTGCCGTTTACAAGACCGGGGTGGGACACGGCGCTGATTTTCGAATCGAAGGTTTTCCCTATTTACGGGCCAATCGGTTTCTTGTTTCCCTAAAACAGCGGCTGGAAAATGATGCTCAAAGACGTCAATGGGTTTTTTTGCTGCAGCAATTGAATTTAGCTGCCCGCAAAGCGGAAATCCAGAATTTGCCGGCAGCCCAGGTGCAACGATTGGTCACCGATTTCGGTTTGGGGCCGGGTCGTGAAAATTTAATGGCCAAAGTTGTGGTTGCTTCCGATCAACTGCTAACCCATGATCAACGTCAGCCTGATTTCTTTGAAGTTTTGAACGTGGCTGTTCAAGACTCAAGTGAGTATTCCACCCTGATGCGGGTTTTTGGTTTGTACCCCCTGGCTGCCATTCCGGTTGCCATTGTCACCCTGCGCGTCAATAACGAGATTGCTGAATGGCATCAATTGCCTGAAGATGAGCGGCCGATTCTGGGCACCTTAACCACTTATGGACCAGCAGATTGGATGGCATTCTCCGGGCCGGAAATTCGCAAGATGATGGAACGGTCCAGGAAAAACCCACTGGGCATTCCTTTGCCTTCGGTGGACGATCAAAACAAATTGCTGGCGATGTTTGCGCCGCTTATTATTCAGGATGAGGCCGCCGATTATGATAAACTTGGTGCGGTTGTATGGACGGTCCGGCAGGTAAGCGTGAACGCCGACAGGCCTCTGATGTATTTTTATTTTTCACATGCCTATTTAAACAACACGCCAATATTACAGATCAATTATGTGATCTGGTATTCGGAACGCAGCGGGCCCAATTCGCCACGCATCGAACGCGGCAATCTGGACGGATTAACCATACGCGTCAGTTTGGATGAAAACGGCAGCCCTTTCATGGTCGATATCATGAACAACTGCGGTTGTTATCATTTTTATGTTCCGCGCCATGAGAGGGTTGAACGGATTTTACCTTCACCAATGGCAATCGATGCCTTCGTGCCAGCCTGGCTGCCGGATGATTACCCCCGACAAAGATTGGCCATTCGCGTTATGTCAGGATGGCACCAGGTGGAGCATATAGGGTCTCGCAGCATGCCATCCGATTACAGGCCCTATCAATTCGAGCCCTACGATCGCTTAGAGATGCTGCCGAAAGCAGATGCCCGGCATGAAAGTATATTTAACTCAAGGGGCATCGCAAAATATACGGAACGGGTGGAATCGGATATCTTTATCCCCATGGGTGTTCCTCAAGTTGGTCGTATGCGACAGCGCGGTCATCATGCCATCAAATTCGTCGGACGGGCACATTTCGACGATCCCTACCTTTTTGATGAGCACTTCGAATTCAACCTAAATTGAACTTACAAACTTAGCTGATCGATTGCCCGTTGACTTATGGATACAGATTCAGCTATTTGAGGTTTGTAAGATGGCATCGAATTAGCCCCCGTCACAATAAGTTGCTGATCAGGTAGCAAATATGAAATTAAGGAAAATCAGACTGTGAAAAAAGACGCGTGTTTCGATTTTAGCCTACCGGTAGAGCGGCGAAATACCGCCAGTATGAAATGGGACAAATACAAGGATCGCAACATCATCCCGCTGTGGGTAGCCGACATGGATTTTTGTTCACCGCCGGCCGTTATTGAAGCCCTGCGCCAGCGCATTGACCATGGTGTTTTCGGATATACGATTGCACCGGAAAGTTTAAAGGCCCTCGTGGTTGAAAAGCTTGAAGCCGATTATGGCTGGACCACACAACCCGAATGGCAGGTGTGGTTGCCCGGGCTGGTAACCGGCTTTAATGTGGCCTGCCGTGCCGTCGGTCAGGACAATGATGATGTCATGACAGCCATACCGGTTTATCCCCACTTTCTGACTGCCCCCCAAAACTCCCGGCGCAACTTGATAAAAGTGCCCCTGCGGGAAAAAGACAATCAATGGTCATTTGATTTCGATCGTCTGGAAAAAGCGATAACCCCCAACACACGACTGTTTATACTCTGCAATCCGCATAATCCGGTCGGACGGGTATTCAGTCGCGACGAACTCACCACTCTGGCGGCTATCTGTGAAAAACACGATATCATTATCTGTTCCGATGAGATTCATTGCGAATTAATTCTGGACGACGATAAGAACCACATCCCGACGGCAACCCTCGATGCGGCCATCGCCCGGCGGACCATTACTTTGATGTCGCCCAGCAAAACCTATAATTTGCCGGGTCTGGGGTGTGCTTTCGCCGTCATCTCTGATAAAGATCTGCGTAAACGCTTTATCAAGGCCACGGCAGGCATTGTCCCGCATGTTAACGTTATGGGCTATACGGCTGCTGAAGCCGCCTATCGGGGCTGCGCTGACTGGCATACACAACTACTGGATTACCTTCGCGGCAACCGGGACACGGTAGCGCAGGCTATGGCCGCCATGCCAACGCTTTCCATGGCGCCGGTTGAAGCCACCTATTTGGCCTGGATCGATGTGCGCAACGCTGACTTGCCGACACCCGCACGGTTTTTTGAAAATGCCGCTGTGGGTCTTCAGGACGGCATCGAATTTGGCGGCCCCGGATTTGTGCGTCTTAATTTTGGCTGTCAGCGGCAACAGTTGGAAGAGGCGCTGGCTCGAATGAAACAAGCCATGGACAAACATATCGCCTGAACGTATCGCCATCTCCATAAACGCTTTTGTAAAGATCACATCATCAGGAAATGAAAGATGCTCGAAATCAATATCCCCGGACACAAAACATTACAACTGAAGCATATCGTTTTGGACTATAACGGGACGATTGCCTGTGATGGGGCGCTAATCGCGGGTGTCAGCGAAAACCTGACGTCCCTGGCGGATACGCTGCAGGTGCATGTTCTAACGGCTGATACTTTCGGCAACGTTCATGACAATTTAGAAGGTCTTGACTGCCGGCTTTCGATTCTTGCCCCGGATGCCCAGGATATGGGCAAGCTAAACTACATCAAGGCGCTGGGAATTGATCATGTTGTTTGTGTGGGCAACGGGCGTAACGATCGCCTCATGCTAAAGGAGGCGGCCCTGGGTATTGCCGTCATATTGCAGGAGGGGGCCGCGGCTGGTACGGTCGCTGCCGCCGATATTGTTTGCTCTGATATTGTTTCCGCGCTGCAGTTGTTACAACATCCATTGAGGCTGATTGCCACGCTGCGCTCGTAAGAAAAGGTTCAGGGTTCAAAGGTTCAATCGTTCAAGGTTTTAGAAATCGCATGTAACCTTTTACCATATTTTGCATGAAAATTTATGAGATAAAATGATATTTATCCTTTATACTTGATCGGCAATTTATATTACAGAACTTGTTTAATGACCATGCTATCATTGAATATATTTTAGATTTCTCATTAATTTTTATGCAAAAAGGAGGGGTGAATGAAGCAGGACATATTTCAAGTCGATGCCTTTACAGACACGCCATTTGCTGGCAATCCGGCAGGTGTTTGTGTGCTGTCGCAAGCCGTCGATGAGACCTGGATGCAGCAGGTGGCCAATGAAATGAATTTGTCAGAAACCGCTTTTTTGGTAGAACAGGATGACGGTTATCACCTTCGCTGGTTTACCCCAGCGGTCGAGGTTGAATTGTGCGGGCATGCCACTTTGGCCAGCGCCCATATTTTGTGGGAGCAAGGTTTTTTGCCGGCAGACAGCCCGGCACGATTTTATACCCAAAGCGGTCTTCTGAGCGCCGTACGCAAAGATTCCTGGATCGAAATGGACTTTCCGGCTGAGCCCGAGAAGCCTGCTGATTTCCCGCAAGAGGTCTTCAAAGCCTTTGGGGCTGATGCGCTGTATGTTGGTAAAAATCGATTTGATTATCTTCTAGAATTTGCTTCGGCTGATACCGTACGGAATATGGCGCCGAATTTTTCCATGCTCAATGAGATTTCCGGACGAGGATTTATCGTTACCAGCCGCTCGGATAAGGAAACGTGTGATTTTATTTCGCGGTTTTTTGCGCCGGCAGCCGGTATTAACGAAGATCCGGTCACTGGGTCGGCGCATTGCTGTTTAGGGCCTTATTGGGCCGATAAGCTGAATTTAAATGAGCTCACCGGCTATCAGGCCTCAGCGCGGGGAGGTGTTGTCAAGGTGAGGGTTGGCGGTGATCGGGTCTACCTCATTGGGCAGGCGGTAACCGTTATGCAGGCAACTCTTTTTTAAATATAAGAATATCAGGTCAGGATTAAGGCTTAAATGGGCTTCAATTTTGCCATAATCGGCGGTGGGTTAACGGCAACCACGATGCTGTTTCAACTTGTCGAAAAAGTGCGGCAAGAAAATAATCAAATCCTGGCAAAGCTCCCAAAAGTTCAAATTCAGATTTTTGAAAAACAAGATACCTTTGGACCCGGCTTTCCGCATTGTGATCGCAACGTCATGCCCTTTCACATTACGAACATGTGTGCCGAAGACATGGGTATTGTATTGGACCAACCAGCTGATTTTCAGAGATGGGTGGTCCATCATCACCATCGATTCAAAGAGTCTCCCATGTGGTTAGCTAATGCAGCCAACAACCCAGCCCCTTGCAACCATTACCCCCGTGCCATAATGGGCGCATATCTGAAAGCTAAATTTCAGGAGTCCTATCATAAAGCTCAAAAACTCGGTTTGACGGTTGCGCTTCATTCCCAGTCTGAAGTGATCGATATTGAGGAGAAACGCGATAAAATTCACCTGACCGTTAAGCATCTTGGATCTGGATCAACTTTCTCATGTGTCGCTGATCGTGTCTTAATTGCCACGGGCCACTGGTTTGAAAAGATGGAAGGAGCGACATACTTTCCCTCACCTTGGCCAGCGGAAAACTTGCTCCAAAAGATACCGGTCGGTGAAAAGATCGCTGTTATTGGAACCAGCTTAAGTGCCATCGAGGTTGTATTAACGCTCACCTCTGATGGACATTTTATTCGTGATGATTTTAATCAGCTGGTTTTTGTGCCGCCAGCTAATCCGAGACGGTTCGTGCTTTATTCCAGAAGAGGATTGTTGCCAAAGGTCAGGGGCAAGATGGGAACCTACCGCAACACGTTTCTGACGCGCGAGAATCTGGATAGCTTGATTGCTGAAAACCAGGGATATGTCAAGCTCGAGGCCGTTTTTGAGTTGTTAAGCCGTGAACTGAAAGCGGCATACGGCCACAGTATCGATTGGCAAGCAGTTCTAAATCCGACCCGTACACCGACTGATCTCTTACAGCAATATTTGGAAGACGCGAGAAAAGGAGATGGGCCGAATGGTGAGCTCATCTGGCAAACGGTGCTTTACCAGTCATTTGATATGGTCAGAGAAATTTATCTGAGATTATCTTTAGAAGACAGAGCGCATTTTGATCGTGAATATACCTCGGTTTTCTTTACCCATGCTGCTACTCAGCCTGCCATAAATGCTGAAAAAATTTTGGCCCTCATGCGGTGCGGACTTGTTGACGTCATCAAGCTGGGAAAAGATTACCAGTTTGCAAAAAATGACACCAAGGGCGTTTACGACTTTCTTTACCCAAATAATGCCGGGATTCAACAAAGAGACACATATACGTATGTTGTCGACGCCCGCGGGCAGGCGAAATCCGTCCAGACCGATCCTTCGACATTCATGAAAAATTTGCTGGGTCGGGGTATTGTTCAAATTGAAGAAATCCAAGACGTCCCACTTGTTGACAAACGAGGTGCCTCAGCCAATCAACAGAAATCGAAACCACAGGTTTACCAAACCGGTAGCATTTGGATCGATCCCCATTCCCATTTTATCATTCGACGGGTTTCTGGCGATAAGCTCGATCAATCGAAAACCGTTTACGCTGTTGGTGCCATGACAAGAGGTCAGATTATTGATGCGAGTATGGCGCGTGGTATCGTGCGGTCAACGGCCACAATTGCGGAAGGCCTGATCGATTATCTGAAAGCATCTTAGCAAAAATGCTATCAACTTATGAATTGACCCATTGGCGATATTGATGTGGCCGCCACATTAGAGGTAAAGCGACCAGATGGGTTGCATGTTTTCGAAGGAGAGGTCGATGCCTCTCCTCCTGAAATTTTCTATCCGCCGACCTCACCAGGAGCCAGGTCGCGCCAGGCGCGGTCTACACTACTTCCGATGGTGCCGAAAAGATCGTCGAGTTCATTTTTCAGTGGTGACCAGTCAGAAGGGCACTCTGTTTCAAGCTTTTGCACACGCAACTGTGCATTAGTAACCTCTTGCTCTATCTGTCCGATCAGGGGAAGTATTTTTTCCCTTTGCTCCGTTCCATAACTGTCTGCGACCTTTTTCATCGCTTCGAGCTTTTCTTTCCACCCAGACGCTTCAGCCAACATTGCTTTGCAGTAGTCTTTTACCTCCATGATCGCTCCCTTCGTCTCCAATGCCTTACGTTATCGATATTTACGGTAGCTAAATGGTATACGGCTACACCTACGGTAACACTTTATTGCAGGCAGTCAAGCAAGACAAGGAAAATCTATTGTATTATATTGATATCACAGTAAATTTAATTTATCTGGTTTAAAACAACCCTCTTTAGGGCTGTGATCGTGCTGAATTGCAGCCATCGAACTCGCTATTTTGCTGCGTGAGATCAAGATCTAGATTTCAATTTGGCAGAAAAGCGTCAAGGTTTAATATCTGAGGCGTAGCATCCATTCGATTGGAGCCGGGAAGCGGCCAATGGACTATGAATGGCCGGTGCTGCTTGATGAGGGCGGCGGGTGTCGGCTTTCCTGGTACTAGGGCTCGATGGGATAGTGATATTTGACGCCCACACCGAATGTATAATCGGAATTTTTGGCGGCCAGCTCTCTGCGCCATCGAACCTGCACCCGATAGATATCAGGGCTGGCATCATAAGGTGAACGCTCGATGCCAATGTAAATTTCAGATCCGGGCAGCGGCGCATAATCGGACTCGAAATACATACCACCGCGGCTGTAGTTATACATTTTAGCTTTATAATGGGTTCCTGCCGGTAAATTTTCAAGCAGGATATTGGCGGTGTGCTTTACACGCGCCGCGCCGCGTTGCTCTGAATCTATCATTCATGCCCCCTTCCACCTGGATGCGACATCCCAATCGTTTTGCAATCGCTTCGTAAAATGGTGTTGGCCGACACCATTTTAGAGATGGTGACCAACTGACAAATAAACCCAAAGCCCAAAGAAGTCAAAGAAAAAAGCAATCGGTTTTGAAAATAAATATAGAGTAATATTAATAGGTTATTTTTATAAGGGCTTATGTTATTGTTTATAGCCGATTTTTCTCAGAAATTCCTTGCGAACCTCGATATCCGCCTCATTTTCAATGCCTTTAGATTTATATCCATCAATGACACCCAAAATTCCGCGTCCCAGCTCGGTTTCAGCGATAATGACCTCAACCGGATTTGCAGTGGCGCAAAAGATTCGACAGACTTCGGGCACATTTTTGATCGCATTCAAGACGTTAATGGGGAAAAGATCCTTCATAAAAATAATAAAGCTGTGCCCGGCAGATAGATTAAGGGCGTTTTGCTGTGCCAGTTCCAAAAGGGCATCATCTGTGGCAGCATGCCGGATCAGGCATACATCTGATGCTTCGCAGAAGGCCACAGCAAATTTTGCCATGGGGACTGTGGTCACCATGGTTTCATAGATGTCTTCAACGGTCTTGATAAAATGAGACTGGCCCAGGATAAAATTGAGTCCTGCCGGATTTTCGATTTTAACGGTAGTGATTTCCATAAAACCCTCCAGCGTGAAAATGTTGTCCTTTTTTCATAAAACAAAAAATTGCCGGCGTGTAAAAATAAATCTTGACCTGCGTGCGTGGGTCTGATAATTGCTCATTTTTATAAGCCTGTGATACGTTGTGGCATCTTAACTGAGCACCACAAACTCCTCCAGGCTTACCGCTTTAAGCCCGGATTGCATCCAATGACACGTGCGTGAGTAAATGTAGCCTCCCACTGCTGCGATCCGGGCTTTTTTTGTTATCCCCCGATGGCGCGCATTTGCCCACAGACATGTGCCGACTTTTGAGGCGCCAAGTTATGATTTGAAGGCTTATGTATGACGGTATTCAGAAAGATTTGCGCCAAATCATTGTCCGAACCATTTTCTCTGATCACTTTTTTCAAATTTTCTTGACGATCACTCAGCAGGCAAGGTCTGAGTTGACCACTGGCAGTCAGTCTGAGTCGATTGCATCTGTCGCAAAAATGCTGGCTAATTGCCGGAATAAAACCGACCTCACCCTTGGCATCTGTATATTGATAACGCTGGGCCGGCCCGTCATGGGTGATTTCCCGTATCGGCTCCAGATTGCCGAGCACGCTGATACGATCTTTTATCTCCGGAACCAGTAGCGGTGGATCCGGACTAAAATCGGCCTGGCCGATGGGCATGTATTCAATAAAGCGGACATGAAACGGAGATTGAAAAGAGAGGCGCGCCATATCAACAAGCTCATCGTCGTTGACGCCCCGCAAGGCGACTATATTTAGCTTTATCGGGTAAAACCCCGCTCGATGGGCCGTTTCGATTCCTTGCCAGACCCGTTCAAATCTATCAAAACCGGTAATATCGTGATATTTCGATCGACTGAGTGTATCAAGGCTGATATTGATTCTGGATATACCGGCGGCCTGGATTTTTTCGATGTTCTCATTCAAATAAACGCCATTGGTGGTCAATGACACATCTTTGAGACCTTCAGTGGCAACCAATTTATGCAAAAAATTATAAACACCTTTTCTGACCAGCGGCTCACCCCCGGTAATGCGTACTTTAGATATACCCAGACGGGTGGCCACGCGAACGACCCTTAAGATCTCTTCGTAGGTCAATATATCAGCGTGAGACAGTTTGGGAATTAATTCTTGTGGCACGCAATAACGGCACTGCAGGTTGCAACGGTCGGTTATGGATATTCGCAGGTAATTCAAATGGCGGTTGCAGCTGTCGATTAGCTTGGATGGTTTTGATGCCATTATGTCGAATTCGGATTGCAATTAGGCCTCCTGGAATTCTTTCATCTGTTGGGGGTCAACTTCGAATTTTTCACGGTACTCAGGAATTTCAATGATTGGAGGCCGCTCATGACCTTCTATTTTGAAAATATCAGGTTCATACTTATCGTTAACAAGGTTGTATTGAATCATCTCAGTAAATAGTTCATCTCTTAGATCGATTAGCCCCATGCGGATTTTGCGATTGATAAAGGTTTTTAAAATGACAAAGGCCATCCGCCCTAAGGCTTTGGTATCTTGATTACGATGTATGCGACGATCCAGATCGACTTGAGCCATGACATCCAGGCCCCACTTTTCGTAAATATCCATATTCATGCTGGTTTCAACCCCGTAGCCGATGGGAAACGGGATGCGTTCAAATACTTCGCGGAAACCGGCATATTCTCCTGAAAGCGGTTGAATTAATTGGGTGAGTTCTGGAAAAAATAACGAAAACAGCGGGCGGATAACCAGCTCTGTAACACGGCCGCCTCCGGTGGGGCGCATCTTCTTTTTGCCGATTGAAATCGGCCGATCGTAAAATGCTTTTACAAATTTAATGTCGTCATAAAGCAGCAATGGGCCCAGCAGACCATACGCAAAGCGATGATGAATATTTTTGATGTCGGCATCCAGGTAAACGATAACATCCCCCTTGGTAATAAAAAGGGCTTTCCAGAGATTTTCGCCTTTGCCTTTATAAGGTTCCAGGTGAGGTAAGATATCAGAGGCCTGATAAACATCAGCGCCGTATTGCTGGGCAATGTCGCAGGTTCGATCGTTTGAGCCGGAATCGATGACCACGATTTCATCCAGCAATGGATAGCGGGTCATCAGCTCTGATTTCATGATGATGATTTCTTTGGCAATGGTCTTTTCTTCATTAAGCGTCGGCAGACACAGGGAAATTTTAAGGTTCTTTTTGGACTTTGCGTCGACCAATCTGTTCAGATCCTTGAAGTCCGAATAATGAAACGTATTTTTCTCAAGCCATTTAATGTTCATCGCACACCCCACTGTCGATTGCCTTCAATACGCCGATAACCTGAGCAATTCCCCGGTACATGGGCTCAATTTCCATTGTGGCGTTTTCCTTGTAGCGGTTCTCGCCGTTGGTGACGCCCAGCGTAACGGCTGGAATCTTGCGCGAAAGAAAAATAGACAGCGCAGATTCTGTCGGCTTGGTAATCGGTTTAATGCCCAAAGCGTTTAGGACCGATGCCGCCTGTTTCACCAGCGGGTGGTTGTGCTTCAGGCGCGAAGCCCTCAGGTTACTGATGGTTTTCAAATTAATATCGGCTTCATATCTGTGACCAATGCCTTCAACAATGTCTCGAATTTCTCCGAATAGATTTTTAACGACTTTATAGGAGTCACTGCGTATCTCGAACCCCAGATTTGCTTCGGGAGCCAGTCTGCCGTGATTGGCACCACCGTTGATTCGCCCGATGACGATTCTTGACCGGGGCCTTTGGGAAAGCTTCAAGTTCATGATCTCGTTGATGACCTCATTTACAACGATGATCGCATTGGGTGTGTATTCGTTCAGTCGATTTCTTTCATCAGAAATAGTGCACCCAATTTCGCCCCGGATCATTCCATCCGAATAATAATTGAGGCGTCCCAATTCAATGCCTTCAACACAGATGCCGCCCCTGATGGGAGTGGGCCATGTTTTTAGCAGATGTCTGACGCCGCGCAGATTTCCCTTGCCAATGGATTGGATGGTACCGGCCAGCACAATATCGGATTCAAAAGAGATATCCAATTGTTTAAATATGGCCGGTAAAGATGTGATCACACCGACACCCAACGAGTTGTCCAACAGCCCGGGGCCGGTGATGGTGTTTTCTTTGATGGTGTAATTTAGCGGGCGATTTTTTTCATAAAACGTGTCCATATGGGCCAGAACAAAAATGGGTGGCTTGCTGGCATCAGTTCCACGAATAATGCCGATCGGGTTGCGATAGCCATCGGTGGTGACTTCGTCTACCTGAAATTCGGCCAAGCGCTCCATGAACAGTTTGCTACGCTTTTTTTCGCGAAATGTCGGCGCCGGGGTTTGGCCGATCAACACGATATTGGTGATAATGATTTCGCGCAGAGATTTTATTTTATTGACAAGGTCGGGTAATTGTTCAAAAAAGTTTGCCATGGCGCACCTTAGCACTTTTTGTTGATTGCAGCGCAGGGCAAATTTTGGATCACGGTCCGGCAGATCGCTGCACAAAACCCAATGATATCAGCGGGCCGTTTCGGGGATCCAAGAAATTTGCAAATGACCAGTGCTGAATACATATACGAAACGTTAAACCAATTTAAGTTACACTAAATTCCAAGATAAGGTCAACATCTCATCATCAATCAGCCAAATTTTTGCGGGTCGTGTATAATCATAGATATCTATAATTGTTTGAATTTTTATTCATTTTTAGTTATATGGCAAAGAGGGATAGGGTCATCTTAACTGACTGCTCAGCCATCTTTTTATTGGAATGAGTACATATTATTTCAGCATGTTATCGAAGATAGCGATGCACAGGATATTTTTAGCGCTGGTCTTACAGCAAAGGTCGATCGGACCTGCCGGCGCCTACTCAAGGAGGAAAAAATATGGCAAATCGTGAATATTATGACCTTGTTATTATCGGTGGCGGTCCCGCCGGCCTATCAGCCGCCATATATGCCCTCAGAGCATCGATGCGCACGGTTTTAATTGAAAAAGCCGCTGCTGGCGGACAGATGACGCAGACCGACGCCATTGAAAACTATCCCGGATTTAAAAATATTAACGGCTTTGATCTGTCTGAAAAATTTCTGGACCATGCCAAATCCTACAACTTGGAGGTCCTTTCCCAGGAAGTCACCGCCTTGGAACCGGGTCTTGATTGGCATACCATGGCGCTGGATAACGACGAGCGCCTTAAATCGCATACGGTGATTTTGGCTGCTGGTGGCCAGCCTCGCAAACTGAACATTCCGGGCGAAGATGAATTATACGGCAAGGGTGTCTCATACTGTGCGGTGTGTGATGGTTTCTTTTTTCGTAACAAAACCGTTGTGGTGGTTGGCGGCGGTGACACGGCCGCAGAAGAAGCGCTGTATCTTTCCAAAATTACTGCCAAGGTATATCTGGTTCATCGGCGGGATGCCTTAAGGGCCAGTTCGATCTTGCAGCAGCGTGTGATGGCTGACAAAAAAATTGAGATTCTCTGGGATTCCATTGTCACATCCATTGATTCACATGCCGATCAAGTCAGCGCCGTTGCGTTGCAGAACACCCAGACCGGTGAAACGCGAAAGTTGGCCACAGATGGGGTTTTTATCTTTATCGGGTTTGACCCCAGCAACCAGCTGGTGCCCGCCGGCACCAAAGTCAATCCCGACGGGTATGTGTGTACCGATGAAAAGTGTGAAACCAATCTGCCCGGTGTGTTTGCTGTCGGTGATGTAAGGGAAAAATACGCGCGCCAAATCGTGCTATCGGCAGCTGACGGCTGCACCGCAGCGTTGGCAGCGGCTTATTACGTTGAAGTTAAACGGGCGGCTGAAAATTTATAAAAATTTGATTTTGCATGAAAATTAATGTGAAAATAAAAAGCCATGTTAAGACAGTAAGTTAAACAAATTCAAGACATACAACAAAACAGCTATCAGATATAATGAAAAAAAATCCTTTGACACGTAGAGAACTTGTCTTGCGATTACAGATAATTAGACCCACCGCCATCAATGGCGTTTAAATTATTCATTAATTTTCATGCAAGATACAGGTATTAATGTTTTTGTGATGCCAGCTCTTCAATAACGCCGTACCAGAGAAATGGCAGGCTGATCAATGCAAAAACCCCCAGGATGACCAAAATGATATTGATGATGGTTCTCGAGCGGCTGACGAAGTGCGAAGATAGATTGAAGTAGCGTCTGACATAAGATGATTGGGTGGCTTGTTGAACAATATAAAGAATTAGGATTGGCGCGACAACCCAAACGACACTCAGATCTTCACTGATGAAATGCCATTTTTTGAGAACTTCGGCAACGATGATCCCGAAACCGGAAAGTCCCAGCAGGCAAAAGATAAACCAGGATATCGATTTAAGGCGACCCATGGGTATATCAACACTCTGATTTTATAAACGTGCTTCCCTGATGGCGCCAAACGCGGCAAAACAGGCATTTTTATGCAAAAGCTCGACACGGTCGAATCCGACTTTGCGCAGAAGCGCCAACTGGTAGGTGACGGGTCGAGGTGAATCTTCCTTGTCGATATAGTCAAAGACCTTCGCGCGATAGTCATCACCGCCCAGCGAGTAAAGATAGTCACCATACCGTTGCCACATCAGTTCCTGGATAGGCTCCGTCTCATGGGACACCAGGTCCGTAATCCAGACGCTGCCGCCCGAAGCCGTCAGCCCAAAGATTTTTTTAAATACAGCCTCCCAATCTTTTTTATCCCGTAAATGATGCAAAACAGCTGCTGCTAGAATGACATTATAGTGGTGTGCGGGCAGCTCAATTTCACGAAAATCGCCCTGTAACGTTCTGATATTACCGCGATTGACGGCTGCGATGCGCTCATGGGCTTTTTCCAGCATAGGGTGGCTAAGGTCCACCAGATCAACATCAAACGGGCTGACGTATTCAGACAGCTTTAGGGTGTTATTACCCGCGCCGCAGCCGATGTCCAAAACGCGCTGGATAGTTCGGGTAGACCCAACCGCTGCCCGGCTGATTAACTCCATGGCCAGGGGGGCATCCATTATGGTTGTGGCTCCGTTTTCAAGATTAGAAAAACGTTCGACATCCCGGTCAAATCTTTTCTTGATGTCCTTAACTGATGATTTTTCTTCAAGGGGTCTTCCCATTTTTTTCACCATCTGGCTAAAAGCGATAAAAAGCCGTCTATTAATTTGAATCAGCTTTCTTTTTGAAATAATTGAATCATCAATTCCAGGTCACCGCTAACGGTATATTTTTGCTCCATAAACATTTGCTGTCCATCGGCTTTGCGCGTCATGATATCCATCCATAATTCAAAAGGTGTCACAATGGTGATGTCGGGATTCTCTGCGTGACCTTGTTCAGCAAATACATTATCTTTTTCAATGATGAAGTGGCAAGCATCGGTCACTTCATCTGAAAAATGAAATTGCAAAATTTTCTTCTCTTCACCGACGGCTTCCTTATTCAGCCCCATGGGGAAGGTCCTCATAAAGCTTTCGATGGTATCCGGCCTTGGAACCAGATTTTTCTCGCGGAATTCTTTGGGTGTAACACCTTCGGCAACACAAGTCTTCCAGAATACATTACTTGTCAGGGCAAATGTTTGAAAATCAATGAAAGGCTGTTGGATCTGTTGCAACGTTTCAGCGGAAACTTGCCGGGAGTCAACCAATTCGCTCCCAGCCTGAACCGTTGCCGCAAGTACCGCTGCTTTTGCGTCCTTATCCCGATATAATATTTCTGCCGCTGGGCGATATATTTCAGCCAATAGTTGGTTGCGGCGGTCCAGTAAAAATTGGACATAGTGTGAAAGCTGATCAAAAACGGACATCTCAATAAAGCCCGCCACCGACAGCACAACCGCATCGGGAGGGGTGTAGCGCAGGGGGTGCGCACTGCGGTTGCCTTGTTGTTCAATAAAGGGTTCTAAAAATGGGATCGTGCGCTCCATGAAAGCCTTCATCTCGGCGTTGAGGGTATAGTTATACAAGGGCGTCGCATAAACCGCTATATCCGAATCAAGCCACTTGGGGAACAGTTCTTTGGTCATGTCGTCTTTGTGCAGACATTTACCGGGGGTTTTGGTCCAGCAGGTGTAGCAACCGATGCAATAGTTGATTTTTTTTTCACGCAGATTGACGACTTCCACCTCTGCGCCTGCGTCTTGCATACCTTCGACAAGATGATTGAGCATCAGTTCGGTTTGGCTTTGCCCCCCGGTGCGGGGGCTGGAGTTAAGGGCCAGTATTTTCATGTTGTCCTCCTTGTCTAGCCGGCTTTACGCTGAGATAAGCCGAGTGAGAAAAGACCCCAATCAGTTGTCATTTCTTATCCGCGCCGAGCTGTCAAGACTTCTTTTCGAAAATGTGATCAGGTCAATTGTTCTGGTAAAATTGGAGGATGGCGTCTACCAGACCGGGGATGGTGTAGGATTCGGCGGAGATATGGACTTGAAAACCCAGTTCTTTAGCGGTATCGGAGGTAATCGGTCCGATACTGGCAATGGTGACATCTTGGATGAGCGCCTTAAAATCTGTTGGCGGTAAAAGCGCTTTAAAATTTGTTACGGTGGACGAGCTGGTAAAAGTGATCATATCCACCCGCTTATCCTTGAGCTGCTGGATGAGATCATCCATATTTTCGGCTGCTTTTAAGGTTTCGTAGGCCGGTATTTCAGTGACGGCAGCGCCCATTTTTGTCAGCTCTTGCGGTAAAATCGGACGGGCTTCCTTAGCACGTGGCAGCAGTATTTTTTTGCCCTTTAAATTTTCTTTTTTAAATGCTTTTATCACCGATTCTGCTCGGTATGTTTCGGGCACGATATCACTGGTCAATCCAAATTCCAGCAAGCGGGCAGCAGTGGCCGGACCAATGGCCGCTGTTTTCAAGTGACCCAATACCCGTACGTCATTGCCGGCGACAAATAGCTGCTCGAAGAAATAGCTGACCCCGTTGACGCTGGTAAAGACAATCCAATCATAGGTGGATAGGCCCGCGACTGCCTGCTTGAGAGGCTGGGGATCTTTGGGTGCTCTAATTTCAATGGTTGGGTACTCAAGGCATTCGGCACCCAGTTCCTCAAGCCGCTTGACCAGATCACTGGCCTGTTGGCGCGCACGGGTGACGACGATACGTTTCCCAATCAGCGGTCGTTCCTCAAACCATTTCAGCGATTGACGCAATGTGACGACATCACCAACCACTATAATGGCCGGTGCCTTCAAACCAGCTGCCTGGGCCGTATCGGCAATTGTGCTCAGTGTTCCGGTAACGGTTTTTTGACGGGAAGTCGTGCCCCATCGAATCAAGGCAACCGGCGTATCCGGCGATTTGCCGTTGTCGATTAAACGCTTTGATATATTGGGCAAATTTTTAACGCCCATGAAAAAAACAAGGGTGCCGATGCCCTTGGCCAGCGAAGACCAATTAATGCTCGTTTCTGCTTTGGTTGGATCCTCATGGCCGGTTACAAAGGCCAGGGTCGAGGTTAATTGACGATGGGTCAGTGGAATACCGGCGTAGGCTGCTGCGGCAATGGCAGAAGTAACGCCGGGAACGATTTCAAATGCGATGCCGGCTTTCAAAAGCGCTTCAGCCTCTTCACCACCGCGGCCGAAGATAAACGGGTCGCCGCCTTTAAGTCGGGTGATCACGCCTCCGGATTGGGCTTTTTCGACGAGCAAATGATTGATCTCATCCTGGGAAAGGGTGTGGTCGCCGCCTTTTTTGCCAACATAGATCAGCTCGGCGGATTTACGGGCGTGTTTTAACAGGGCAGGGGCAGCCAGGTAGTCATAGATGATGACATCTGCCCTTTGGATACATTCTTTGCCTTTGACGGTGACCAGACCCGGATCACCGGGACCGGCACCGACCAGATATACTTTAGCTTTCATAGCCCTCGGGTGATATGGTTTTAAGTTGTTCCAAGATGTGATCCGCTCCCCTGGCAAGCAGCTCTTCAGCCAAATCGATACCAATGGTCTCCGATGAAGCAATCGGCCCGCTTTTTTCCCCTTTGATGACCTTGGCACCATCAACATCTGCTACCAACCCGATAAGCGTAAACGTCTGATCACTGATGGTTCCGTGACCGGCAATGGGTACCTGGCAACCGCCTTCGAGCCGCTTGAGAAAAGCGCGTTCGCCGGCAACCACTGCCCGGGTGGGTGCATGATCCATGGTCGCGACCATCGGGCCCACAGCCGGGTCATCGGTGCGAGCCTCCACACACAAGGCGCCCTGGCCGATTGCTGGCAGCATGACCGTAGCGTCCAGGTATTCGGTAATTTGATGTTCCAGATTCAGCCGTATGACCCCCGCTGCTGCAAGGACCAGGGCGTCAAAATTTTCAGACGCCAGCTTTTTAAGCCGCGTATCAAGATTTCCTCGGATGGGCTGGATGACCATATCCGGTCGGGCATGCCTGAGCTGAGCACCGCGCCGCAAACTGCTGGTGCCGATAACACTGCCTGCAGGCATTTCCTTGAACGGTTTGCCATTGCGGGAGATAAAGACATCCACCGGGTTTTCACGCTGTGGGATCGCCCCGATACACAGTCCTTCCGGAATGTCAGCTGGCATATCTTTCATGCTGTGAACCGCAATATCAATGCGGCCGGTCAGCAATGCTTCTTCAATTTCTTTTACAAAAAGGCCTTTGCCGCCCACCTTGGCAAGGGGCACATCCAGAATCTTGTCTCCTTGGGTTTTTATGATGGTTATCTCGATGGGAGTTGATGGGAATTTTTTTTCAAGAAAGGATTTGGTCCAGTTGGCCTGCCACAGCGCCAGTTTACTGCCACGGGTTCCGATTCTGATTGGATCGTTCATCTGACTCAATGGCCGCAGCCGTCGCAACTCGATGCTGCGCAGCCGCCGCAGGAAGATGCCCCGGCAGAACTGGATACGGTTTCCCCACCACTGCCTTTTGAGATAAACCCGCAAGGGGACATCAGTTTGGACACCTTTTTACTCTTGCAGGAAGGACAGTCGGGCTTTTCGCTTCCAAAAACCAGGTACTCAAAATCTTGGTCGCAGTTATTACAGTGATATTCGTAAATCGGCATAGCGTTCTCCCGCTATTTAGTATAGTCGTCTCAGGCCTCTCTGATTAAGTAATCATCACGGCTTCAAAAGCAAGGTTTCAGAATGAAATCAAGTCAGAAAAACGTAAATAAACATAAAATCCGCAGTGCTGTCAAGCTTCGAGCTGCTCAATTACCCCAGCGGCAATCAATGGCAGCATGATTTCATGGTGCCCGACCAAATTGACACCTCGTCCACCGCGGGCTGTCGGGCGCTGGACAACATTGGTCAAAGGCCGATAGTGTTGGATAAAATCCAAATTAACTGTGGTGAATTCATTTAGTTTGTGGCCCAGGTTGCGCGCCAGGGTGACGGCCTTTAGAAAAACTTCCGGTAAGATGACCGCGGACCCGACATTCAAATAGACGCCCTTTTGAAGACGGGCCACCATGGCTGACAATAAGCGGAAATCGCGGTGAGAGGCCTCGCCGGTTCGGGCGGCGTCACATTGCGGATGCATGTGAACAATATCGGTTCCGATGGCGACATGCACAGTGACTGGAATCCCCAGCCGATAGCCGGTCGCCAGAATGCTCTGCTGGTTGTAGGGCAATTTTTTTTCATCAATGGCGCGCCCAACGGCTTGCCCCAGCCCCTCTGTGTCCGGCTGCATATCAACCAGCGCTTTCCCCAAAAACATAGCGGTATCCTCAGCCATGCCAAAGGAACCATCATCGATTGCAGCGGCGACGTCTTCAGACGTGTGACCAACCATGGCCAATTCGACATCATGCACAATGCCGGCACCA
>JAAUXU010085257.1_pt1 | contig 24723 bp, 24 predicted proteins | sample 7278151 | NCBI WGS metagenome assembly JAAUXU01 (sample SAMN14350113, study PRJNA611818) | marine sediment metagenome | isolation source: surface marine sediment (1.8m) | place: French Polynesia: Moorea | collected 2018-08 | reverse complement strand
TGTCAGATTACGTAGTACTAACGATTGTGAAGAAGAGCGCGTCTCTATTATGTAACCTCACAGTTTTGTTCAACAGAGTCTTCACTGCAGAGCTGAATGTGGCTGCACTGACACACGAAGAACACGTCCGTTCTGTCTGTCCGGTCAGTTCACAAGCTGGACTTCCTTCACTGGGGGAGTGCGATTCACCCACCGTTTGGGGGAGGGGGATTTTTTTTTTCACTTGGAGAATCGTCACAAGCCTCGACCTCCGTCGTCAATTCTTTATCTTGGAAATTTTTGCACACGGTGTCAGCCTCTCAGAAGTAACTGCGAACTCTTCAGGACTTAGTCACACACGTTTGAGGGGCTGCTCAATTGATAGCAGAAGCTTAGTCTTGAGGAAGGAAAAGGTCTAGGCCAGGATTGACTTTTCGTCTCTGGTGATAAGGAAACGCGCAATCACATCGAGACACACACGCAGTAAGCAAAGCCAACAAAGTGCCTCTTATCGGTGTCCGTGCCCGCCGGCTTCCCCTTCTTGCTCTCCATTCACCCCCTCCTCTTGTTATGCACGACACAAAGGCTGCTGTGCAGCTCTTTCAGAGGGAGGGACTGAGGGAGGGAGGGGAGGAAAGAGAGCCGGCTGTGTGTGGTGCTTTCCTCATCGATTTTTCTTCCTCCGCCTCCGCCTCCCCATCCCCCTGTGTGTATGTATGTGTCTCCCCAGAGCAACTTTGGAGGCTTTTTCGTTTTTCTGCGTCTGGCTGCCTCCCTCCTCCTGCTTCCGCCAACACCGCTAAACTGACTCACCCCCTCAACCCCCCCTCGGTTCTCTCTCTCTCTCCCTGATGCACAAACTGAGCGCGCGCGTTTTTTCGCCGTAACTCTCACGCGCGCACTACACATGCACGCACACGCACCGGTGTGCAACGTATGTATTGCGGGTGCCGGCGGAAAAATATCGGGGGCAAAACAAAAACAATCCTCTCCCTGTGCACGCACGATTAAAAAGGATTCACTCACTTCAGTGCGAACACATCAGCTCTTATCGCGCAACGCAGGCATGAAGAAGTAGGCCTGGCCGAATGCGTCTTCTTGGGTTGGGGCTCGCACAAAGACAAGATGGGGGCCTGTGCATATATGGCAGAAGGGGGGGGGGGAATAGCTGGGCTTTGTTCCGGGTGTTTTTTTTTCTCTCTCGCCATTGCTCTGGGTCAACGGACAAAGACTCCATGTGTGCGTGCGTACAGGCTACATTTTTCCCTCTTTCTCCTCCACGGCGGCAGCCTCGGCAACAACAGCGACGGCGGCGGCAGCAGCGACTCCTCCATATCTCGCCAGCTCATCGATGGAATGGATGAAGAGAGCAGCAGAGACCGTTGCTAAGGGTGGATGGATGCAGATTGAGGGAGGAGGAGGAGGACAAACCGTCTGTGGCTCGCACATGCCTCTTGCCCGTTCAGCCGTTGACAATGGCATCACACCCGGAGAGGATAGAATTTCTGGAGGAGGCAAACATACTGCACGGAGGTCGAGCTTCCTGCTGCACTAAATGGTCTGTGTGTGTACCAGGGGTAAATAGAGTAGCAGTGCCTCATTCACGCAGCTGCCTTTTGCTCACGCACCTATGACACGCTGCAGAAATGGCATCAAAAGTTCCACCCGGCGGGCGTACGTAGTCGGGGATGTGGAGAGGCTGCAAGCATCGCGTGCATCCAAAGGTACACTGGTTACGGACGTACACCGTATGGTATGCTGTAACTGTGGTACGTACATGTGTGAACATATTGTCACGCAAAGATGCCAATGAACTCACCCAACCTTTGATAGACACTTGACAGTGTAGCGGCCCTAATGCTATACGACTGTGTATGTATGTTCAATGGATTGCTCTTCGTAGGTAGTGATGCTACGAGCTCAATACGAAAAGGGCTCGCACGAATGCCTGGGCCAAAAGGCTTTTTGGTTAAAGCAGCAAAAGATGTCACGGTATGCTGTGAAAATACTGTGCAGTAGGAGTGAAATCCGAAAAACAGTGTAGTTCAGGAATGTACGAATGCCTATGCCATTGGGATATTAAATTCCCCTAGACTTTTGTCTTAGCCAGATTCTTTCAATAATGTAATCGGCCTATTATAAGGCTTATTTCAGAGGCTATCAATTTTGCCAAAAAGCTTATTGCGGAGGATAGAGCCCTTCTTATCTCCCCCAGCAAAATGGCCAAAAAATGTCCGAGGCTCCAGGCTCGAAGCTCGTGACATCACTAGTTGGTGATCCTAGGTTGCTGAGGAGCTCGAGCTTCACAGGTGCTTCCGCCCGTCCCCAGAACAGCAGACAACTTGTTTTGCTGTCACTGTCGATGCAGTCGTCGTCGTCGTCGTCGCCGTCATCGTCGTCGTCGCCATCGTCTTCGTCGTGCTCCTCCACCGAAATCGCACATGCCTGTTGACAAGTACTCGAGCTTCACGGCGTGTTTGTGTATTCACGTTTGCGTCGCTATTAGGTTAACTTTGGCAAAGCAGTGAATACTGAAGAGTTCAAGACCCCCGGAGACGCTGACAAGGAGAATCTTTAATCGCAACCATGAATATTTCAAAAGTTCTTGGTCGCTGTGAGTTTTCTTCTGAGATTCTTTCTTTACTTCTTTCTTTCTTTCTCCCTTGGTGGAAGCAGTACCGAGTGGGTGCCCATTCAACCCCCGCACACTTACATACACACATTATGTCCCGAGATGATCGATTTCCTAAAAAAAATGGGCAAGCAATGAACCTCCAATTTCTTGCCCCATTTATCCCTTGGTCGTAATGAGACCACTCTAAAGCCTTCTTGGGCATTGTGGGCAGCAGTCTTGCCCTCGTCGTCACTGCCCTCTCCTCAGCGTTCACGCGTACGTGGTACAAGTAGTTGCATCACTAAGCTCCCCCTCATTTTTTCCCAGTGAAAAAGACATTTTCAGACGTTGGATGGTTGGGCAGAGGACAATTTATGACATATCGGCTGTCTCGCCGTGAGAAAAAAGGGGCAATTTTCCTTTTCTGCCCCCTAAAAGTGTACCTCCTCTTTCCACAGCGTCCCTGCAGAGGCCGCAGATGTCGTCCCAGAGGCTGGCGGCCACCCAGTCCAGCACCAAGACAGGCATCCTCCTGCTGAACATGGGCGGCCCGCGCAACGCCGGAGAGGTGCAGGAGTTCCTCACCCGACTCTTCCTCGATCGAGACATTATCCGACTGCCACTGCAGCATCGTCTAGGGCCTCTCATTGCCAAGCGCCGCGCGCCTGACATTGTCAAGAAGTATGGAGAAATTGGTGGAGGATCACCGATCTACGAGTGGACCAAGAAGCAGGTGGGAATGACTGCCTTCTTGGCACCAGTGCCGTAGTCTTATCTGTTCTGCAAAACAAGTAACGAGTGTTGCCTCCTATCACCATGAGATGGTGGCGCATGAGAAAAGCATTTGTGAATGAGTCCCTGGAGGATTAGGGTGGGCTGCCTCTGGAAAATGAGACTTTTCCGCCGACCAAGCAGAGCAAAATTGTGTGGCAAACATGAAAAAGAGATGCTCGTGTCAGTTCGAGACTCCTATGCCATGCCAGGCCGGTGATGAAGAGTAAAGAGAGAAAGTCTGATCCTCAAAGGTCTGTGAAGCTTCCATGTTGCTGGATTATGGACGCAGAGCTGCACATTGCACGATTGCTGCAAGGAGTGGAAAGAAACCACTGGTCCATTTCAGATCTGATATCAGTCTTGATTAGACTTTCAGTGATGGTTCGATGATGGATTATGTATGCGTTGCTGGGCACGCACTGCTACTGCTCGTCTTGGTGCTTCCGCAGCGTTGCTGTCGTCCAACTTCTTGTCATGGTTAAAGAGGGGAGAATGCAAATTCTGTCAAGTTTTGTTATCACGATGAAAATGATGATGACACCAATCTACTTTGCAAACCACCGATCACTTCATGCCCTCGTTCACCTTTCAGGGATGGATGGAAACAAAAAGAACGTGAACGCAAATTTGGAAATGAATAAAGACGGCAATATCTGAGGCAATGATTGGCCAGACCTCGGGTGCATTCGGAGGGTTGTCATCTTAGTCCAATATGATTCCTTCAAATGTCAATGAATAATTGTGCGCTTGCATCACGCCTGAAGGCGTAATTTTGACCTGTCTCTCATCGTCCCCTGAGAGAAAGACTTAATATCAATGAATTTCAACTTGCTCGATACCAAATTGAAGCTGTCAGCGCCCTCTTCCTAATGACATTGGACTAATTTGATAATTGCTTCCTCAATACAGCCGTTTTTATTCAGTACAAGTTTTGCTTCTACATACCTTAGATCTGTGGAGAGAGAACTGCCGAAGGGGACAATGGTGCTTTTTCAATCGCTGAATAATTTATAGTTCTGGACTTCGAAAAAGTCTTTGTTTTTTTTTCGCCTACCGTTTAGTTGCTTCTTGCTCTTGGGCCTCACCCGCACAAATTTCTTGGCTCTGTTTACTGCACCGTCTAACAAGGTCATTATGCGAGATGCGCAGTCATGCATGTACATTACAGTTAGGACCCGTTTTCATTACCTTTAGACCTCACGCCAGCAACAAAGAGCAAGGAAAAATGCGCAAAGGTCGTTTTGGCAACAGTTGAAGTTGCATTCATTTTCTCTTGCAGGCCATAAAAGTGGGTTCTAATTCCATGCACCATTGAACAAACCTCTTTTCTGTTTTAGCCTCAACTTCGAGCTCAGAAGCTGGATGGACGAAAAAAAAAACCCTCCGAGGCCGCGGGCGAGGTTGCCGCTATCCTCGAGCCCGCGCACTCGTCTTCAGACGTGTTCCTACCTATGTACTCAGGGCTAATTCGCACATCCTCATGTGGTACAAGCACACACACGCTGTTGTCGTCGTAGCGTTAACTAAATTTGTCTTGCCAGCATCACCGCGGTGAGGCCAGTTGAGAGAGCTCTTTCAGGCCTCTTCTGTTCACCTTGATTTTCCCCCTCTCCTGGGAAAGCCCAGCTCTCCTCAAGTGCTGAGGGGGCTCCCGATACTTTATGTTAGTTATGCGGTCCGTTGGTCAAGCTTTCTTCGCTCGCTCGAGGGTGTTTTATCGCGGCATTTTCTCGTGCGTTTGGGGAGAGATTGATTGGCTGCGGGGCAACAAAAGAGAAGTCAAGAAGCAAACTTGTTCGACAAAGAAAAGTTCTATTGACCGACGAGACCGACTTCCTGCCGTTACCGTCGGACGTAAACACGCGCACAGTCCTACTCGCTGCTCTCATCAAAGCTATCTGTTGCAGGAAGACAGGCTTTTTTTTTCTTTACCCACGTACTAACTTACAGGGGGTCCGCATCAAATTGTACGCTGCAATCGGTGCCAAAATCAGACGCTCAAAAGTGGACGATTCGATGGGGCTGAAGTCTTAGGGGAGCAGACAACAAAGGCATGCACTCATGTCTATGATTCCCTATTGCCAAGACCTGCCCAAAGACCGCTTCCTCCTTCCAAATGTGCGTAAGTGCACCAACAATACACTACCAGGAGTCAGACTTTGCGGTCTCCACTTCCTCGCCACTCTCCTCCTCCTTACCGCCATCATTGCCACTGTGCCAATGCATAGAATTGTAGCAGACAGTAACAAACAGTGCTGTCGATTGATAGTTCAATAGTACACGTAAAGGTTTGTTTGAGAGGAAACTCAAAAAAGATTTTTTGCTCAAACACCATTTGACGAGATCTTCTGCATCGGAAACGAACGATGCGTACCGATAATCACGCCGACAGCGTACAATTCAACGTGGAAATCACATAAAGCGTCCTCACATCGGGGCAGAGGACAACTTGATGTGGACCCCCTCCATGCCCGTATATGTAGGGTGGACAGGCCTTGCGGCGAAGGCCGCACACACAATTGAAGCTGCATTCCCACCTATTATGGCTTCCACCAGGTTGGCCTTGCTGACCACTCTCAGGTCTCTCCTGCTTGCCACTCGTGAATAACAAAGAATGACGAAAGTTGAAAGGTGCGCATTCAACACATTGTCTGGGCTGAAGACGAAAACATTCCCTCGTTGGAGCTATTGGAGCTGACCTTGTCGAGGCTATTGGAGATGACCGTGTTAGAGATTGCGCAAAGTGTTAATGTTTTCTATTGCGTCTTCCTGAGCCAGTTGTGCTTTCAAGCGCAGCGGGAAAGTGCCTTCTTCCCTAACAGAAAAAAAACTTTCCTGCCTCCCAATGGAAATTGGGCTATCGTTGCGTAGCAGAGGCGTCCTTGTTCAAAGCACCTACAACAGGACTTGGCTGTACACATGCGTACTTGCAGCTCCGACGTCGTCATGTACTCGCTGTACATATTGTCGTTACTTTATAAGTCATTAAACGCAAGCACAGCTCAACTTTTTTGTGGGTCCATCTTTCTTTTTATAGTCTACCCTGCGTGCATCTTGGCAACTTTGGCAAAGTAAGTAACGACGGGGGGGGGGGTAAATATGATGCAAGACGGTTTGTTTGTGAGCCTTGATTCATCATCTCGTCCGACTCGAGCCAGTGAAAGCATGGAAAGCCCTGGTCCTGATGACTTTCCAAGGACCTGACCAAGACTGTTTCTCCCGTGATTGTTGAACTGAGTGATAATGTTGCATTTTTTTGTTTACATGTCACTAGGGAGACTTGATGTGCCAACTCCTCGACAATCGCCTGCCTGCGTCCGCGCCTCACCAGGCCTACATCGGCTTCCGATACGCTCGACCACTGACTGAAGACACGCTGCAGCAAATGGAGGCGTGAGTGAGGAGGGGGCATTCATATTCACACGCTTCATTTCGCATGCATTCGCAGCACCCCAGGCTGTGGCAGGCCTCAGTGCAGCATACGTTCGATTAGTCAGGGAAGAAAGCCACGCATGAAGGGGACTCAGAGAGATGATCTTCGCCGCAGCAGCCATTCCCTCCCCCCCCCCTATATTTACTGACCCGATATTGATCCCGATTATGCTCTGGCTGCCCTCGCCCGCGAGGCGGCGGCGATTGACCGACCACTCCTTTTTGTTCCTGCTGGTTGCGGCCATTTAATTTTTTTTTGCCCGCCGCCCCGAGATGCGCCAAGCGGATGATGATGATGTGTTTTGAGAGAAACTCGATCCTTCTTCGTCAGTTGCTCTCCGGGTTGTTGTGCCCGGTCCCCCTTTTTTTGGGATGGGTGGGGGCGCCGCTGCAGAGGAAGGTTGCAAATAACGAACTTCTGGGGAATGATGACTTACCCTGAAAGAGGAAGTATGTTTTTTTGTACGTCGTACAATAGCGCGTTATATGCCCTTCCACGTCCATTCACACCTCATGCTTACTTGCTTACTTAGGGACGGCGTCGAGCGAGTGGTGGCCTTCAGCCAGTATCCCCAGTACAGCTGCACCACTGCCGGATCCTCCATGACCGCCATTTATCAATATTACGCCAACAAGAAGTGAGTGGAGCGTCAAGAAACAAACAAACAAAACAAAGTGCATCGGTGGCGAGCCTCCCATGAACATATACGTATAATATACGTACGTACGTCGAGCGTCTTTCAAACAATGGCATCCTTGCTGCAAAAGAATGTACAGTACTGCCAGTACTTACGCTCAGGACCAAAAGAAACGCAAGGACCTAGAAGATAAGGCTCGTAAATTTTAAGCTCCACTTATGTACGTAGCTACCATCTTATTTATTCGCTGCTGGTTAATTGAAACGCTGGAGCTGAGGCTTTCTCACGTCCTGACGTTCTCATATTTCATAGGAGTTCGGCGACCAAGATGAGGTGGAGCGTGATCGACCGCTGGTGCACTCACCCCAAGCTGATCAAGACGTTCGCCGACAACATCAGGAAGACCCTGGAGACCTTCGGCGACGAGGTCAAGCAGAAGAAAGTCGTCATCCTCTTCTCGGCGCACTCAGTGCCTCTCTACGTACGACTTAAGAGCAGTGTTTAAGGGGGTGCGCTCGCAGTAGCTTTCAATTATACTCTCGCACCCCGGCGTTATGTGTAGGCAATGAACCTTCTCATTTTTAAGCAATGTCTTCCCGAGAATGTGCGTGGATACTTTTCTACGCAGTGGGGAAGAACTTTCCTCCTGCATGCAATAATAATCCATACTCTGGTCCGTGAGAAAATCCCTCCACGGGGTTCATAACTTCCTTTCTCATTGAATCTCTGGCACTCTTTTCTCTCCTTTGTTGCATTTCAAGAGCACCGAGTCGTAGCTTGCCTGCTCTCTCTGCACTTGGAGCGGGAGGACGTGTGCATGCGTCGATCAAAGAGTGCGTAAACCCACGTCCGTCTTCAGCAACACCTCCGTGACTGACGTGACCACGTGTTGCTACTCTGGGGGGAGGCAGCAGTGCAATAGAGAGCTCGACCAAATTGGGACATAATCGACGCAACTAACCTTGCAGAGAACAACATCCTCTTCAGCTAATTGCTCACGGTCATGCACGTGTGGATGCTCGTAACAGGGTCCCGGGGGGAAGGGCTCAGATACATGCGTGTGCTGCAAGCTGCACATGTACACGAACGTGCGTGCGCAGTATGTGGCCATGTAATTTGCAGTATATAAAACAGTCTGGCGTGGTGTCTGTGTGTGCTGAAAGTACTTGGGATCTGATTAGGTTGCCCGGAAACGCCACTGACACTCCTGATCCTTCTGTCACAGGTGATGAATCGCGGTGATCCCTACCCTGCAGAAGTGGGCGCCACCGTGCAGCTGGTGATGCAGGAGCTGGGCTGGAGTAACCCCTACAGGCTGGTGTGGCAGTCCAAGGTGGGGCCGCTGCCCTGGCTCAAGCCAGACACCGAGGAGACCATCACAGGTAACAGAGTGTGCGTGCGTGCGTGCGTGCGTGCGTGCGTGCGTGCGTGCGTGCGTGCGACGTGGAATAGAATAGAAAGGACCGAGAAAGAGGTGCACAAATCTTATTAATACGGATTACGTGGAGGGCGAGTCTGAGATCGGATGTGCTCTTAATTGACGGGGTGGAAGGAGCGCGTGAGGTAGACGAAGAAGACTCGGGATTAGGTGGAAAGTTGGAAGAAGACGAAGAACATAACTTTTTGGACGCCTTTTCAGTCTCCCCCTCTCAGCCTCCAAGGAAAAGTGAGAAGAGAGAGATTACAGTATATCCAGACTAGGGAGTTAATTTGAAGACGGGCGGATTTCCTCAAGTGCTAAAAGAGGTGAACCGATGCTTCTTGGCCTTTTGCTCGACAACCTCAAGGAGGGAAGGACCGACATGGAAAAGGACTTTTTGCTCTCAAGTAGTCTTGATTTAATCCGCGATTAGAAACCGTGAAAGTCACGAAGTGGCGAGGGAAAGCGTAAACATTGGAGGACCGAGAATGTAGTACACGAGTACTTCACCGAGAAGAATGACTGCATGACGAGACTGTCGTGTAACAACTTTCCATTTGCTACGCGGAAAAAGCTGGCTCGTGGCCCCCTCTTTGTACTCGAAGCACCACTCGTGAAAGGTTTTCTTTTTCTCCCTTCTGTTTCGCCTATCTTAATTTCTATTTTCTTGCTTTCCACTCTGTATTTGCATGCAGTGCAGCGCAAGACTGTGCGATGCATCGAATCGACATCGGAAACCGTGATATCCGGAAAATATCTAGTATCGCAAAATCTGAAAATGAGACGATACTTTTTGCATGCAATGCTGGGAGAAGCAGTCTCATCTCCAGAGGATGGGCTTGGCCGGACAGAAAGGCAAGGGAGCAACATGGTGTGAACAAACTTGTGACCAGACGCGACAACAACAGACCCCTTGTGTCAAGTGTGCAGTTCTCACCGTCGTCTTGGCCTTGCTGGTCCGCAAAAATAGAGCAGGAAGCGAGTTTCCCGTCGACAAAGGCTCGATCTGCAATTGTGCATCTGCACAAAAACCTCAAGATGCTGGAGCTGCAAGCACTGTCGGGGTCAGCCTTGAATCATTATTCCAGCTATGACGATAACCAGGATCGATATATCTGATCGACCTGGTTGGGTTTCTTTAGCAGTCAATTGGTCGTCAAGACACAGATTGACCCCGGCAATGTGAGCATTGCCAGAATTTGCACTTTGACGGTAACAGGTATTGAATACAACGATATCGATATGGGACATCGCACGGTCTTCAAGTAGTGTACGTAGTTGCACGCATCAAAAGCACGAGGTATCTAAAAGTATTGTCTAATGGCTTTTAGGTTGCATGCGCAACAACACAGTTCGGTGACGGTTATCCAAAAGGACTCTCTTTCCTCCTTTGAGTCTTGTGAGCTAGCGAACAAAGTAAATGTAACAAAGTTTCGAGGTAATCTAAACTTGTGTGGCGGAGAACAGGACAAAAAACGTAAGTGACTACAAAACCGCTGCCGGTACATATGTCGACGGTGACAATTCATTCTCACTAAGAATAGTCCTAAGTATGATAAGCTAATACCTAAAACCCTTGTGTTCCTTCGTTAGCTCATTAACCTTGTCTAATGCCTCATTATCTTTTTGAAGAAATTAAATGCACTGGAACAGTTCACTTTTGGGCACCTCGGCGCAAGATCCAGACCATGTACAGACTGTTGCACCACCACTGTAGTAGATTCTTAGAATTTTCTAGTTCAAGTCAAGCTGCTCCGTAGACAAGCCACGCCAGCTGAGTGTTGCGTCACAACTGTTGCTTCACAGGGCTTTCCACTGTGCAATCTGTGGTCAATTTTCCAATTTCTACAAGTGAAAGTCATCATTGTCCGCGACCTCATTGTCCCTGTCCACATTGTCCTGGCCCTTTCTTTCACCAGTTGTGTACTCAGTCCCTTCAAGAAATATCTCTGTACTTATAGAGTGATGCAAGTTGCACTACGGTGCAGCTTCCCTTCGGTGGAGCCTATCACTGGTGCAACCATGATCTAGCAGCTTGCAGAAGTGTCCAAAATGAGGACTGTTGGGAGGCATTTTAATTTGCTTTTGAAAACATTAGCCATCAGTCAAATTGAGTGAGCCGCTTTGTTTACGAGTTCACACATTTTAAACTACTTTGTGTGGTTGACGTCCTGATTGGTCACTTCATTCTCACCGTCAGCATGCCTGAAACCAATTTTATTTGTAGCTATCAGGAACTCCTTGATGAGGTTGGGTGAATGCGAGTAGAAAGCCGGTGTGAAAATAGATTTAGGGAGAAAAGAAATTAGCATTCATTTCCAAACTTCTCATCTTAAATGCAGAAACGAGACAAAGGCAGCTAAATATGACTTGCAAATCACTTCTCGACCATAACAAGAAAAATGCTCCATTTGGAATTCATAAGTGGACATGGATAAAAATGATCGTCAAATGCAGACAAAATGACGTATCTACAATTCATGTCCTCTGCTCAAGCATTTTCACTCCTACTTATTTGCATATGCAAAGTTAGAGAAAAGAAGCAAATTTAATGTAACTTCACTGTTCTTTTTTATGTGTGTGCATGTCTGCAGTCCTGTGCAAGCGGGGCTACAAGAACCTCCTGTTGGTGCCGATCGCCTTCGTCAACGAGCACATTGAGACGCTTCACGAGCTCGACATCGAGTACGCCCTCGAGGTGGGGTCTGCTGCCGGCGCGGAGCGTGTGGCTCGATGCCCCACTCCAAACGACCACCCGCTCTTTGTAGAGGCCATGGCTGACCTGGTGGAGCAGAGCCTCAGCCAGAAGGTCCCAGCGGTGAGTCCTCAGTTGCTGCTTAGGTGTCCCATGTGCGACAATGCGAACTGCGCCAAAACCAAGGCCTGGCTGTCCAAGATCACACTGGAGTAGCACATTGTTGTGCAATTTCTGCGTGTCATGCACACTGCCCTCCATAGAGACAATACATCCACACATTGTACGATATATTCTCATACGAGTACAAGGAATTCGTCTGTATGTTTGATTCCCAAATACCTGATGCCGAAGTAACGGTACATTTTGCTTTCTCTCTTTGACATCAAGCATGTGCAAATGTATTTTACATCTGCCTTCGTTGCTGAACTGTTTGTTGAGGTAGCTGCATTTCGGAAAAGTAGGAACGAAAGTTCGTACTCAAAGAGGTTCGATCAAAGAGAGAGAGAGAGAGAGAGAGAGAGAGAGAGAGAGAGAGGAATGTATAGACGCAGTTTTATAAATATCATAATAATTGTATCTCCACTGGTTCTTATGAAGAGAGCACCCAGCAGAAGCAGCACCTGATCAAGAGCGCCAAGTAGTATAGAGCCCACCAGCAGGTTGGTGGAGGTCACCCTGACCACCGGCGACGTCCTTTGACCCGAATCTGCCAGTGACAGCGAGTTCCTTGATGCGCGGGCTTGTGCGTGGTCTCCTCCACCGCTGCCTCCTCCACGCCTGCGCTCCACGCGTCGCTCTCGCCAGGTCTTGTACGCTTCCAACCTGTACTCGCACAAATTATGGCACACAAAGCCGGGTACTTTTGGTGACTCTTTGTTCGTCTCGCATTCATCTATCCCTTCTGCTGGGTTTTTGCTGCCGTTTCTGCACGACGTGGAAATGCACTACAAAGGAATGCTGACAGAGGAACTCATGCGTGTGTTGCTCCGGCTGTGCATTGATCTCTCCTATGTACTGCAGTACATAGTACGAAGCTACTTGCCCGCGTACTTTCCGCTCGTACGGGGTTGCGTTCCCGAATAATGTGAGACTGGTGCTGTATTACAGCACCTACTTCAGGGCCTGCACGACATTATTCTGTCGAGGTGAGGACTCTCCTGACCTCGATGCATTCGTCCCACCTCTCGAACCACTTGTTGGGGACCGTGACCATCTCTGCGCTGAGGCCGAACTTTGCATGAAAGTGCATATCACCCCACCAGATAACTATTTTGCTACCAAGTCTTGAAGCAGAGTCATGGCTGAATTCTCACATTTTCTGGCCATGCTAATGCTCGAAGGCATAAACGAGGCTTTCTCGGAGCAACCATGCCGCTATTATCTTCTGATATGTTCTGTGTAGTGTAGCTGTAGGACGTACCCAGTTACTACATATGCACTTTATGCAGTTGCTATATACCCAGTTATTACTACAAACGGAACTACTGCATCCACACACAATTATTGCATACCACTAGCCAAGCTGGTCGAGTTTGCTGAAAGTGTGTAAAATCATAAAGCTGTCTAACCGTGTTCGTGTGAGTGAGGCGCTGAACCTTGACAACCTTTTCGACTGGATGGAGAGCAAGTCTTGTCTTGGCTTTGACTCGTCGCTGATGTGATTACGTCCACGAGACCACTTTGGCCGCTGCACCGACGACAACGCGTTGTCTTCATTGGCGTCCTCCGCCTTCCAGGATTAAGCCGGGCAGAGCCTGGAGGTGCAGGGCGGGCTCTTCCCGGGAATGAGGTTTGTGGACCAATGGCCAACTTGCCGTCGATGGAGCCAGCCAGATAAGGACTGCAACACGCGCCTCACCAACAGAAAGAAGCTTCTTAAGACGTGGGAAAAGATCAAGTTCCTGAAAGCTTCGCAGACGTCGACCCTCGATGATGCGAAAACTGCACCAGCAGCTCCTTCATCACGACGTTGGCACTGAATGAAGACTTTTTTTTTTTGTTTTTTTTTTTTAGCACTGCGTCACCAAACACACTTTAAGTAAAGCACGCACTATTGCACTGCATGGGTGTGTAGCAACGCATAATGATTGCCTTTGGTGAGCATCGCTTGTCACCACATCCTTTTCCCTGCACTTCCAGCCAAGTGCATATGCAGCAGACACTCGACAACAGATGGAGTTGATGGATAGCGATGCATTCAAGTGTGAAGAATACACCATCAACCTTGTATGGCGTCATCGACTCAATGGCTGCAGTTGAGGCAATTTTTTTTCTAAGCATCACGTTACTGCCTAAATCGGTCGTGAGAAACTAAGTCGGTTTTGTCATAAACATGGGTCTCCTCCACGGTTTTTCCCCAGGTTATATACCCATGTTAGGTTAGATCACAGGACCAAATTTTTTCGAATTTCCAGCTTAGATTTGTTACGTGTTGCCGAATGGTTAAGATGCAGTCAAGTGGTTCTCGAAAAAAAGGTTTTTCATGCCGCCCCCCCCCCACTCCTTGCAAAAAAGTTTTGCTTCATAACTTCAGTGCATAACAAGGTGTTGAGATCTGGAAGTCCAAGCTAAACACACTTGCTTTTCAATTTCATGTGAATCGAGAACGTAACTAAGCAGGCCCACGTCAAGACAGTGATGACTCAAAGACTGATCAGTTCTTCTCTTCAACTGGCTGTAACGTCTTCAAATGGAATCTGGCAACAAATACAGCATGCCGCAAGAGATAAAAAAAGCCTCACCTATAATGCGGTACGGTTTTCCAGGACTTGAAGCTTTCTGCCCTGGTACTCAGGTACACTGCATTGGCTCAATGGTCCCCAAATAATGGTATCACGGGTGCGGTGATTGTCAAGACAATAGGCTGGGTCAATTTTACAGGTCAGTTTTTGGATCCCCCCTCCCTCTCAGCCTGCTGCATTCACTACTCTACTTTTTATATGGCACAACAATTAAGCGTACATATTGTACCACCGTAGAACATAGAAAAACTGCCACGACAGAGGGTGGCCAATGTTACTACCATGCAAGACTAGGCATTAGGTAACAAAAGTATGACGCACTCAGTCAAATTCCAGAATTTTATTTTCCTTTTTGACGTAGCCCAGTGCCCAGTGTCATTAATGCATGACTGCTCTAAAGCATCGAGCAGATGAAATTTGTTCATCCATCAATCCATCATCTTGTTCATGATAACAAAAAAAAGCCTGCTCAATCAGTCGCCAATTCTGATGTTAACATGACACATGAGGTGCTGAAGTCCTCGTGGATGTGCGAGTCGGAAGCCATCACCCTACAAAGTGTGCGGGATTCCTCAGAGGGCGTTTGGAGTCTGCTACCCAGGCCCAGAGAAGCCACTTGTAGGCACTTTGGTCAGGCATATGGAAGTCTGTATTGAATATTTTGTTGAAACACCCTGTCAAACTAGGCGAGTCGAACATGAAACAGAAGTTGTAGACCAGCCTGAAACGGTACAGTCCAGGTCTTGATTGTTTGCCACGGTAACATACGTCAATGTCAACGTGTCAAAAGTATCGAACTCTACCATATCATAATAAAAGGGCACTTCCTTTCCTTCTCATGCGCATACTTTTAGCAGTAGCAGAGCTATTACTGCGCAAAGCGCACACTTTTTCTTTAATAAATTTTTTTAGGCAACCGTCGAAATTGGCCTTGGTAGAAGATTGTACATAGTCAGTCACGCAATACATCTTAGCCAGCTGCAGAATGGCCGGGCAATCTTCCGGATGTTGGAGTAGCCTCTGGCGCAAAAATCTTTCGCACTTTTCCAGTAAGCCTTCAAGTAAGATGAAGGAGGCTGTCTGGACGAGAGAATCCCCCATGTCTTTGCGCACCTCCATCTCTAGGTGATCGACGATCCGACAAGGACTGACGTGTCCAACGTGTGCGAGAGCAACGTCGACGCCGTCATTGCACACTCGTAACGTCAACAATATTCACGCGGGAGCACGTCCACCAGTGGATCACCGCCACCACCACCACCACCACCCTCAAAGTGACCGCAGTATCTTTTCTTCATCGACCTCGATTTCTGCTCACGTACCAGTTTGTGAACTCGTTCGACGACGACGACGACGCCTGTGGCGTCTCCGCGTTTCATCACGAAGACGACGACGACGACGAAGGTCAAGCCGTCCGTCCTTTAAAATGAAAATGCGCCAAGACTTGCTTGTGAGAGGCCGAGAAGTGCCCCAGGCAAGAAGTAAAAGAAGTAGTCGGCATCCACTTCTTCGTCTCCTTGCTCTTGCTGCAGCTTCCTCGCCTCCCCCTGAAAATATAAATCTGATCTTGTAGAAGAGAAGCTCGTGAGTTGATCTCTGGCTCCTCAGCCCGGCTTAATCGCAGTTGATGCTTTCTTTCTGGCTGTTGCACGCGCGCACACCGCAAAGACCGAGCTGGCCCGACGCCAAATGGGCTCATCCCAAGGGCGAAATGCGATATAACCCAAAAAAAAGCTGGTTTTTTTCTCTCTCCCACTCATGCCACTCAATCTGCACCAGCAGAGAGAGAGAGAGAGAAACTGGGTGCGAATTGGTTCGTCTTAGGCCCATTGATCAACGTCACACAGAGAAAAGTCGGATTCCGGCAATGAGCATAACTGACGCTCCAAGTGTTTTGTTTACCTCAGCTGAGCAGGCACTGTGAAGAGGCAAGGTCAAGGAGCCTCTTCTGCCTGCCACTTGGTCAGTGCCTCTCAGTGAAGTCCCTGCACTGCTGCATCGTCCGCACTCGGGTCCGTTCAAGGCAGAAGGATTAGTAGGGACTCTCCTCCCACGTCAGTCTTCATCCTGGACTGAGGTGAAGAGTGTGAGATCTGGAGCCTCGCATTCCCACGCTGGTGCATACATGGGCATCATGTGGGCGTGCAGACAGAAGTGAGTCTCCACCTCAGCACTGGGAAACCGGGTGTGTGAAGTAGGCAAGACCAAAAAAAAACAGAAAATTTGGTCATTTTCTGGAGTGCATCTTAGCTTTTTGTTACCTGCTGCCGAATGGTGAAGATGCAGTCAAATGGTTTTTGAGAAAAGTTTTTTACGACCCCCCTTTCTTGGAAAAAAAAAAAGTTTTGCTACATAATTTCAGTACATAACAAGGTGTTCAGATTTGAAAGTCAAAGTTACACTTTCTCTTCAATTTCATCAGACTAGAGTTCAGCATCGAGAAAGTAACTAAGCAGGTCCAAGTCAGATTTGTAGAGTCGACCCCACATCCTTATAAGTTGTGCATGAAGTAATGACACTTTCTAAGGGGCTGAATGCCTAAAAGATGTCGTGTACATGTCGTGAGTTTTTATTTTTGTGTCTCAAGACGAAAGCATGAGAAAATGTTGAATAAGCAATAGGAGAAGCATTAGGGAACGTTTATATAAGGACCAATTTGTGCAGCATGAATTTGAAATATTTAAATCTGATAGATTTTCCGATTGGTACAGGCCAAAGCAAAATTCCAAAAAAAAAATGTGCAATTCCTTTTCTTAGCGCAGAATTTTTAGCATTTTGGAAGTGAAGATAGGTAATCTTAATAGGTAGTCTTGTCCGAAAGAAGACAATAACCTGACGCTCTTGGAAAGATTGAGGCCTCAACAGTTAAAGTTGCTAACTTCAGTAGAGCGTCTGCGTAGCTGCACTATTAGGAAAGTTATGTTAGTATTAGGAAAGTCAGGCACTCCACTGACATAGCTGCAGGCGCTGTCTGACAAATGCACTTTGGCTCAAAAATTAAATAACTTAAACTACTATGGCTTCTACGGTACAAGCTTTGCGACTGTGTAAAAAAAGTTTCATCATCTTTCTGGAATTTAGTCATTTTTGAAGGTTTGCAGGCTCCTCATGATGCTCGCACGTGATTACGCGAATAAAGCATTTTGCAGGACCTTTAAACATAAAACATTCCTTCTAATCCTCGATTTCTGCTAATTCGTTAGGGGACCTTCATTTCTGCACTGCAGTAGGTACTCGTATAACACAGGACAGGCAGGCTCCAACAAAGAGTAATAGCACGCAGGTGACCTTTGAATCATGCATAACTGAAGCTTTCACAGCTTACTGCTGTAGCTGCCACATGCTGGCTATGTACCGTGAGTGTCTGGGATGTCACTAACGTCTGTAGCATAACACATGTGCCTTCGCACGTACGTTCATATGATGTAGTACTGCATTACTCTACACCTCACTATACGAACTGGTAAAAATAACCTTCGACAAAAGTGCCTCCAGATTGATGCATTCCTTTTGACGGTGGCTGTTTTTCAGCCCTTCGCAAGCAACAATCCCACAAAATCCCTCCTGAGCAGCCTAAGTAACCTTTTCCATTCTTTCTGCGTGTGGCATTTTCCCAATCAAAACACGCTTTATGCAGCATCCCCCTCTTCAAGGTCTGAGCATCAGTCCTGAGAGGACAGAATGCAGTCGGGTTCGGGTTATTCCGGGGTAGGAGAATCCACTTCGGATCAGGTCGGGTTCAATCGTGTCACGAAAGAGCCTCAAACAAGGTAAGGTCTGTCAGGTCAAATTCAAAACGAAGAGCATTATCAGCAGTGAGTATGGACAGAAAGTCTCTCTGTTGTGTACCATCACGAATATGCCAGGCGCGAGTTTGGGTCTGAGTTTGGGCTGAGCCCAAAGTCGAGAAATCTGGATCAGGACTAGGGATGTAACCGGGTCAGACCTGATCCGCGTCCTACCTGCCGACTCAGCAGTGTTTCTTCATAACGATGTCAAGTAAGGTCGATAGACACTTTTGCCAAATAGTTTCTCGTGGGTCATACACTATAAACCTAATAGTGCAATCGGTGAATGTGTATGATTTCATTAAGCCGCTGTTTTATCGCCTGACCTGACCTGCGGCTTTCAACATCCAACATCCTTTTTGAGTCGTCCGACGACCACCCGACTCTAGTCACACCAGCTTCTGCTGAACCGGACTCGAGTCGAACCCGACAACTATTGACCCGTTCCGTCCCTCTTGGGGACAGGGCCAAGCAGGGTTCCAGGTGTCCGGTTTTCAGCCTCAACCCGACTTCGTCCCCGCTGAGCCAATGGTGTGGTTGTTGCTCAGGTCAGCATAACTGGCTCGATCGTCAAGGAAAATTCAGTTCAGCAATGCAATCAGAAGACCCACTGACCTCTTTCCGCACTTGTGGCCGGAAGCAACCGATTTGGCAGGGCAGAAGAAAGTGCAAAAATGAAAGTGGTGGCGCAGACACCAGAAGGGCCTCCCCTCTTTTCAAGAGACCTCGCTGCCACTCAACCCACTCAACTTCAAAAGCCGTCTTCTTCTCTCTGGTCTGAGGTTTGTTTTCCTCGTATGTTTGGAGAGAGCAGCGGCCATTGAGTGAATGAGAGCTCTTATATATGAGAGGCCACCTGTCCGGGCTTTTTATTCACTTTCATCATCCTCACTGCGGCACAAAAGAAGATGGCGGAGAAGGTAGAACAAAGATGAGCGGACGCGGGCCTTTTTTACCTCTCCTTTCTCTCTTTCTCTGTGTTTTTGCTCTCTCCAAGGCTTCGGCCTCCGAACTGTGCGAGCAACAACGCTTGATTAGCAACAACTTCGGCCCGGCAGACAGACGTGGACGTGGAGTGAAAGCACGTTTGAACTGAACAGCTCACTCCAAGTTTTCTTCCCCAGAGCCATGGACTCTCTGTAGGGGAGTGCATAGGTGAGATGTGAAATTCACCCCATCCCAACTTGCTAATTGATGACTCTCGAAGAGAGAGCGAGACAAGGTGTGAGCAGACTGCAAAGAGAGTTCAAGTTTTCTCCCCCCCCCCCTTGGAGTTCAGGATAAAGTTGGGCCTCTGCTCTGCTGGGCTGATCGGACTGTGACAATGGAGCTCAACATATGCGCCACAAGTTCGACGTCCTCGCTGAAGGACTTGTGCCACACACAAACCACATTTACTATTGTGTGAACAGTAACTGTCTTGTGGAATGGGATGATGCTACCATATACGTCTGTGTGAGCATGTATTACTCTACGTCTGATTTAGCGCTTTGCAGCTCCAGGGCCTTGAAGACCCGAGGGACGTCATGTCTCTGGAGCTGTAAAATCCAGGGGAAGATAAGTAAGGTCTTGCCCTCACAGACGTTTGTAGCTTGATGCCAGTTCTTCCTTTTTTGAGCAGCCATTTAATCTAATGGTCATAGGCCTCAAAGTTCATTCCCACTGTAGTATGTAGCTTTGTAGCATGTGGTAAAGTGCCACTTCAGCCCACTTAGTCAAACAGCCCAGTGTGTTGGCATGGTGTAAAGCACCATTTCAACGCAACGCCGTCCAGCCCTTTAGCGTGATGTAAAGGCCCACTCTACCACCCGCTACGAGTACATAAGACAGACACGTAAACTCAAGAAGGGTCGTCAATAAGGAAAAAGCGGAGGCTCAAGTTTCACGCCACTAACTAAAAAAGCAGCAGGCTGGAAGTTTAGGAATGGCAAAGCATCGAGAAGAAGTTGTCGGGAATCAAGCCATTGTCCTGCTCAAGGCCAAGATGACCCTGGTCGTCGTGTCCAGAGCTTCCTTTCTTTCAAGGCTTCGTTCTCAGTAAATATCGAGACAACCAGCTGCTGCTTCGTAGTTGCCGCGAAAAAGCGACTCCACTGCTCGTCCACGGCAGACAGACCAGTTCACACCTTTCATCAACTGTTCGATGCAGAACATGACGCATGACGTGGCATTCGAACTACTTCGGAGTAGGAAATAGAGATGTGTCCGGATTCGAGTTCAGTAGGTCCGAAACGTCATTTTCACCAGTGTTTCTCGACACAGGGTCCTTGTGTGCGAGGATGGGACCCTCCTCCTTGACTAGGGGTACTGCAGGCGTCTCACTTAGTAGCCCGTCGTCATTTCGTGATAAGTACTTGCCTACTCTGTCCTCGACTCAATGCACCGAATCAGTTTCGACCTACCAAAAGCCAGCTCAAATAAGAAACCCAGTTGCTGTTCCACTTCGGCACAGTCACCATTTCAGGAACAAGCATAGTTTGGTCACTGTATGAAGGCCATCGTCGTATGCCAGAAGCACGGTCACTAGAGGTTGCTCTGGCAAAGCCAGAGCCGGGCCTGGGCAAAAGTGGTCATTGTACGCGGGTGATCACCATCCCCAGGGAATACTGCATCGCAAACAGCTGCCGCCCACTGACAGTGCCAGGATAAGTCAGGTCCATCTGGTTCTACTCTCTGCCCATTCTGCCCCTACTACGCATCCGTTTGTTGTGCACCTGAGTTTCTCATGCCCGCTGTGACATTTCAGGCTGCGGTTTTGTGTTGGAGGGTCCAGCAACTTTGACACTGTAGTGGGATTTGCTGCAAACATTACACGGCCTTGAGGAGCATTTGGGATGATTTGAAGAGTTGCCACTGATAGAGAAAACCTTCAGCTTCCGCTTTTTGTTACTTTTGGCGTCAACTTGATCTGGGTGTACAATATGATGTGGAAGAAAATCTTTCCCTGCCGTCTCTTTTACTCCATGAGATTTTTCCAAGTCATTTTCTTCCTGGAACTCTTTAACTCTCGGGCCGAGCTCAAGAGACTCCTCACCAAGATGCGGTGACAGATTGAGACTTAGTCACATTTTTGCTGTGACACCCTCTACTTCAGTGTTTGCGCGTGAGTCTAAGCGCACTGTGTGTTTGCAACATTCACACCCTGTGAAGACCATTGCGCTGTACATAGGGAGGATGGGGGTGTTTGTAGGCCATGGAATAAATGATTAGGGCTTTCTAAACAACGTCATCACTCAAAACTCGAGGTGACGTTAAGTTTGGGTCTCTCAGGCTCTCATCCCTTTCCTTCCTCTGAGACACTATTAGGCGTAAAAAAGGTACACTCGCATATTTGAATACCACTGTCAACCACTGCTTTAACTCCTGAATGCTTCTTACCTGTCCTCAATGGCTTTGGACGCACCCGGAAGTGTGACGGCGCGGTCATCGCTGTCTGTGCGTGCACTGCAGTTGGTGCAGCAACCTAGTACAACCTAGTGGGTCGTAGCTATTGCCTGAATCTAAACTGAGCGGAGAAACCACTTGCGGGAAGGATGGGGTATGGGGGTGTAAGAGGAGTGGAGACACAGCTTCTCTGCGTCTGGATGGATTAAAGGTTATTTATTAAGGTTTTCCTTAGGAACTTGTTGCGTCCTTTCCCTATTTATTTGCTACGGCTGTGGAGAAGAAAAGAGGTGCAACAGCTTACTATTATACCTATAAGGTCTCTTGACAAGTTCATTAACCGGGTGTTCAAGATGATTCGCTCAGCTTTTGACCAGGGCTTGAAGGAAGGGGAAAAACATTCTCGGAAAAAGTAAGATGTAAGGTGTATTGTTTAGCAAGTCTTTTCATTGAATTGACGACCCCTGAACCCAACAACCTTCATCAGACTGGGCGCAGGCACCGGTAACCTGTGGCGGATCAATGAAATGAGAGAAGCATTTAAAAGCAGTGTCATTAGGTTTCCGATGTAGAATGAAGTAAATTTCGGGTTCATTTGCATATTGCGGTTACATCGAGACTGAAAGAGTACACTTAAAAATAAAGAAAAAGCGCTGATCTTTTTGCTCCCCTTGCCCTTTATGGACTCTTAAGTCACTTTTCATTGATTTGGCCAAGGTTTTAGAGCAGGAGTCCTTGGCCAAGTATCCAATGTTTTGGCAGCATCAAAGCCATTGATTTCTGCATGTGCAGTGCAGTAGAATCTGTCTCCAACACCCTGTAGAGCTGAACTCCTTTGTCTCTCAACTTCACATTTGCATGTGGGGAGACAATTGAGCTCGATCGTTCTCCCAAAGGAAACGATGCGACCTTGAGGGAGCGAAAACTGCTTTGACAAGTTTAGGAGATCTCTTTTGGAAGAAACGTCCACCCAGACCGTGTGGCGCGCAGTGCAGACTGCAGCACTGACTCAGGCGTTCGAACGGTGTCGAAGGTGAGGCTGGGCTTGGCCTGGCACTCAGCCCGGGCCAGATCGACCGGGCCACACGGGTATGATCAAGTTCAAACAGACGTGGTTGGAACTCAGTCATTCGCGTAGTTATTCCCATCCCAAGGGAAGTGTTCTGTTTTTTTCATTTTTTCATGCATAGGTAATACACTGAGTAGCATACAGTGGAACACGCTTATTTGAAACAAGTTGGGACTGAGATTTTTGATCCATGTAGCTGCCTGATTCTTTTAAGCAATTTACGCGGAAAAACAGTAATAGCAGTAAGAATGAGGGTATTTTAACAGGTTTTATGGATGATTCAGGGGTGCGCAAATACCTTGCAGACTTTAGCAATTTATACATTAACATTGGACACACTCTTTTTGGTTGATGAAGACAACAACAACATGGTGGGAATGGGTTGTTTGATATGGGGATTCTTATTTTGATCCCTGTAAGGCCATTGATTGATTCATGTAAGCGTGTTCCACTGTACTCTGCGCACGGTCCTGTTTACCAGACTCCTGCTCGTATAGTAAATTAAGTCTTATTTTTATTGTCAGTCACCAGGCTGCGCTGGCTTCAAGCCCAGGAAGCGATCAACTTTCAAGAGGTTGCTGCACTCCACGAACACGCAGACGTAGTTGAAGACGAAGAATATGAATTATTGAAAGAACTGGAGGTGGTTTCACAGAGAAGCGCTGAAGGGCAAATAAGTTGGGCATTGAGGCCTTTTTTTGGACAGTTCAGATTCAGTGAAAAGAATACGCACATTAATTTTAATCCTTCACATTTAATTGCATCAGATGCAATTAATAAAAAGGACCAAAACGGCTAATATTGCACTAATAAATAAAGGTCTTTCATTTTCTCCTCCCCCCCCCCCGACCCCTCCACAAAAAATCACCCAAGGGAGGCCGCAGACATATTTGTCCTTCAGACTGTTTCTAAGAGGATTTTTAAGGTTCTCATTCATTATGTTTTCTCGTACTCATGTTTGCTTCTCAATCTGACGTGGTAGCAAAATTGTGTCAATTCCCAATACACGTGCACTTCTTAGTAAGACCATCCTAAAACCGTCTTTACTTAACCAAGAACCCCACAAACACATTGTACGTATCTTATTACTGTGTATTTTACAAATGACTCCCTTTTCAAGGACGAAAGCACTCATCCGCAAGAATCATGCCTATTCCAGGTCCGCATCTTCCTGTGCAAGTTTTTTAGAGCTAGTCACTGGGGTTGTTTTTTACTTTCTTGAGGGAAAAAATGAATTTAAATGCTAGTGACACAGATGCGGCTGAGGGTTGACCCGGATAGTTCACCCCGAGACGTCGTGCAACAAACGGGTGGGTCAATCTGGCGTCGTCACCGCGCCAGCGCCGAGGACCCCTCAGCAGCACACGAGAAGCTTCACTGTTGCGCTCTTCCCGAGACGCCGAGGACGTTCCCGGGGGCGTCGTGCAGCGTCCTGTTGTGGCTGCCAACAACAGCGACAAACCTCTAATCCCCGCGCATCCATCTCGAACATGTGACGACGCATTTCTTGCTCTCCGGCATTGAGATCTTTTCGCTCGATATCCGTTTGATGGCGGCAAATCATCGTCTTTGCCAACTGCCAAGCAAGCTCTTTTTCTTGCCTCCGGAAATTAATTGTCAAATCCTTTTAAACTTACGGCCCAGTCAACCAATGAAATAAAATTGTCCCTTTAAGGCCCCCCCTTTTGACTATGCAGTGCGGCAGCTGAGGAGCGTCTTTCAGTAGGGAACGATTTCCAAAGGCCACGGCATTTGCTCACATCTCCAAGGGCGTCATTCAGCAGGAAAACAGCAAGGAACTTGCCACAAAGGCACAGGAGAGGCTTGGCAGCAGATTTCTTACGGAAACAACTTCCTCAGGGACATAAATTCACCATAGGTAACAGTCACAACTGAGAAAGAGGGGGGAGCGAGAGAAGCTGGTGCAACATCCTGTGTACCGGGTGTTAAAAAATGGCAGAGAAAAACGCCTACTTGTTGTGATGCCTTGTGCAATGACTGCAGACGTGCATCTCTTGGCCAAGGTCCTCCTCGTGATGCTGTGATTCCTCTTGGTCCTCACCTCTGATGCTGTTATCCCTCTTGGTCCTCACCTCTGACGCTGTCATCCCTCTTGGTCCTCACCTTTGATGCTGTTATCCCTCTTGGTCCTCACCTCTGACGCTGTCATCCCTCTTGGTCCTCAC
>JAAUXU010051181.1_pt1 | contig 24735 bp, 18 predicted proteins | sample 7278151 | NCBI WGS metagenome assembly JAAUXU01 (sample SAMN14350113, study PRJNA611818) | marine sediment metagenome | isolation source: surface marine sediment (1.8m) | place: French Polynesia: Moorea | collected 2018-08 | reverse complement strand
GTCCTGGTCCTGGTCCTGGTCTTCGTCCTCTTCCTCGTCCTGGTCCTCGTCCTGGTCTTCGTCCTCTTCCTCGTCCTCCTCGTCGCTATTGCTGATGAGCTAAATTTGGCACCGCACTGCGGCGTCTTGAAGATGGTGAGAGAAGGGCCTGGCCGAACTAACGGCTTAAGCGCGTGGGGTTCTGACAGACGTGGCTGACACCCGTTGAGAAACCCTCCGTGACGAGCCTGAGATGCATTCAAGCAACTGTTCCGAGTGCACGGGTCGAGTTGCATCAAAGAGGGCCTTCTCGACTACCGGTTTTTGGGGAAACTCAATTCATTGATGGACCTGTTCCACTGGTCGTCGTCCTCGTCGTCATTAGAGGCTTTAGTCTCTTAATGCTTGTCCACGTCGGTTCCATTGATCTCGGATGGAACCGATGGAACCGCATGCTCGACTGATTTCCAAACTTCTTCCGTGTCATCTGTTGCCCGGACTCCCTTGTGGGTCTTTCCAGATAAAAGCAAACAGATTCTGAGGAAGGGAGGAGGAGGTTGAGAACCAGTCGGCCATTTTGAGCCAGACCCCATGGGGCTGAACATATTCATTATCTCAGTCTCCAAATGAGCGTCAACTCTGTTCATATACGCGCACTTACGTTCTGTACGGAGGGGTCGTCCCTCCAGCTCGGTGCTTTGGCAGGTATCGGCTGTATTTTACTCTCATGCAAGTTATATTCTGGAGGCAAGTTGTACATCCCGCTCCGTGCCTTCCTCCGTCAGCGCCGCCACCACATTTACATACCTCGACTCGTTCTCTCCTCGTTATATTTGGCAAATTTTTGCTTTCCCCCTCCACTGCTGGTAGCGGATTTGAGAGGAACGCGTCAGCGCCATCCATACGGACGACTACGGACATACAGAGGCAGCTTCGACGGGCCTGAAGGGCCCACTGCTCTAGGCCGTGCCTTGGTGCGCGTGCGCGAGTGCGTGCGTGCGTGCGTGAGTGAGCGCGCGAGAAGGAACGACCAGAATCAAGTTTGAATTTCTCTCTCACTCCCCTTCACCTCCTCTCGTTCCTATCTTCTGAACTTTGGCATTTAAAACTGTACAACCTCAGCATGTCTCAGCGATTTCATTAGTTTGGCTGCTATTGTAGCAGACAAAAGAAAACTCTTCGCCAGTCAAAAGACTGTGGAGCCGAGCTCGGGGGGCCGAGATGCTGTTCGTACAGGCTGACGCACAACACCAGCTCGATCTCATTCATGCATGCGCAAGTGTGTTTCGTGAGCAGGGAAAAAAACCCCACCAAGTTGACTCACGTGTACCACAGGACGGTGGTGATGTTTTTTTTTTTTTCGCACCACCCAGTACGCCGTGATGAAGTATGCTGTCTTCTCCCAAGTCTCAAAGGTGGAGAAAATGGAAAAAATAATGATGATGGCAGCAGGCTTCTTTTTTACCTCGGTGTCAGACCTACATGGGCGCTCACAATCCGCCCATTTTTTCTGCTCCCTCCCCGCGTTTGCTGGTGGGCAGTAAGATCGTGTCTTAATTGCCATTTTCACCCCAAACAATGGCTTCCTCCATGGAATACTTGAAGCACCGCATTAAGGCGTGTCAGAGGAACCCCACAAATCTGAAAATGTTTCTTCATTGTCTCTCCTCGACGGGGTCTCCTTTGCGGTTGAGGAACTGGAGCGATGATGATGGCTGCTCAGTCCACTGCTTGTAAATCGCACCGAAACGGCCTCCGGGATAGATGCTTGGCAACATCCGCGCGTGCGTGCGTGCGTGCGTGCGTGCAAACGAGGACTGGAGCTGCTTTTGCACGCTCATCTCCACTTATGCCGGAGTCGTCCTTAAACTGGTGCTCTTTGGGGCTCAACACTGACTTGGCCCGGATTCTCCACTGAAAATGACGCTTTTCTCTCCTTAAGAGACAGTCAGGTTTCCTTCCACTTACTTCTTTCCGCCCGAATGAAGAAGCATCGCAGCGACCGACCGAAATCCGAATCAAAGTCTCGCCTTATCATCAGTCACTTCTCCTTCACTAATCCGACCAAATTGAAGAACGAGACGAGGAGGAGAAATGTAGCAGTGCAATTGCAGGAAAAACAAAGAATGAATCAACCTCGTCAGATCTCTCCGGACTGTTTTCACTACAGAGACTCCCCCTCCTCCTGCTCGGGTCGTTAGACTCGGCTGAATTAGCCGGAGCGATTGTTCCATTGCTCCAAATAACTGCCAATTTGCTGTGGATCAAAGACTGCTGCTGTATGATGGGAGTAGATGGACCAAGATGCGCTGATCACTTGGGAAGAACTTCACAGTCCAACAGTAGTAGGAGTGCAGAGCCAGTGTATTGACGATCCTTCCATCCTGGGTTGCTTGTATCAACTTTGGTGTGCAGACGTAGGATGTCACTGTCATGGGCTAGGTCATGTTGTTCTGGGAGTGCGTCTGGATGGCAGTCGAGTTGGAGAGGGAGGAGAGCAGCCAGCTCTGTCTTTACATGTGCACGTACTTACGAACGTGCAAGGTATTGTACTCGATGCACACGACGAAGGAACGTACATGGATGTCATGACCTTTATCCGTCTACAGTGGACGCCGCTTTTAGGAATCTCCCGGCGAAGTGTGGATTAGATTGCTGGAAGGCGTTATTGGAATTTCCCTCCCCCCTCTATAAGACGGATTTGTATGACTTACACTACGCCTTTATTCCAGCCATGGAGGGAAAAACTTCTCGAACGCTTCAATAAGTTTTATGGGATAAATTGACTGAAACGTGGGGGATCGAGGCAAGGATTGTCATGCCAGTGACTCTTATAAACAGCTCCCGCTGTACTTGATGCCACAGTTTCACAGCTCAGACGACATTTTCATGCACCAGGCTTAAAGATCCCCAGGATTAACTCTCCCTTCTCTGGCATCGCCACCACCACCATCATAATCATATCGCTGCTTTTGGCCGAGCGCGAAAAAAAAGTCGTTTCTCTGGAATGCATCTCGAACACATGTGAGCCTTTTAAGAACCAGGTAGAAGAAACTGGGCCTATTACCTGCGTAGGCCTCCACCAAGGTCTGCTGCTGCTAAGCTTCGTCTCTCCCCCTTTGGTTGGCTTGACGTCTGTGGTTTTGGTGCTAGGTGTGTGTGCGTGTGCGCGTGTGTGACTGAGTGAATGTACGTGTACGTGCGTGCGTGTGACGGCGAGGAAGAAAAAATGGCACTAGAGAGCGCTCGCATGTACGTGCATGCGCGCAGCAGCAGAGGAATTTTTCTTTCAGCAAGTCTCGGAATGCTAATGCCTTGTGTCGTCTAAATGCAGCCTCTCCTCTCGCTCCCAGAGAGGTGATGCGCGGGTAAACCCAAAAGGGGGATGCCCATCCACTTACTACTGCAGCTCATCTTTAAATGCTGGGAAATGGGCAGGGCGTTCGCACCAGACTTTGACGCATTCGCACCGCACGCGTCTAATGTGAGATGGGGCGGAAAAACATTTTCTGCAAAAGGCTAAAAGGACAGACAGCTACTAGACAAGTGCAATAATGGATCTTTTCCACACGTGTGTCAGCAACAAAGGGGTCTTTTTCTGCTTCTTTCTGCTCAAATGTCACCGTGGACCTTTGTTTTTGTTCGTGTTCAAATCTGGCAAACGAAGTTGCACAGTCACTTCCTGAGGGAGTTGAAACGGTGCTGAGAAACATAAGCATTAGCAAGGGGACACTTTTGCTTCGATTCTTCCCTTTTGTGGGATGAAATTGCATGATTATGCATGGATGTCTCTCTCGCGCGCTCTCCCCTTTATTGCTCATACCTCCCAGGCGTTTCTGACCTTTGCATTACAGTGGGATCGAATTGACTCAACACTGACTTTGAACCGGCTTAAGCAAACTCGCTGTATTCTCTTTCTCCCAAATCTTCATCCTCTGAGCCCCGCCGAGACGAGACGCGACGGCGCAACCACGCTCATCGTCGGGTCGGACGTCTCCCTCGTCTCGAATTTGGCGTAAAGTTGTTTGCCCCCTCCCCCTTTGCTCGGGGTTAAATCCCCCCCCCCCCCCGACGACCACCAGAACACCGAGGGGAACAGCTCTCAAATGAGCGGGCTGTCAATCACGTCCCTGGTGCCTGCCAAATGGCTATTGTACTAATATTGACGGAATAATCATCACATGTCTCTCTGTCCAGGAGTCTAGACCCCTGCAAGGCCCCCTTCTTATCACCGAATCCAGAGCGTTCAAGACAAAGAAAAACATAGACGATAAAGCCAAAGAACCAAACGATGTTATTTTCCTTCTCAACCCCTCAGAATTCCTCGAGTTCACTTAATGAAGGCATGCACTGCATCGCTCTTGATAAGACTTTTCTTTTTTGCGATAAGAAAAATATGAATGAGATCAGGACTTGAACTTGAACTCGGTGCACTGACAAATGTAGTTCGGTATCTTACCACTTCACTGGCTCCATGTTTGTTCGACGCAGTCTGCACTACGGTTCGTGAAGAATGCACACGCAGATGCAGGGAATCGACTTTCCAGGAGTACACACGTCCTCCAGGAGGTTGCAAGTATAGTGACCAAGAGATGCTTTCCATGAGGGACTACAAATGATCGGCGTTGGGAGTCAACCTGACTCACAGTCAGATCATCTTGGCAGTCTTCAACAACAATGTAACAGCTAAATTTCGATAAAATCTGATATTTGTGACTTTCCAACTATTGCTGTCTGTAGCATATGCATAAGATTCTGCTGTATTCTGCTGTCTGTCTATACGTCAGATGTGCAACATGTCTTTTGTGCATGTGAGTAGGTATACAAGGTAGGCAGTGTGTGAGGTCGACGTGACGGAAGCTATACATGTATATATTTTCTCGGTCTACGCTTCACGTGCGTAAGTTAGGTGTGTAAGTTTGAAAGCCTCCAGAATTTAAATTTTACCAAGATTTGTGCCCATCACTGATAACATTTCTCGTAACAGCACTTAAAATAAATAAACAGGCCCTTGCTCCGCCAGATTCAATTTTAAACACAGCGAGCACAACAGACGTCGTTTCTGCATTGGGTAAGGAAAAAGAAGTCCCTGACTTTGGCCAGGGCAGCAGGTACCAGCAACCGCTGGCCAACCCAGGCCAGTTCACCACCCAGCGTGGTCTTTACATGGGGGCATCATTTAGTCAGTGCACATCAACTGTCACAGCCCAGGACAACATCAAACCTGCTACAGTGCAGCTCGGTTAATTGCAAGTCGCCGGGAGCGGGACTTTTCTTACAATTGGCATCTGGCATTTATCACAACTCTAGGAGGGAATTTTTCCTTTACAGTTGACGATATCGCAAGCAAATACTTTTTTTCATGGCTGCCTCATCTAATATGACACGGAGCTAAATTTGACCTAACATGTAGGAATGGAATTTCCTATGGTGTCTTTCTTTCCTCGCGGCAACTTGTAATGTAAGGCATCAACCCCTCTTTCTTCTGTTTTTCTATTTTGTTTGCTTATTCTCACACTTTTCAAGTCAATATATTTAGCAAAGCCAAGCCAAGAGTTTGGCAAAATAACCGATTGTGATTTGTCGTTCATCCAGCCTTGCTCACTCAGAAAACACTCAGTGTTGTTGATCGACTTTCATTTAAACGAGCGTTGCAATGAACCGGGTTGCGCTATAGCAGAACTACTCGGACGGGTGGGTGGTCAACCCCCCTCCCCCACTCCCGGTGGGTCGCCCATACCAATGATGGACGGGCTGGGATTCAATCTACAACACGATGTGACTAACACCGTTACGACCATCACCAAGAACTGTACTTTTATGAAAATGTAGTTTCAGAACCCCGTGAAGTCCCATTCATCGTCGTCGTCAATGTAGGATAATTTCTCTGTGCGGCGTCAGCAAGTTGGTGTGACCTCTCCATTGATGGAGGCCTCAGGTGGGCCTTCATCCGATCCATGGACCTGCCACACACCCAAATAAATAACACTGACCTCGGCATCTCCACAAAGCAGCCCCTGCTTGTGAGCAAGACGCCGCCGTCTTCTTCTCCGTCGCCTTTCTCTGATTCACCAGTGCTTTTGAAGTGCTGCCCCTGCTTCCCCATGACCTCTCACGTCATGATTTGGGCCCGAGGAAGCGTCAATTTGCTATCTGTGCCCTGAGATCGGGCCGGCTCCTGACAGTCATCTTGCCGTCCATTCGAGAGAGACCAACACAAAATGGATGCTCTCTATGCATTGGTGATGTCTCATCAAGACGTGGACACACACACACACACACACACAAAGCGATGACCACAGAGGGACCGCCACGTCTTCTTCTTGTTGGGGCCTCCTCGGATACTGCATGATAAGGAGCACAGCTCATCTCATGTGCCCTGCTGGGTCGGCTTTTGGGGGATGCCCAACCTTGACACAGAAGGCAGCGGCGTCTCAGCGCACCGCAGTGACTCTCCCAAGTGCAAGTCCAGGATTGGCAGTACTTCGCCAGTCCTTGCAATATTGGTGGTAAGTCACAACTCCCTCCGTGACTGTGGGTAACATTTTCTCTCTGCGAGCAATTCATCATTAATTGATAACAATATTATATTATGCCTTATCTCAGTCCCGACGACTGACAAGAAGCAGCTCGTTGTACCGAGGAAAATCATCCCGTGTGAGTAAAATCATGAGCACCATTCAGGCCGCCCGCACACTTTAACAGGGTGACACAATGAGGAAGGGGCCAGCAAAAGAAACCGGCCAAAGTACCAACACTGGGCTATCTTGAGAAGGGGTAAGTTGTTGGAATTCGGCTGCCATTGCACTGGTGGGTGGACACCAAAGACGTGTTGTCCTTCGCACAACTTGAGTCACCCTGCACGTTGACTATGAAGCCTCCACAGTGCATCCACCACAGAACTGTTGTGAGTCAGAAGAAGATTTCCCTCGAACTACAAAGTTGACAGACCTGAAAGACCTTAGTCTTCAAAAGTTCTCGTTTAAAAAGGTCGCATCTTTACTTTGCTCATGCAGTACTAGACAAGGCTGAATCACAATTCCGTGGAAGCTCATTTGACACCAGGCCTTCGTAAGACATCCGACATGTCCACCCGGAATCCCAGTCCAGCCTGGTCCAGAGCAAGTCACATATAAGCCTCTCCTCTTTTCTTTTTTTGACAAAATAAGTGGATGGAGGAGGGAAATACAGCAGCTTCGTATGTCAAATTCTAGGTCAATTTTAGAGGTCCCTGCGACGTCGGCCGTAATTGGTGCGTCCGTGCTGCCAGCCGGGGAATATTGACCTGCCGGGCTCTCATCAATACTTTCCAGTGTCTGAGAAGAGAGAAAGAACGAGAGAGGATTGCTTTTGGAATGAGTCCAGCCCCAGGTGCCAGAAAGTAGTGGTGAGCGAACCGGTCAAATTGCTCGGTCGTGGCTGGGTGACAATTTGTCTAACTGCAGGTATCGAAGAGCAGCGATTGACAGCGTGGTGCGTCCACATCTGTGGGTCGGCCCGCACGCACTCGTCGTAAGTGCCACGTTTGTGCCGCCATCTTTTTTGTCAACACGATGTTAGCAGGAGCAATCTCATGCAGCCTCCCACGGACGAGAAACCTTTTAACCCTGCAATTTTTACCTCCCTCCCTCCCTCCCTGCCTGCCTGCCTGCCTGCCAAGCCAACATTACCTCCCTACCCACCCCACGTTCCTGTGCTACAAGTGAGTAAGAATAATCGCCCGCGAAATTGTTTGCGCCCTTATCTTCTCCGGCAAATAATTAACCGTCCTTCCTGCCGTCCCTGCCTCCTGTGGACAGGGGCAGAGGCCTCAGCAGGTAGGATCCTGTGGTAGGACCTGACAGAGCAGGAAAACAGCTTTGCACTTTTCTGACCCCTTCCAACCTCATTATGGTGGAGAGTAGAGCAGCAACTGATGACCGCCTCCTCTAAATGCCTTTTTTCGATTGAGACGTGAAAATTCGCAATTATAATATTAATGCTGACCGTAGCATAGAAGGCGGCGGCGGCGGCGGCGGCGGCCGCCGCCGCCGGGGCGTCCTCGTCCTCTTTGTGGCGCCGCTGTAAACTTTCCTAATTTTTTTCGGTGTCAGAAGAGGGAGTTCATTAATCAAGCATGTTTGGATAGACGGTTGAGAGTGCGAGAGCGCCTCTTTCAAAGAGGCAGAACGGGCGAACGAACTGGCAAAATCTTTGAAATTTCGCGCATGAAGTAGCCAAATTTCCCACCCAGGGAAAAGCCGACTCATGGAACGTTGTGTGGGCAGCTTTGAACCGCTCAGGAGAGCGCAGCGAATTATTAATTCACACGCAATAAATTCCTACTCAAAAGAGAATGTGTATGCGTCGATAACGTATGTGCCAAGCACAGATTCTGCCCTGCTTTTTTCGGCGCCTGTACTTAGCAACTTCCCCGTCCTCCCATGAATTATATGGTGCTGCTATAGTGTTCTTATTAAAGTGGTCCTGCGACCAGGCTGAAGTAAACCCTTCATGAAGCAGTTCGTCATGTGAGAGAATAGAATACAATGCTGCTTCACGTTATACAAGGTGGCAACAATTAGTTTTGTAACTACGCGGGAGATTAAGTTTCTTGTACCTGCGTTGTATATGTATGTCGTGGCCATAAATATGATTTATTGAAGACACCACTCTTGGTGCAATTTTAAGGAGAGGTGAAACTTCTTTGTACCGTTCTTTTTGCATTGTTATTTACGCCAATAATGGAAAAAAGCCCAAGAAAATAATGAACAGTCGTAAAGAAACATGCAAAGGTCACCTGATTTATTAGCTTGATGGACGCTTGGAGGATGTTGTAGACACGACATACTAAAACATTCATGTGAGACATGACGCCGTAAGACCATCTGGCATGTCCGTAAACACATTTGTAGTATGATAAGAGGTCTCACATCCGGCAATGTCTAACAACACATGAACCGCATTTGCTTCAAGCGTCTCTGAGGGATGTTGATCCGCTCTTTAAACCTAACTAACACTTTATTATAATCGTAATTTACGCTATTTGGTGAACTGCGCAGTCACTTGGTAAGGTTGAGTGAAGATGAAATGAAGTTCCACAGTACGGAAGTGATTTGTCAAGCCAGGGAAAAAAAGACTGGCTATGACATAAAAGAAGGGGAGGTCAACAGAAGGGGAGCCAGTGAAAGTGGCATGAGGAATGAGTAATTTGGAGGGGGGAGGGAGGGGGTAAAAGTGGCGCCAAAGACTTGGTTTGTACTTGTGAAAAGAAACAAAGCTCCAGAGTGCCCTGGCTTGAACCACTGTGACGTGGGGGTCGACGTCTCCAAGGACCTGTTGTGCAACACGTAGTGGAGGGAGCCCCTTTTCCCTCCCCTCTTCCTTTCCGAAGCTCCTGGCTTCAGTTGCGACTTCCCCTGTTCAAGTTGCACCTGATCTTCCCCCTTTGTCTCCTTGATTGTGGGAATGGGAGAGTGCTAATTGTTCACAGTCAACCTCAGTTTTGTCATTAAGCACAATCACATAATCAAATTCTCCGGCTCCCGATTCGACCCGCTGCTTCCCGTCGTTTTGCGGTCTCCACAAAAGAAAAATTCGACAGGTATCTCTCGATTGTTGACCAAATATTTGGCGTCACTTTTTTCACTGGCTGTTGCTGGTTATTGATCTGTCTGTGGCTGGGAAAAGGAGGTGAAGTGAGTGAAGAGAGGAGAGCAAAGTTGCGCGCTCCAGCGCACGCAGACGCGCCCAGAGTGGGTGCGTGCGTGCGTGCGTGCGTGCGTGCGTGAGTGAGTGTGTCTCCAGCAGCGTCAGTGTAATGGAAAATCCGTCACGTTTTATAATGTCTTGTGCCTTTTGCTTTCTGTTTGCTTCTTACTTTGCGTGCGTTGCCGCCATCAATATCTTCCACTCAAAGAACGTGATCTGGCTGGCGGACCAGAAGGTGCTGTACCGACTCCAGCGGTGCCAAGGAAGCTAACTCGTCCAGTTAATTATATATTCATTATCTCTCCCCCTCTCCAAGGAAGTGTCTCTTTGCGTGATGCCCACAAAAAGGTATCTTTCGCTCTATCAAGCGACACGCAAGCTCTCTGGCTCTCCGTCATTGGCACACACACGCGCACGCGCACGCACACGCACACACACCAAGGCTGAGGAAAGAGGAAATCCAAGAGCAGCCTCAAGTTTTGGGCCAACCCAACCATCCATCCATCTGTCGTTCCTGTTGCTTGGCTGTTGGTGGCTGCGGCAGCATCAAGAGAGTGGAAGAAAGATAATAATAGGAGGTGAGGGACGCCAGAGAGTTCCGACAGAACACAAGAGGTGGCAGCCGACAACAGCTCGAGCGGCAGCAACGGCAGCATGTTGTTGTTGTTGTTGCTGCTGCTGCCGTAGCGGCGGCTGCTGCTGCTGCTGCTGCTGCGGCTGCTGGAAAGAAGAAGACTTTCAGCCGGTGGTCTGCATTATAGATGTCATTTCGCATCGTACAAGTAGACAAACTGACTGTTTGGCAGACACATACCTACCTACATTCTTTGAAAGTACGCAACACTGCTCGCTCCGACGTCACGCAGACAGTTGCTACTCCGTGTACTCCGTATACTACGCATACTACACGTACATGGGGCTGAGGTAATGCTTGCTAGACTTGGTTCCATCGAGCGTATCCGCTCGTGACTGCGCACATTCTTCCCCTCCCCAGGGCTAGAAGTTCTGGTCTCTCGTTATTTCTGCTTGCCAACATATGTACACCTCTTCCCCTACAATCAAGCCACCTGGCCCGTGAAGTTGAAAGGTGTGGTCGAGGGCCCACAGGTGTTGTTCCCTTTCCTCGCATACGCGCGAACAATTTCTTACTGACTTTTTCAGTTCTGGCCTGGGAAAGGAAGTGGCGTGATCCTTATTCAAGACGCTATCTAAAAAAAGACAGAGGAAAAGAACCCTCGTACGGTTCGCCGTTAATGTGATCGTTCGGCCAAAACTTTTCGGCGCTTTTTGTCAGAGTAACTCGGGGTCATCATGCGACGTAACCACCGGGACCAGACAGACAGACAGACAGACCCAGACCCGGTAGTCTCACCCTCCGTGCTCACCAGACTAAAGTGAAGAAGTCAACACGATAGAAAAGTCTGTCTTTTTTTTATTTTGTCTCTACTAAACGCAAAACTCGTCCTCCTCCCAGAAAAAGACATTTATACAGTATATATATATATATAGTATACACGTTACAGAAGTACGGTAATAGAGAAAATGTGTAAATATATGTATAATGTATGATTAATATATGTTCTGTTTTATATAGACTTTTAGTGAACTACTAAAAATATGCTAAGATGTGGTGCATGCGTGCATGTCAACAACTTTTTTTTAAGCACAGTAGCTGTATAATGTTGGCCAAAAATCCTTTTATCAATGCCTCGCTTTGGCGGGTAGTAGTAGCGGTAGTAATAGAGTAGTAGTAGCAGAAAATATATCTCTATGTTTCTTTAGAGCTGACAACACATTTACAATACAAATGTCCAAATGGGGGGGAGGGGGTTCTTTCTATCGCTGCTAAGGCAAAAAGACTTCCGATTCGGAAATGCATTTGATGCATTGATGATAGCAGCAGAAAACTACTCGGAATAGAATAGAAGCAGTGGTTGTAAATAGACCGGAAGGATTCTTTTGCATTAAGCTTTGACAGCCCCTCTTAGGGGGGCTTCGAGCCAGTGTAAAAGCTACATACATATGTGTGTACTTAACAAATTTCCGACAGTGATTCAATTTCTACGAGGTATTTCGAGTTGCCTTGCCTTGCCTTGCTTTGCTAGGAGAAAAGCTCCGAGAAGTTTGTTCCTTTTTCTTCTTTGCGGGGTTTTTGCTCTTTTTATGGTTCCTTTTTTTTCTTTTTTTGCTTCCTTGGATATAGTCAAAGAGAGAAAACGATTGCCAATAGGAAGAAGGGGTACTGAAAAAACAGCAGACGGGCTTTTTTTGGTCTTTGAATAATGAATCTTTACGGAAGTGTGGACATAAGCGACAATGAATATGACTTCTACCAGCTACAGTCGTACAATAGCACATACAGTAACTCGTTGGGAGATCGTAGATCCGAAAGCTAATGTCACTTTGTAGCAAGAGAGACAATTATTTGCGGGAGGCTTGAAGACGAAGCTTTGTCACAAAAGACATGTGGCTCGTATATAAGTTAGGCTGCTTAATAAAGAGAGAACGATGTGAACAGAAATACATCTTCATTCTTCGGCCGAGAGAAGCAAACAGTCAACACAAAACACATTGAGCAAAATTTTGCATAAACGAGTCGGGACCAGAATAACCTTTGCTTATTCTTGCTACAACACTTCTTCATCCGCACAAAGGGGTTGGGGGTCAGCATACAACCACATGCACAAAATAATTACGTATAAGTACGGGGGCATCGGTAGTAGGACACAATTTCTGCGAGGTTTACGTCATTTCAAGGCATCGCTTTAAACACAAAATACACACGCCATATAAACACACACCAAACCACTTTAAAGAAAAAAATGAATAATCATAATATGGCTACTAAGTCGATGATTGCGCACGCGCACAAACTCTCCTGCGCAGACATGAGGACGCATCTTCTGAGAAGCTTGCGTAAGAGCGTACGGGGGAGGAGCAAGAAGAGGAAAATATCAATGAGGGCCTTGCTGACAACGATGGGAGAGAGAGGGACAGACAGACAGACAGACGGACGGGGAGAGAGCCGAGGCCCAGGCTGCACACTGTCTCCAGGCTCAGCCTGACGTTAACATCCCAGTCTCCTTTGGAAGTGCTCTCTGAGCCGATGTAGCCTCGCCTTGGCCTGGGCATTCCTGGCCAAGACCCTTTCGCGCTCGCCCAGGAGGACGGCCTCGTTCTCCAGGAGGGTTTGCACGTAGGAGGTCGCCTTGTTCAGGATGGTCAGCTTGGAAGCCTTCTCCAGGCCTTCCAAGTCGGGCACCTGCTCCTTCAGGTAGTCGAAGTTCTTGCGCAGGTCGACTCGCCGTTGGCGCTCCATGTGGTTGTGCATGTTCCTCAGGTCGGCCTGCGACTTGTCTTGACTCGACTGGACCGTGGTGGAAGGCGGCCTGGATGCCGAGGGCGAGACGAGCTGATGGTTGCTGGGCCGGTTCTCATCTGAGGCCTTATTGGGGGACGGGCAGTGGGTATTCTTCAAAGCCGACGTCCGGCGAGGCTTGCTGGTGCGTCTGCTAGCCAAAACGGCGTTCGTGCGGCAGCTCCCGCTGGTGTAGTTGCCGACGTTGTTCCCGTCCTCGTCGGAATCCTCGCCAGATGCCTCCTCTCCAACTGCAAGTCTTTGCCTCTCCTCTTCCTCCGGGTCCATGAAGATCCTGAACCCGAACTTGAAGCTTCCGGAGCGGCTTCGTTTCACATTCTTGGCAGCAGCCGCCACCTTTCGTTTGGTGCTGCGTCTCGATGACGTCCGACTGCAGGACTCGGCCTCCTCGTCACTGCTCTCGGTGGGCGTGAGAAGGCCTCGGTGCTGTTCCTCCTGCTCATGTGGCTCGTTGCTTTCAGCCTCATTGTAGCTAGGGGCTGCCGAGAGCGACGTGACAGAATAGTTGTGGTCGTAGTTCAAGCTGTAGATGATGGCCTTCTGAACCGCTGTGAGGACCACTTTGGGCTTGGCAGACGTGGCAGGTGCAGGTGCCGCAGCCTTTGCCGTCGACGTGGACGTGGTGGAAGTCTGGGGTAGGCGATTGGTTCTAAGAAGCGACCTGCCCGCTTGGATGTAGTTGGCTCTTCTGTTGCTCTGTTGGTACTGCTGCTTTGTCATCTGTTGCTTCTGCTGAAGTTGCGGCTGCGGCTGTGACCGAGGCTTAGCCGGTATCGAGCCCATGTTCCCGGTCGAGGTGGTTGAGATGGTAGAAGCAGAGGAAGAGAGGCTGTCGCAGTCGCTTACAACGTCGACGTCCTCCGACTCCATGTCTTGGTCTGTGTTGCTAGAGGCGTCCCACTCCTTGAGGACCTGGTCGGCCAAGACGGCGGCCTCGTCCAAGGTCAAGTCATCGCTGAGAGCCGCTGCGCGCTCGGAGAGCTCTGCAGCAGCGTCGTGTCGACGCTTGTTGTTCTTCCAGTTGTCCACAATATTGGAGCTCCACATGATGTCTGAGCGAAGGCAATCCGTGCTATCGACGGGCTCCCCTTCTTCCATGGCCTGCATGGCGGCGTCGTTCAAGAAGGTGAACGGCTCTGCTGTCAGCACCCCATCCAAATCGAGGGGGTCCACGCAGTTGTCGGTGCTGGACAGGGCCTCGTCCATGAAGTTGATGTCCATGAACCCCTCCAAGAGATCGAGGGTGTCCTCGGTCCCCGCCTCGGCCGCTTCAGGCAGTGGCGAAGAGGACGAGTCCGAAGTGGGCGAAGTCGTGACCAAGAGGCTGGTGGCGGGCGACGCCCACTCCGCGCACCAGTCGTCTTCCTCGAAGAGCGAGTTCATCTTCTGTCTCTTAGAAGGAGGCGGATGTCCTAGACTGTCGCCTCCGCCTCCGCCTTCACCACCGCTACCGCCTCCGCAGTCGAGTTGAGAGCAGCCAAATAACAACAGTTGGTGATCGCGGACAAGTTGGTCGTGAAGGTCGTTGCGCGGCACCGGCAGCATCACGGGTGAGCGGATCCAGATGGCGGCGAGTGTGGAGATCACCCGCCAGTCACAGAGAGGAGAAACGTGCTCTTTCAGCTCTGAGCGCTCCGGCCGGAATGACTAACTGGAAGAGAAGAAGAGAAACCGGTGGGTGGGTGGAGTAAGTGAGCGCGGAGTTCGTCTGCTCCGCCGGCCACAGCCCGAGCCAGCCCAGCCTCGACGTGGCAGGTTATAAGAGTCACGAGGAGTGGTGCAAGACGCCGGCCGGCAAAATCACCGTCCACCGGCAAATGGCGGACGCCTCCTTGCGGGTCGTGGAGAGCGAGGACACGTGGACGGGCCGAGAAGGCGGGCGCGGGCAGAGGGCGGAGCCGGCAGGGCTAGAGGGGGGGTGAACAAGAGGCGGATGGCGGGAAAACCGCGCCGGCCGGCGGACACCGTGGCCCTGGCCAGGGAGAGGCAGACGGAGGGGACGAGGGAGAGCGCGCCGCAGCAGTAGCAGCACCCAAGGCGGTCGTAGAACGACCGTGTCGAGAAGAGAAGGAAGGAAGCCAATCTTGTACTCTCGTACTTTACTACTGGATGCCAATTCTTACTACAGTACACTTTGCCTCGGCGATGAAGTCCTGCTGCTGCTCCTCCTCCCCCTGCCAGAGAGGATCGAATCTGAGCTACCACGCAGGCTGGCGCTACTTGTTGCGCGCGGACGCGGCGGCCAAGTGTATTTCTGCCAGGCGTGAGGCGTTCCGCAATGTCCCGTAGCCCCCCATGCCCTTCTCCTCCTCCCTCAGGCTCTTGTTGTTCAGCCTACTAATGGTATGTGGGGGGAAGCTTCTCCGAGTCACTGACCCAGTTCGTCTCCCCGACGACGATGCTCGGGGTGATGTCACATTACTTCGGCCCGGTCGACACCGGGGTTGGACACCCCGGGGACGGGATGGAATGAGCGCGCGCAAGCTGACCTGAGCTTACTCAAAGCCTTGGCTCCATGCGCAACGGACATCTGTGACGGTCGTTTTTCGCCACTGGCGGAGAAAATGTGAATGTGGCGTTAAGGTGCGGCCGGCCCAGCTAGGACGACGGCGGCGGCCAAGTGTACATACGGACGTTCATGTGCGTGGTGAGCGCCGCCGCTGCCGCCGCCGCCGCTGCCGCCGCCACCTTAGACAGAGAGAGAGAATGAAGCTTCCTAAGAATAGTCGGGCCGGCCAAGTGTCCGACGACGATACATATGTGTGCGTGTGCAAGCACTTAATGGGAAGGAGCGAGAGAGTCATGCATGCGTCCCACTGCCTTGGCCGTGGACTCTGCCTTGCCGGCTCAGCCGCCCCTGCTGCTGCTGGCGTTCTTCTCTTCCAGGAAAGGGCGCCACGTAGCAGCAGCGGAATTTTACCGGCGGAAGGCCGTGTTCCTGGAATCGAAGGAGTACATACAGCCGAAGTTAGCCTGGGAGCAGTCGTAGTTGTAGGTGTTGGAGTGATGGTACTGGTAGTTGTATTGGTAGAGAAAAGGTTTGGGATGGGGACGGGGACAGGGACAGGGACAGGCGTAGGCAAAAGCAAAGACAAGAGTAAGGGCAAAGGTAAGGGTAAGGGTAAGGGAAAAGGTAAGAGTAAGGGTAAGGCAAAGGCAAAGGCAAAGGCAATGGCAATGGCAAAGGCGTAAAGGCAAAGGCCTAAAGGCAAAGGCCTAACGGCAAAGGCCTAACGGCAAAGGCCTAACGGCAAAGGCCTAACGGCAAAGGCCTAAAGGCAAAGACTAAGACAAAGACATGGCACTGGCACCAGTACCAGTACCGGTACTGACACTGGCACTTGCAATGGCAGGAGCAGAGGCAGCCGCGGCTTCACTTGACGACAAGGGGGAAACTGTAGGAGAGAGAGGAGTGTCCTTCGCTCCATTTCGCATGGGGGGGTGCGTCTGGCGAAAAAACTAACCTTGGTATACTTTTGTGTATTGTTGGTTGCTAGGGTGGGCGAGCCAGGCTGCTGACGTTGTCCCCTGCGTTTCCCAGTGAAAACGCTGTTGTGACGGCGTGTGTACCATGCTGATGTGTACGCTCCACTGAGCACTCGAGCATTCCACGCACACACGTTTTTCCTCGGTTGCAGTGGCAGCAACAAGGTATAGGAGCTCCTTCCTGCTTTCAAAGCAGTAAGATACTTATCGGAGGGCTGTGAGAGCTTTTTCTCCTCCATTTTATAACGACGTACGCGTGCGCTCACGTCTACCGCATTACGTCATGTATTCTCTCCGTCAAGGGTTGCATGCGTAACGTGCTTGCGTTCATTGACGCACATACGAGCATGCATAATCTTGGAGATTTGGCACATTTGGCTCCAACGCCCGCTGTCCACGGACGCCCCGACAAGATGTCATGACTGATATTTCCCTCCACACTTGTCGGCTGTAGCCGCTGGGGACGAGGGAAAAAGACCGAGTAGGATCACTCATACTTCTGCTGCACGGTAGGAATTTATCCTTTGCTAATACCTGCAATCAACTTTGGGCCGGGCCGGTGCGAGAGAGCAGTAAAAGGTCAGTAACCGGCCAAGCGTGCCAGCAGAGATTTTTTCCTTCGTCTTATCATTCTCCAGAGGAGAGTCAATGTCTTCCCTCCTGAGATCCCTTCTCTCTCATTAACACTGGAGATGTTTTCAATGAGCGGACAAGTGTCCCTCGAGACAGAGAGATCAGGGATGATATTAGAAGGTTGTGAGCGCTCCTCTTTGACCTGGTCATAATCTCAAGAGCGAGCGAGCGAGAAGACACATTCCTTATCATCGGTCGGACTAAGTCTGACCAAAATACTACAAGTGCAAGGGCTGTCATTGCTGCCAGGGAGGGAAGAGAGGTTCCCTGCCCTAGAGGAATTGCCATGCACGTACTAGAACATAGAGATGGACAGAGAAAGATTATTGCTAGCCAAGAGAACCTTTTAAAAGATTGACCACAGATAATTAGTTAGAGAGCGGAGAAGAAGAAGCTACTGCGGAGGCACTTGGCAGTTTCAGCAATGAGGCCGGACGATTCGGAGAGAGACCTTTTTGCTCAAGTCGTTTTCATCACGTCTATCAAAGCATTTAGCAACTCCTCTCCTCTAACTTTCTAGATACGGACAAACCCAGCACAGCGGTGTGGGAAATGCCACAGTAATAATTTGGCCTAATTAATGGAGCAGACATAATTGCTCTCTATAAAAGGATAGAGTAGTGGCTACAGCTTGGGTCGCTCCGGGTCGTTGTCGGTGGATCTGTCCGTTGCTCATTCGTTCGTTCGTCCGTTGTCCTTACAGACCGTTCGAACGTCCGTCGACTCCTCCTCCTCCTCCTACCTTGGACGCTCGTTCCAGGAGAAGCCGCTGGGGAAGCTCACGCACTCGCTGACTGGCTCGCTCTTCCCAGAAAGCAGAGAACGGAGTCGTGTTCTTGGGTCGATCCATCCGCGCAGTGCCAAAGTCGGGAACAATTGGGGAAACTGCCCCAAAACACAAGACTCGGCTTTTCGCGCTGGCCCGGACCATTAGTCAAAGAAGCAATTTCTTATAATGTGTAGGTGCCAACAAAGACTTCTTTTCGCCCTTTCAATCTCATCTTTTCTCGGGCTCTCTTCTTTTCAATCTCTTTGCAATTTAACGACTTGCGTTCTTCTGCCCTCAGCGACTTCCTCAAGGACTTGTGTGGCCAATGACAGCTTCTTTCAACGGAAAAGTTGAGATCTGGCAGTTCCAAGAAGAAACTTGTGATGGCTTCTTCAGGTGGAGCTTCTACACAGATTCCCTGACCGGAAAGACGCAGCACAGCTCAGCTTTGCACCTACGGTCTAATTTCTCCTTGGGTCTTGCCATTATCAATCCCATCATACCTCAACAACTGTCAATCCATGTGGACGCAGAGTAAACTTTAAAGGGAAGGAACAGTCAGTTTGACAGACAGTCAACTGGGGAATTAACAGGGTGTCTCAGTGGTTAAAAAAAAGCCAGAACGCTTAACGCTTCGCTGCATAATTCATTTTTGCGTCATAACACATCAGTGGGCGGCAGAAGACTTCAGTTAGGCAACGTCAACAGCCATAGCTGGAGGGGCAGGTATCTAATTTACCCTGGGAGTGCCGTGGGACAAGCAACCTGATGCTTTTTTTGCTGCCCCCCCTGTCACAGGGGCTGCTACAAAAAAGTGGAGAACTTTTCTCTCTCTCCATCAAGCAACGTTCGCTTTATAGCAACCAACCAAGGACGTGGGTATCGACGAATGTCGGAAAATGCAGGTACGATGATGACATCACAGAGAAGAAGAAACACCGGACGAAGGATGAGTCACTGGAGAAGTACGCGGTGAACAAGAGCCAGACTATAGTCACTCCTTACCAGAGCCTGTACGTAATAGCCATGTTGGCAAATAAGACGATGTCTCACTCACCTCACAACAGCAACGTTTCCTTTTTGCAAACTCGTAGTAGTGATTGGCTGAGTCAGATTAAAGTTGGCGAGACACCGAAGAGACCCCCTGCTTGGACGAGCGAGCAAATGCTACTGACTGAGCAGAGGAACCAACAGTTTGGATCAGGGGAGGGAATGGACAGGGAGACGGTGTTTCTTCATGTGGCGCAACGTCTCTGTTGTTGGTGCTGCTATGGAGAGCTACAGGTGGAGGAGGGGAGGCACGGACGGGCGGGGGGACAAGGGGAGGGAGCAGGAGAGCGAGCTGGCAGAACGACGGCGACACAGAATTCGAACAGCCAGGAAGAAAAGACCTACAACCTTTCTCACACACTCACCCTCGCGGGCTTCTTCTCGGGAGGGGGGGGGGGAAATCAATAGCGCATTCCAAGTCGTCAGGGTCTGTACGAAGTGGAACTGTTGGTCCGCCACAACCTGATCTCTTTCTTTGTCTGTGTGCTGGCATCCTCATATGGACGACACCTACATAGTGTAGTCGTTGTTGAGCCGGCACTGCAAGCCTCCTCTGGCTGTTGTCATGCGTGCTCTAAGTGCTTGTGTCGATTGCACCACTGTACATGTTACAGGGATACAACACGGACGGACGTGTGTTCTGAATGCTGAAAGGACAAGATGTGTTTGTGCGATTCGACGTCTCTTCTCAGCGCAGCTACAGCATGTGTGTGCATTTGCACATTGTCGCTGTGTCCTTCACGCAAAAAAGTGTTCTGCACGCAATGCGGATCTGACACGTAGCACACAACAGCCGGAGAAATAGCAAATGCAACTCATAACGCGTTGAGGCATACAAAATGTGCTTAACACGTCATCCCTTACACTGACTTTTTCCCTCTCGTTGATGTGCGTAGCACTGTGATAGTGAGTGAATTAATTATCTTCATGATTGCATTCACTCTCCCTGAGCAAACACGTATTTTGCGCGCGCGCTCGCGAGAGCGAGACCGAGAGCGAGAGCGAGAGCGAGAGCGAGACCAAGAGCGAGAGCGAGAGCGAGAGCGAGACCGAGAGCAAGAGAGCTTTCCAACCTAAGTGTACCGTCTGGCTTGCACTGTGTGCACGTACTCGAACTGGCGCCCAAATTTGCCTGCGTGTTATCCGTTCGTTTACTTTTTGAGTGAAAGCAATTTCGCGCACCTCGTCCATTATGCTTGAGAAGGAGAGTGGAAATTTATGCAAGTGTCTCTCTGTAAATAACAGAAGCAGCAGTAAACAGTTGCTAGTTCATCTGTATACGCGCGTAGGGGAGGCACGATGACGATGTATAGTAAATTATGAGGTAGGGACAAGTGCATACGCACCAAATATATGTATGTAAAGGGGTTAACAAAAAACCTTTCAGAGCTGTATGTACTACATTTTCCATGCCGTCGTCATGGCACGTGGGGTACGAATAGTCGTTATACACATGTGTATGTGTATACACAAATAGCCGGCGCTTCTAACAATCATTGGAGCCGACGAACAAGTCTACATACTGACAATCCCGTCGGTTTGCTCCCTACGCTCTTGCCAACAAGAGGAAAATGGATCACCAGCGCGTTGTTTACCAACAGTGCATTTGTAGTCCAGAGTGGACAGGTCAGTCGCATCTATTGACTGACACTATATTCATCTCCGTTAGGCACTCGCTCGCATGTTTGTTCCGTGTGAGTCACGGAGACACCAGAAATTCCCTACCCACTCTCTTGTGTGCGTTAAGTCTTTAAATCCCACTGGTCATCTTATGCGACAAATTGCGGACTGCTTCTGGTGGGCAGAAACATCAATTCTCTGAACTGGCTTGCAATATGACGTTTAAGAGCCAAAATAGCCTGGGGAAGAGAGTAATTCAAATGTTGTGAAATAACATGCCATGAGGATTTTTACTGCCTCCTCACCTTTCACCCTGTAAATGGGTGGAAAGCAGAGACTTTGCTAGGCCTTCTCGGTGAGCATAGGCTCATCTTTGCAGCAAGTGCACAAGAAGTTTGGGCTAAATAAAAATCTGCCCAAAAAGGTTATGAGAAATGGGCTGTCAAAGAATGTCCGCTTTGACCCTGTTCAAGTGCTGAACATCTTTGAGAGTTGAAGGAAAATGGTGACTCAGAGATCATCTGACGGACGTGTGACAACTCCGACTCCCTGATGTGCTGCTGCCATCAATACTTATGTTAGCCTGGCTTTTCCCTTGGTGCTCGACGATGTCAGTGCCAAGTGGGTACACTGACTTCCAACAATACTTGTGCAACCACAGAACAGTCGTGATGCCACCACTGTTGGTGACGGGCAGGCATGTCACTGTTATACTAACAATAATATGCATCGTTCTTGCCAATCAATCAGCACTGACGAACCGACCGGAATGCTGGCGCTCGCCGGTGTGAGCCCCTGATACGCCCGAAATGTGAACTGGTCCCGGTGTCCCCCCTGCACCCCTCCACCTCGTCGTCGTCCTCCCTCCCCCACTTGGCTCAGTCCCACGTCTCGTCGTCCAGAGTTGATGAGAGCAGACCAAGCGTCACCAAAGAGCTTCGAGAGAGACAATGCGGAGCGGTATGTGACACTGCCTGATCCACCTCCTTCACCTCGTCTCGTGCGTGTGTGTAATTCATTGGTGGAAAAAAAGAGCGAATACATCAAGTAGACGCCGTTGAACTCCGACAAAAAGGGAGGGAGATTTTGCTGTTTCGCATCATTGCAGATCGGCGGCAGTGACAACTCAGGCGAAAGGGAATGCGGGCACGGGGAGGAGGTCGCTGATGCAGCCGCCGTCATTGTCCAGCCACTTCACGGGTCATTAGAGAATGTTCTCCTCCTCCTCCGCCTCCGCCTCCCCTCTCAAATCACAAAGTAAAAAGCAGCAAGATGCAATGAGACGAGGGAGGGAGGGCGGACTAACGGCGAGCACAAAGATTTTCATTCCTTTCTAAATGAGATTGACCATATAAGGAGCTTATTGATCATCAGAGGCATAATGTGGTCAGCGCAGCTTGAATGGGGCCGCCTGCCTGCTTTCTGTCCAAGTACGCGCAGTGCGTACAGTTGGAGTGGCTTGACCCAGCTCGGGGCCATTTAACCCTTCCTCCCGCCGGGTCCGGGCAGCCGGGGTGGCCCCCGGCAGCCACCACAGTTACCCGAATCCACAATACTCAAACACTATGAGCAGCAGGAAACCAAAAACGGGTCTTTTTCTTTCTTTCTGGCCTCTCTCTCACCGCCACCTCGACATACACCACAATAGAGAAGAGGAGGTGAAAACAATGGATATGAAAGAAAGGAAACAAGTTTCCAAATTCCTGGTCGGATTTGGAAATCCAAAGGGGGGGGGGGGAAGAGGCATGGGAAAGAGAGATAATACTGGTAGGGGGGGGATGAGAGGTTAAAAAAAGGGGATTAATTTTCGCCTCGTCAGAACCAACGAGTCATCCAAGCAAACAGACACACAAGAGAGCCTATTTCTCTTTGATATTTATGACGCCATTTCGTATTGCGTGTAAGAGAAAAATTTTCTCCGTTCAAACTGAACGATTACATCTCCCAGAGACCCATCTACGTCCATGCGTACACGTACTCGAGGAGACATTAGAGACTCCCTTCTGCTTCAACGTACTTGTACGTACGTTCGGTAGCAGTAACATGTGTCTGTCTGTACATACGGTCCTCGCCCTTGGCATTTCTGTCTTTTAGCCGCCACAAGATTTTCTCTCATGAAGAATTGTTGTCGAGAACACAGTCGACAAAGAGGCAGCAGGTGTTGTTAGGGTTGCCTGTTAGGGTTGACAGGCCTTCGAATCCATTACGACTGCAGATGTGTGTGTATTGAGGCCTAGTAATGCTGCCGAGATGAGGGATACGTCAATATGGGAGGCATATGTGTGCATGTCTCATTTGGGCTGCCATGCGTGCTTCTAGTTCCAGGAACATTTAATCAGCAGACAGCAATTATCACTCAAGGCAGTGCATACACACACACTCACACCTGTCCTCCACCCTTAGGCCGCCACCTGCCTATTTGCCGACAAACAAGGCCTTGTGGGTCTGTTAACTGGAAAAAACTGTCAATGTGTGACGGCGACGCAACTGTCATTTGTCTAATTTTTTGGTTCGAGCACCCACCTTAGCCGATGTCGTCTGACAAAAAGGAGAGGAAAATTCTCTGGCCCGTAAAGACACCTGTCCTTATCACTTATAATTATGCCACGCATTTGACGGAGCGTGTAACTAAATGCATTCGAAAAACGTGTGCGGAGAAAGGAATAGAAGTAGCAGGAGGATAGAGTTATCATCTATCCACCATTTTCCCCTCAAACACCTGCCCTTTTATGGAGGAGTAGAGGTTTGCTAGACCTCATTAAAATTCGCTGTATGTGTCGTAATCCCACCTTTTTTTTTAGGAAAAGAATCATCGTCTCGGCTGTGCTAACAGGAGTAATGAACTATGTTCCACTTTTTTGTTAGTACCTCTATGCCTTGCCTACCTCGACTGCCCCGACTGCCTTGCCCGCCTGGCCTGCCTCGGTGCGCATGCGTGTTCGGACGTCCCATTATTCGTTAATAAAGTTTATGTTTCCCACCATCCGTTTTTATCACAGAATAAAGGGAATAAATCCTTGAGCCATTTGCCACACCTGCTCGATAATAAAGCACGGGTAGGAAGCCACTGATAAGCATCTTGCACTGGGGATCTGAATTTTACTCGGATTCAGTAAATGTACTTGTCGGGAGAGAAAATGTAGTAGACGTGGTGTGACCCCAAGGAGCAGGCATTGTTGTGATCAGCAAGGACAACAGTGACACCACCTCCAGGAATGTACACATACCTTTACCTTTAGATCGAACTGTGCCATTTTTCCCCCGAGCAGCCCACCTTCCCCGCATTAGCCATCGATCGCTGGCTCGCTGCTCTTGTTGTTGTTGTTGAAGGCCATGTACAGGTCGGTGGGGACCACACCACTCTTTGTTTTCGCTGCTACATAACGTACAATTGCGCTTTCTCCTCTGTCTGCCTGTGTCTCTCCCCCTCTGCCATCTGCTCCGCGTGAGGAGTTGATCGTATTTTTGTGTGCAAGTCCCAAAAGCCGGGCTCTGCCAAACAAAGTAGGTTACTGGAAATAAATAGTTGCTCTCGATCACTGATCATGCACTGCTGCAATATCTGTGACACTTGACGTACGTGCGACTTGTGGGTATGTATGGACATGCTGCTGTTTCTCCCCCTCTGTCTGTCACACTCCAACAATGTAGTGGATGTGATGTCATGTGAAAGGCATACTTACCCCTTCAGTTTGGGACCACATGTGTGGGGTGAACGTACGAGCAGTACAATGTGCACATGTGTACGACACACCTTTGGAGCATTGTGCGTCACACACGCACTCCAAGTTTTCGTCTTTTTCCTTGTGGCCCCTTGGGTGCGAAATATTTGCAAGCTGTAGACGTACGCGGATCTGTGGGTTTGTGCGTGTGACTTAGCGAGCAAGTATAAGGTTCTCTCTCAGACACAACAGCACTAACAAATGCTTGTCTTGTGAGCCATGATGGATTGTCTCTGGGCGCAGGTGGCGATTAAATGTGCATGAAACGCCCTTAATCGACGCTGCCGCCGCTGCGTGCGTGCTGCACTGCAGCAGCGCACACTTGCACGACATCGCCGGCGTTTAGAGCTCTGTTGAGAGCTCTCTGTTGAGAGCTCTCTGTCCAGAGCTGTGTCAGGAGCTCTGTG
>JAAUXU010003216.1_pt1 | contig 24737 bp, 27 predicted proteins | sample 7278151 | NCBI WGS metagenome assembly JAAUXU01 (sample SAMN14350113, study PRJNA611818) | marine sediment metagenome | isolation source: surface marine sediment (1.8m) | place: French Polynesia: Moorea | collected 2018-08 | reverse complement strand
TCCGCGCCCTAGTGTGTGAATAGAATACCCCGCCAGCCCTCTAGTAAAGCAGACCCTCTTCTCTTTCCTTCTTTTGGTTGCATACTGTTTTAGGCTCGGATATGTGGGGAAGGCTTTCTGCGTCGCTGAACTATAGGAGTTGGTTGAAAGGGAGTAGGCAGTTTAAGAGATCTTCATTGAATAGCACGAAAAGGTGGGATTTTTGCGAGTAAAGAACAGCACCGATCCCTTTCCCTTAGGCTTTGAAAACATGCATGTGGATGTCTTAAACAACTTTGTTCAGCATATTGTATAGTGTGTACAATATCTTCTATGCTATAGCTCTTGGAAAAACAGTATTTCTTCTTTCCAGAACTTGTACCAACTCTGTATTTTGTTCTTCTCTGTTGCAGATAGGACACGTTCGCTGTGCATGCTACGGCGCTCTCTTCTTGTCCTTTCCTCAAATGGCTACTCAAAGCCTCTACGGACAACATTTCATCGCATAGACGACAAAGAGACCCTATAGAAGACAGCCGTCTTGTATTCCAAAAATACTGCCTGACGACTCTAGTATAATTGGTATTTGGACGATATGTTGCGCGTTTAAAAACTATATGTATTATCGAATAAGTGGTTTTCATGTGAACACGTAGGGATAAAATATTACGTATATTTTTCTTCATTGACACAACGTTGTACGTATCGCATACTCACAAAAAACTAGTTTTAATTCTTCGAAACTTGTCAATCTGCATCAGCGATGGAAATTCGGCATACATAATCAGAGTGAGTTCTTCAACAGTTGAAGCAGAAAATTCAAGCTTGAGGCGAAGATTTCCAAGCCGAACAGATGGAATAACTGGATCGATCGCACTTTGGCCACTTGTGGACAAATCGTACGTGCAAAAGTATGCACCACCCATAAACTCCCCAAGGGTTAGGTTATTTCCAGTTCTTGATTTTGTAAAACCAAGGTAGTGATGAAGTCGCATAAACATCATAGTGTCATTGGTTGCAGTTGCTCGACTTTCCCAGCCATCAACACTTTTCCCATTTAAAGACAAGCTAACCCTTTCGAGAAAAACTGTTTTTGTCAAAGTGACGCCTTCTACTTCAGAACCTCCACCTAGGCTCGTTGAAGGGCCTGCCATATCTACGCCGGAGGATGTAGTCCATGTCCACGTTCGAGCAAAATTGTATGGGTTTCTGTTAATGTCGCCAAGGAAGGTAGTTGTAGGAATAAAGCCTAAAATAAGTTTGCATGGGAGCTGTGTTCCTGGAAACAAATTTTCGGATACAAAAGTTTTACTGTGAGCTGGAATAGCTCTGTTTGTAACCTGAACTCGAGTGTAATAGAGGTTTGCGGGATTAGACGATAGTTGCTTTTCCAATTTGCGAAAAGTATCAGTTGAGAGAGTTGCCACAGGACACAAAAGGCAGATGCCCTTCAAAGTAATTTTGTAGTCATCCGTTTGAGGAGGGTTTTTTATAGGCCGTATTAGAACAAAGTCGTCAGGAGAACGAGTTACTTCAATTCGGATTGCAACACCTGGTACAATTCCGGCCGGGCAGGATCGTAAGTCGGTATGCAGTTTGCCAACAAGAGTAACAACATCGCTTGTATAAGCTGTATTTGAAGAATTTCGAAATAGTTTTTTACGCAAAGTAAAAGCTGCATTGCCTGCGCTAGAGTCCATGTGAGAGGGTGCATCTTGGTAAAATCCTTGACCCTGTAAGAATGTGTACTTAGCATTGCTGTCGAAAGAAAGCAGGTCAATAATAAATGCCTTGTAAGCATAATTTTCGTTTGAGTCGTTGACTATTTGGTCTTCCAAGTACACTTTGCATTCCGAAAATAGTGAATGTAGTACATTATTTGCAGGGGCTACGTCGGCAGCTGCACTGGGAATAGAACCGTCTTTTTTCGACAGAACAATGTCGACCTTAACATACAGATCATGACACAAATACATGTGCGGGCCACTGAAGCGTGGCAAAAAAAAATCAATCTTTCTCGCTTCCGCAATACTAGTGACAGGCAAAAACTCCTGGAACTCGACCGATTCATACCTCCGATTAGTAAATTTCTCGATAAAGTTGGCTTGAACCCAATCTTCACCAGGGACCGTACCGTGTTCGACAAGTACACTGTTAAGTATATAAAGATTGGCAAAGAGAACAAAAAACCTTTTTGGATTTTGTTCCACATACCTGGAGGCCATGATTGGTATGTCTACGGTACAAGTTTGAATCCACCTCTTTGGAAATTCTTTTTTTTCTTAAGGCCTTTGATACCTTTCCCTCTTTTTTTCAGCGTGCGGAGATCCACGGTAGAGATCTGAAAGTAAAATATTGGAAAAATAATGGTTAGAATTCCATATGGTACCTTTAAAGGATGGTTAAAGATATCCAGCGTCATATTGTCATCATTTTCAATATTCTGTCCATCCCCTGTCTGGTTTAAATGCTGTTTCTGAGGTTTGCTCTTTTTTGCAGGTATTTCGTTCAAATCTTCGTCGTCTGATGATTTCATATCACCTTCGTTTTCTGATTGTTCTATGTCTTCCTCTACCACCTCGTCGGAGTTGTCGGATTCGCTACAAGACAAATCCTCATTACTGGTAGTGCCCTCGTCTTCTCCCTCCGTCATTTGCTCACTTTGTTTATCTTTATTATTATCTTCTTTGTCTTCAACCATTTTTTTGCGGTGCGGCCCAAGGCCATTTTTTTCTTCTGCTGGCTCTTTCTCCATTTTGTTGGTGATGTCTTTTTTTCCCCGTCTTTCACTCATTTTTTTATTCGTTATGTTTTGTGCAGGGTTTGAACCCTTACCCCGTTGGTTACTAGCTTCCTCCGTTGAAAGGATCTCCTCTTCCTTCTCAGAATTTTCGGAATTTTCATTATCTCCTTCACTACTTTCGCTATAATCTGCCGCCATTTCATTGAAATAAAGTTCGTCTTTTTTGCGATTGTTTTCTATATTTGTTTTCTTGTTTTCTTCAATGTTCTTTTTGAGGATTCCTTGAGATGATACTTTTCCAGCTCCCGACTGAATTTTGGTTTTTGATTTTTGAGATATACTCCTCTTTTTACGAGACCTATTTTTGGGGTTTTCTTCGAAGGGTTTAATAACTGTGGTTGGAGCGTGTGGCTTGGTGCTACGTCCCATTTGTTTGTCTACGTCATAAGGATTCTTCCGGTAAAGGGGTACAGGTACAAAAACTGTCCCTTGTCTTACAACTCCACCCAACGAAAAATTATATTGACTCTGAACAGGCAAATTTGCAAGACTTGGCGCAGTAGCCTTAGAAATGTACAAATTTCTTTTGGGGCCTAACATTTTTTACCTTTCTCCAGGAGGCTGGTGCAAGATGGCGGGAACCTGCTTTCTTTTTTGTATATCGATCCGTTTGCTCAGTACGGAAAAGAAAGTCAGGTCTTCAACCGTTTACAGAAAGAGAACAAAACAGCTACCATGGCTGACTCGGATTTAAACGAAGACGAATTTTTACAAGCTTTAAATCGACGTCATGGGGAAGCTACTGACGATACTGGTAAGATATAACATAGCTTTTTAAACCCAAATGTTAATGTTTCCTTTTTTAGATGAGAGAGACGGTAGCGTAGAGCCGGAAAGTTCTCAAGCGAACTCTAATTCAGCAGAAAATGAAGAAGATCAGCCTATTCCAGGCCCAAGCGGGCAACAATCTCACAAACCCGATGGAAAAAGAAGCGGCTCTCCAATAGAAAGAAACTCACAGAAGCGTATTCGCTCCGACAATGCAAGTCTAGAAACAGGTACACATATTTTCGAAGATACTTTTGCTTTGTTTAGTGCAAAGAAAGCTGCCCTCAAAAGAAACATGCGTTTTGGTGTCGATGATCATTTGTATAATCTCGAAGTAAACGCAAGACGAAGAACCCCTCCTCTTTTATCGAATATACTAAGCGGCTTAAAAATTGCCTTAATCAAAGTCCTAGAGAATCTAAAAAGATTGTATGACAAAAGCAAACACCATCAAATTTATGTCACAGTAATTGAAAACAAAATTTTAAATGGCCTTAATTCTGGCAGCTATGATATTAATACCCCTTCCCTCGTCATTGCAAACAGGGTTCTATCAATGCTCTATAATTTTTTGAAATCTTTTCAAACACTTTGTTTAAATCCATCTTTTAAAGTTCAAATGAAAGTTTTGTCTGTTAATCATATTAACCACTTGCGTCGATCTCCGCGGAAGAGAAACAGAATTCACTATTTTCCAAATATTCAAAATTGAAAGAAATAAAGGTTCTTTGTTTTCCCTTTTTCTAGGCGATTTTTCGTGGCGATATCAAATTATTACTCCGGAAATGTCAAGTCTTCCAAACATAGAAAAGTTTCTCATGACCATTTTATATTTAATTCATGCTAGTCTCTACAATGAGGGACACGAAAATGAGTTTTTAACTTTAAAGCATTCGCTGCTTACAAGAAACAAGGTACTAAAATCGAATTTGGAGGAAGTTACAAAACAAATTGGAGGAGAGTTTAGAAAAGCTGACTCTATCGAAAATATTTTAATGCATCTGCGAGCGTGTCGAGTGAGTATAATGAATGAGAATATTCTGCTCGATATTCAAATAACTATAATTCATGCACAAAGTGCGGTATTTCTTCAACATATTCCAAATCAATTCGATTCTTCAAAGAGACAAATATTCCTTGCTTGTCAAACTTCTGATGTTTCCTTAAATAATACGTATTTTGCAGTACCACATATTAGAACCTTATTTCAAAAATACGGAGTATTCTGCTTTTTTTGTCAAAAATATTTTACTTCAAAAGGGTGTCAACACAAATGCAAATATTCCATGTCTTGCTTCGCCTGTAGACGTGTGTTTTTAACAAATGAAACATACACCACCCTTGAGACAAAAGATCTTTTTTGTAACGGGATGTTAAGTAAAAATACAGAAACAGTATGTGAAATATGCAATGTTACGGTATATACAAATGAATGCAGGGAGCACCACAAAAAAAAAGTTTGCCGATGGGGTTGGAAATGTTTGAAATGTAACATATATCAATCGAGGAACAAATACTTCAAATCTCAAACTGATATTGCAGACAAACATAAGTGTGGAAATCGCATTTGCAACTATTGTGGGGAACAAAAACAAGAGTACCACTTCTGTTCTTTACAAAAGCCCACTTTGAAAAATGAATACACAAACTTAGCATTTATAAATTTTGAGTATTCAGGCTATAATCCGGGAAAATGTAAGAAATGCTATCTTTCTTCCGACATTTGTGACTTCTGTAAAAAGGGATATTCCAATGAAAAACCTGTAGTATGTTCGATTTTACAAGAAGAAGAATCTCGAGAAAGTTTTAGTGCTCATATTCTCTTTGACAATCTTATAGAAGAGAAAAACAATTTAAAAGAGCATAGACGGCCAAAACTAGAAAACTTTCTAATCAAATCATACTGGCCAAAGGGACATAAACCAAAATTGGCACCAGAAGGGCAACAGACTCGATTTTCAAAAAGGAAAACCCAGTACAAATTGCCGAATGTTTTTGTAAAAGAAAATATGACTTTAGTTGACAAGCTTTTAGACTATTTATTGAAAAACAACTTTTCAAATTCATCGATCATTGTTCATAGTCAAGACCTATTTTTTATTTTACAAGGATTACATGCTAATGGTTTTACTCCAAACATTGTAAAAAAGGAAAGTCAAATAATGTTAGTAGAAGAAAAGGTCCTGGGTTTCCGTTTTGTTGAAGCTGCAAATTATATTAATGTTAATTTATCACAAATTGCTTTGCAACATAATCTTAAATTTACACATTTTCCTCAACGTTGGATTCATCCTAATTACTACAACTACTGTGGTAAACCACCAAACGAAGACGATTTTTTTTCGTTTCAAGATACCGAATCAGATTCCTTTGAGAAACACCTCATTGCTAATAAGTTAGCAACAGAAACTGTTTGGGAATTTTTCCCACGTCTCGCAGAATATACAATAGAGAATGTTGTAATACTTGCAGTTGGTATTTTAGACTTTCTATTGCAAGCATTTGATGCTCAAATAGTGCTGCAGCGTCACTTGCAACCGAACAAAGAAGTTCGACTTTTGCACCCTATAAACACACCAGTTTTCACAGCGCCAACATATGCCTTTCATATGTTCATGCATTTCTCACCCACAGCTAATCAAATTAAATCTGTTAAAAAAGAAATATACTACCGAAGTTCAAAGGGTGAGGTTGAGTATACAAGCTATCTCAAATGGAAGTTTTCTGATCAAAACATTAGAGATTCCTGGTCTCCCATGGGACAGCAAGATTTTCAGATAACAAGGCCAGATGCTTCCTCTGGCTCAAACATTTGGTTTTTTAACGGCTGTTTCTACCATGGCCATGATCCAGCAGAATGTTTATTTAAGTCCAAAGCTGATAAGACAAAACAAGCATCCAAATTGGCGCTATTTAATAAAAAAGTGAATCTGCTCAAAGAGGCTCATCCAAATTTACAAGTTTCAACCATGTGGGAATGCCAGTGGAGATTAGCCAAACGAAAAAATAGTGAGATTATTTATTTCTTGAGTAACTATTATAGGTCTCCGCCGCCTTATCGATTGAACCCGCGCGATGCAGGTAATATTCAATTAAACTTTTATACCATATGTGGGCGTAGTAAGTTGACTATCCATACTAAGTATGTAACAGATTTATCCTACACATTTTAATCAAAGTAGCGATATGAAACTTTGAAACCCACATATGGCAAACTGCTTTTTACTAAAGTACTTTTTTTACCTTTTTTTTCTAGTTCGAGGCGGATATAACGAAGTGATTAATATCGAGTGGAGTCAAATAAACCATCCTACAGAAGTACTTTACCAACTTGACCTAAATGGATTTTATTGTTACATAGCAATGATTTCAAACTTTCCTGTTGGAAATTACAATGTAAGTAAACAAACGAGTTTAATAACATGTATACATCATGTTTCACACTTTTTTTTTTCAGATCCTCACATCTGATAGTTTAGGAAAAGGAGTAAAATTTGATGGCAAACAATTTCTTTCTTCTTCCGGAACTGTCTTATATGGCATTGCTTTAGTTCGTGTTGTTGCTCCCACAAATTTAAAGTTACCAATTCTCCCATATCGCAATAAAGAAGGAAGATCTTACTTACCACTTTGTCAAAAATGTTGTGATACCTTGCAATCAACAACATGCACACATTCGGAATGGTAAAATCTACTTTTTTTAACTTTTTAAATTAACTATTTTTTATGGGATTTTTAGGGAACGCTCGTGGATTGGAACATATTGTACCGTGGAATTGGAATATGCACAGACACTTGGATATAAGGCAAGGATAAAACACCTATCCAGTAATCATTTCAATGAGCGCGGTGATTAGTCAAAAGACCTAAGTATCGAAACAAATGGCTCGACGTGACCTCCCCCAAAAATCCGCTCCCTGCCGCCAGCCACACAAATTTTGTATCCAAAAATTTTACCCCAATTTTGGAGAGTAAACCCCTTTTTTCTGTGACACGGTAACTGTATTAAACGACACGTTTTATTTGCCATATTTTGTACCCATACTTGGGCGAGGGGTCGGCGGCCAGGGGGGGGATGAGCGGCCATTGCCAGGGGAGGGAGCATCAGTACATAAGGCCTTTCCTCAGGGGGGGAGTGGTTTTAGACCGTCAGGGGGGATTCCCCCGCCCTTGTGCCCCCCCTACGCCCACGTATGTTTGTACCTATTGTTTCTAACCTAACATAAGAACGTTTTAGGTTACCGACTTTTTTGAGGTCTACAATTTTCCAAGACGTGAAAAGATTTTGGCAGATTATATGCGTCTATTAGCTTCATATACGATTCGGGTATGTTGCTCTTAAAATGTTTTCTGAAAAACAAAAAACTAGCCTTGTTATTGCAGCATAGCAACATCAATACATCCTTGAGCTTAGACGACATTAATGATAAAATGGGCTTCCACGATGCTTTGAAACTACATGAAAACAATTTATTTCCAAATAAAACGAAGCGTAAGAGTTTCAAAATGCTCGCAAATAGCATGTTGGGAAAATTTTCTCAAAAGGGACACTATCCAAAAGTTGTCTATGTGAAAACTAAGGAAGAACTTGATACGGTATATGAAAAAGAAGATATTATTGATATCATGCCAATCACTGAAGATATTTGTGAACTCCAAATTCAGAACACGGATACTACACTAAAAAGAAATAGCAATTGTATTATAGGAGCCTTTGTAACCGCTCTAGCAAGACTCCGTCTCCACTCAGATCTCCAAAAGCTAGAGAAACATGGTTTTAAAATCCACTATGTTGACACGGATGGAATTGTTTTTAGCGGCAAGAAAGAAACTCCTATTCCTTTGGAAATTTCTCCATGTTTAGGAGATTACAAACATGAGCTTGGATCAACAAGTTTAATCACGAATTTTTTTTGCCTTGGCCGTAAAAACTACTCAATTATGTACACCAAAGATGGCAACCCTGAAAGTATAGTGAAAGTTAGTGGTTTATCCCTCAATTCAAAAATTGCATGTACTTCTTTATCTGCTAACAAAATGAAAGATCTCGTACACCAACGGCACGACCAGATGTATGGTGAAGTCTCCGTACCACAATTCCGCAATTTTGCCTGTGAAAATGAAGACTGTATAACAAAAAAAATTTTGAATGTTCGCATAAACAACGATGTTAACGTCTACCGCATATTCCAAAACAATAGAACCAAAGACACATTTCCCTTCGGATACGTCGGAAATAAATAGGAGAATGAGCAAGAAGCATTTTTTATAGATTTTATTCTTTCGATTCGTCGGGGAAAAACAAAACAGGTCGAATAATACTACTTCTTTTTTCGGGAAAAATAAATGTTCTGATTAAAGCATTATGTGGGAAATGACTTCTGACAGAGGAGTCGATAAGAATGTATTTTAAATAATCTTTTGGATGTTCTTCATAGATCCAATCAAAACAGTTTTTTAAAAAGTTGGGTTTTGATGGGAAAATTTGGGTAGATAGTATACTGAGTTGCTTGGCATCTGTTTTGTCGAAGAAAATTACTTTTTCAGAGCAGTTTCGGACAAATGTTCTTCCAAATTTAGAGGGATAAAAATAGTTTTGACATATAATAACAACACTGCAGTTGCAGTGATGGGAGTCTTTCGTAACTAAATCCATCATAGTTTGACTATCAAAAACAGAAGTCATTAAGTCATCAATGATCAAAAGTTTGTGTAGCTTGTCATCTTTGAGGTGAAGATCACCCACCTTGGGAAGACCCTCTATAATTTCAACTGCAGCATAGGATTCTTGAAGCTTTCTAACAAAATCATCGTGCAAGTGAATAGAATCGTCCGGGAGAGCATAAATAATTCTAGAAAATTCTTCGTCAAACACATGATCCCTATGTTTTATCAATTCTAAAGCAAAAGTACTTTTTCCACACATGGTGGGACCACTAATAAGCATCCTACTAGGACAAACTATTTTTCCAAAATCTTTGGATACTGTAACTTCCTGCACGCCTGGTGTTGCTTTTATGTCAATGGGTGCCATTTAAAAAAAATTATAGAGACGAGAGAAATTTGTTTACTCTTGCTTCGTTTGTAGAACAGTTTGTTGTAAAAATTTCATTTAAAACATCCTCGAATTCCCCATCTAGATTAAAATATCTAAAAACTACAAAGTACAGCACAAACTTACCACAAAGTTCACTATTGTTACATTGTACAGGAAACGTGTTATACTCATAAATTGCGTTGTAAGGAAGATATGTCCTTATATACTCTTTATCCGAACCCAAAGAATCAAAGAGCTCCAATATTTCATCACTTGACTTGAAAAGTAGAAACCAATGTTTTCCGCCTCCTGATGCAATGCTAGAAAAACACGGATAATTAGGTAAAATACAAGGTCGATCTATTAACAAAAAGTTTTAAAAAAGCACTTCATTATTTCTCTGAGAGCAGAAGACCAATCAAAAGTAAGTTGAAGGAGATAATCTTGACTCTTTCCCCAATTTTTATACTTCCTTAAAATAAGGTTGACGTGTTTGTTTCTACGACCCTTTGCATATGTTCTGTGCCGCCTCCTGCGCTCATAGAAAACATTTTCCAAAAATGGTTTTTGTTACTTACTCCGTATTAACAATAATAAATTCATAGAGCCGTAGTTCATCAGGTAATTGATCGATAGGAAATATGCCTTTCATATGATGGGCAATCATGGGAATTTTTTTAATACATTGTTCTAGTTCATTTGCGTACATTTTTCTCCAAAGGGCCTAGGTAATACCATTTTTCTTTTTTTGCTATAGCCTCCTCATATTCCAGACGGTCCTCAGGAGTAAGGTTAAATTTTTCGTCTCCTTCGTTTGATGATACAGTAGAAGTGGCAGAATGTGCATTTAGAGTCGTTTGTGGTTCATACGGATTAGTTATAGATGGAATAATTTCTTTTGGTGGAACTGATACAGCATGGTCACGATCATTTTCAGCTCCAATTTGACTTAAAGAAACAGGAGTAGCATCTGCTGGACGGCATGTACATGTACATAAGCCACCTCCTGTTTGGTCTTTTTTCTCCAGTAATACCTTGTAGGCTGCCGCTATTTCTTTAAGATGACGGTATTCCTTCGTGTCAATTATTATCTTAGTAACCACTGACATAGTGTCGGCCGGTAGAAAAGGAAGGAGTTCAGACTGAAAAAAAACATATATTTTTATTCTTGCTCAAAAATAGGATATAAAAGTGATTTATATAGAGAACAAAATTGAAATGCCCAGCTTCTTTTTTCCTCAACTGTACTTCGCAACAAACTCTTCACATTGTACTTCAGCAACAGAATAGGTTTTATTCTTTTGCTACGCAATAAACTTTTGTAGTGCCTAACTTTGATCGGAATCAACCCTTCCTCTAAGGCATACAGCAACTTAATAAGAGTACATAATTGACTATTGGAAGCCTTTTTTAAGATTCGCTTTACTGTATGAGGTTTTTCATTAAAAAGTTTTGACAAAAACTCATGATGCAATTTAAGAAGCTCACGAAACATTTCCTTACTTGACATGGTGCCTATGCCGTTCTTTTGAATAATATATGCACTGAAACATGTAGGTATTCTGCTATATCTTCAGCCAGGTCTTGTCCGTGCTCATCTGTAATCGTAAGTTTAAATGTTTTTGTAGGGTTATTCACAAGAAAAAAATCGCGCGATTTGTAGGCTATCAGCCTTTTTTGACCAACATTTAGTTTTAGATGGAACTGGGAAAGACAATAAGGTTTTATAACAGTTTCATTGCCAATTATTTGCACACCATCGACATAATTACAAGTTAAGTGACAAAACTCATCAATAGATTTTTGAATTTTTTGTTGCTTTTTTTAGGGTCTTTTGGCCTTTTCATCAAATGAAACGCTATAGTTGCTAAGCTCATTTGCCAGCTTCCTTGCGTTATTTTTTCGATATGGCCAAAATCATACTTAAGACTCGAACTTAGGGTTCCTTGTACAAGAACAGGACAAACCTTCATTTTATTCTCTTTTCTTGATTTTCTTCTTTTCTCGTTTCTGCAGCTTCTCCAATCTTTTTTCTTCCTTTCTTCGTTACAAGATAGAAAAGAAAGCTCGAGCAGTAGCCTTTCGTGTTGCAAGGGGGCCTAAGTTGGCTGAGCTACACAGCTGAATATTGATCGTGGAAAGTGCCATATAAACCGCTTACTTTAATAAATTCGTTTCTGGAAGCCATCTATTAAATTTTGACGGGTAATGGAGGAATTTTACATGATAATATGTTCCATTTTTTCTCTTTTCTTCACTCAGAATTTTTTCCACTCGAAAATATTTGCCTCGTCGAGGTCGTTCTGTTTTGAGTAATTGTTCTCGATAAAAAAATCCTGGTTGTGTTTTTCCCGACAAGTCCTTTATTTGATAAAGTACAGGGCTTTTTCCAGCATCTATTCGCTTGATTTTAAATAATTGGTAATATCTTGAGTCAAAACTTTTTTCGAGGGGGGATGGAGCAAAATCTACATATACGTAACTATTAACTTGTAACGGTTCTTGAACATTCTTTTCATAACGTTTTTGATTTAAAGCTTGAGTTTCAAAGGTGACGTCCGGATTATAACCAATTGTTTTGTCAATTTTTGGAGTATCATTCCTCGTGTTAATTTCACTTGGTTTCATCCCTCCAATTCCAGCATTAGGTGTATTGTTTAAATTAGTCACAATAAAAGGCAAATATTTAGGCCAATCTCTTGTTAGCAAAGACCGTAAAAGTCTATAGAGCCTTCTTTTTACTAAAAAAATTCCATGTTCAGCGAAACTGGCTTTATTTCGCCCTGTTTTTATTTTAAAAAAAATTTTCTTTTCTTCAAAAAATTGCTTATTTGCAGTAAATTCTTTGCCCTGATCAGTTTCAAGTTTATCGGGCGTATCATTGCATGCGTCAAAAATTGATTGAAAGGCCTTTCTGATTTCAACTGCTTCTTTCGTTTTTACTGAGCGGCAAAAAAGTTTGCGAGAAAAGACATCAATGCACAGTAAAAAGCCGACAAATCCGGCAAAAGTATGCATGTAGGCAAAATCAGCCTGCCACAGCGCAAAAACGCCGTGCACATTCATTTGTCTCCGAGGAAATCGTTTTTTTATTTTTTTTGACTCAATCAGAAAATCTTCATCTGACCTGAGGATTTGTAGGAGAGTGTTGTTTGGAATATTTATATTTTTTTCCGTTCTTAAGGCATTTCCAAAGGTATTTAATCCAGCGAAACTCCCACTGAAGTTTTTATCACGCCATAACTCTAAAATAGATTTCCGAAGCTTTTCAGAAGCCATGATGCAAAAAGAAAGCCGTCTCACAAGTAAGACAGCTGTTGCGATGCCTTATGGCCTTGAGCTTTTAGAGGAAAGTAAAAACCCGCAGTACAGCTATCTTTCTTCTTTCTATTTTTAAATTATGTCTAGTGAGTCGAGTGATGCTCCGACAATTAAGGAAACTAAATTTCTCTCTCCCACAAAAAATGCTATTTTTTTTTTGTCATTTGATATGGACTATATTTTGGCCGCTTACCCTGGCGGAGTGCGATTTGGAAAAGTGGAAGCAAAAGACGGGGAAATTGTATTTGAGGTAGAACCCTTTCAGATACCAGAGAGAAAATTTCACGATTTCTACCAATTGCTTGACAATATTTCAAAAAAATTAAGTGTCCTTGGAAAAGACGCGTCCGAAGAAAATGAATCACAACAATCTATTATGTTGGATGATTTTAAAATTGCCACGAAGGTGAGTTTTAATTACACTGGATCATAAAATAACTTAGTTAATAGTGCAATTTCTTTTTAGAATTGTTCTCTACTGTTGGAGACAAAGAATACATGCACCACTCTCACTTTCAACATTTCACGATTTCTTTCTTTTTTAATCGCATTGAGAAAAATAGTTTTTCTTACGATTTCACCATCAGAACAACAATACAAAATAATGGAGCATTTTGTACGAAAGATAAGTAATAAATGTTCTTTTCCACGGCCTGGAGAAATTGAGGAAGATTTAAACGCAGTTCTGGACTTACAATTTGGAGATCGTCAAAAATTTTTATTGAAACAATTCTTGCTTCACCATTTAAATGTACTCGAATTGAACTTTCATCTGAAGCAATTAACAACAAAGCGATCACAATAAATATTTCTCATTAGGCCTCAACGGCACGGCACTAACATCCATTAAACAATATTATGAAGGAGTTAATTTTACTTATTAGCAGACTTGGAACGAGAACGAAGAATCATGGGTGTCTCGAGAGGAGACGGTGTGCGGCGTCCGGTTTTTTTTTTGGAGGGGCTTGTTGCTGCTGTGTCTGTTGTTGTTGTTGTTGCTGCTGCTGCTGACTGATCTGTTGCGCCTGCTGCTGCGGCAGTTCCAACAGCTGCGGCTGTTGTTGCTGCTACTGCTTCAGTTGTTGCTGCTACTGCTTCTGTTGTTGTTGTTGTTGTTGTTGTTGTTGTTGTTGTTGTTGCTGCTGCTGCTGCTGCTGCTACACCTGTAGCTGCTACTGCTGCTGTTGCTGGAGCAGTCATGGCTTCAACAACGCCGCTAATGCCACGCTGCTTGGCTGACTTTGCCACGCTCGAATAGAAGTTCTTTCCCGAACGTTTCCCACTCCCCTTGGCCTCATTTCTTGTTGTTGCTGCTGCTGTTGTACTCGAACCTTTCTTTCCATCGCGTGCCACCATCTCTCTCATCTTCTGAATTATTTCGATCGATTCTGCAGCAGATCGTGGCTGTAGAACATCTGGCACCTGCTCAGACGTTTGCACTTCAAACGTCGGAAACGCCGCAGGGGACACCGCAAGCACTGGAACACTTTTTGAATGGGTACCCAAGGGACTTGACTTGCTTGAGGAGGAGGGAGAGGAGTTCGGAAAGGCCGAGGAGGTACTGTTGCTGCTGCTGCTGCTGCTTTCAGCCTCGAACGGATTTTGCCCTATTGTGAGGTACATTTCATCCTCGATGGATCTGCCTCGTCGCAGTACGCTTCGCTTCTCTTTCGCTTTTCCTTTTCCTTGCTGCCTCTTCTTCATCTGTTCTATCTTTCTCGAGATTTCCTTCGTGCTTTGGAGGAATCGGAGCTTGAGTCTCTTTCTTGCTTCCGTTCCCTCTCTGCCCTTTTCGTCCTCCTCAGACACCACGTCTCCGTCGGAAGCGATCTTTCTGCTGCCCTGGATCCTGGTACTTTCAACCCCAGGATCAGAAGAAATTCCGTCTGGAGGTGGAGGAGGAGGAAGTCGAGGACGGCGAACAGGCAGAAGCGGAGCGGGGAGAATAGCGTTTTCCTCCTCCTCCTGAATTACAGCGAGTGGCGCAAGCTGGCTTCGGAGGCGGGGGCGTGGGAAGGGCGGTCTCCTAGTGGACGACGACGAGGGCCTCTCATGTACCTCAACAGGTACTAAAACCTGATTGCTGCCAGGAGCCGGCGCAGCAATAGGCGGAACCTGAACGCTTCTCCGAGCAAGACTTGTCAGGGACGGGACTGAGTGAGGTGGAGGACGAGGAGCAGGAGCTGAACCTGGAGGAGGCGGCAAGGCGCAGGAGGGTCGTGCTGGAGGAGGAAGAGGAGGCTGTGAGTTTGGTCGACCACCAGGACGACGCTGGTTGCGCCGCCGTTCCCTGTCCTCTCTCTCTACCCAACTTGCTGCTGCGTTGCGGGCATTACGACGTGTTGCTCTGGAAAAAAGATATGAAATTAATCTTAAAATTAATTGGTAGATATGTGGGATTTTCTTCTAGCCAAAAAGCAACAGAAAACTAGGTCACCGAAATGGTATTTTGGGTATAGCGTTAGTTCCCCACCCCCCTCCCCCACTAGAACAAGAACAACCCCCACTGTTCTAAAGCTGATGGCTTCGCCGTAGGTATAAATATTACTGGCTAACCTTGTGAACGCCTGAACAATTTCTATTGCAGCGCCGTCTTCCTCTAATTGTGTTAAGCGTCGTAGAATTTCTTCGCGGCGGGCATTCCAGAATGCGAGATCCTCAAGAGGTAACGGCTGTTGATTAATTATCCTTAGTGCTCTCTCTTCTCGTCGTCGCCAGTAGCGGTAAAGCATGTATCCAACCTGGAAAGAAATATATTTTCCTACAGTTTTTTTTAATTTTTTAGTTTTTTTACCCCAAGCGCAAGTCCTGCAGCTCCGAAAAACCCTCCTAGAGCAGCACCAAGGGATGAGCTGCTGCTGCTGCTGTCCGGGGTAAAGGCAAAAGGCATCGTTTTGTTGTTCATGTCGAAGTCATCCATGTTGCTTGTGTTGTTCTTCCTGCCCTTGTCCATCTTTTGGTTGCTGCTGCTGTCGTTTCCCAGCTTAGTGGCGTTTAGATTGTCGGAGGACCTGCTGATGGTGGTGCCGTTTGGATTGCTGTAGGGGCTGCTCATGGTGCCGTTTGGATTGTCGTAGGACCTGCTCATGGTGCCGTTTGGATTGCCGTAGGACCTGCTCGTGGTGCCGTTGGACCTGCTCGTGGTGCCGTAGGGATTGCCGTGGGGTCTGCTTGTGGTGCCGTCGGGATTGCCGTAGGGCCTGCTTGTGGTGCCGTAGGGATTGCCATAGGGCCTGCTTGTGGTGCCGTAGGGATTGCCGTAGGGCCTGCTTGTGGTGCCGTTGGGATTGCCGTAGGGCCTGCTTGTGGTGCCGTAGGGATTGCCGTAGGGCCTGCTTGTGGTGTCGTAAGAATTGCCGGAGGGCCGGTCTGTTGTGGTGCCGGAAGGATTGGCGGAGGGTTTCCTAGTGGTGACGGAAGTATTGTTGGAAGACGACTTTGAAATATTTTCCCTCCTGCTGCTACTGCTGTTGTTGTGCATGCTCGCCGCTTTGTTGTTGCTGCTGCTGCTGGGGAGAGGAGTGGAGGAAACGTGATTTTTGTTGTTCCCTACAGCAGCAGCAAAAAGATTCTCTTGATTGGCGATCTCCACTTCAGAATCATCCTCGCCCTCCTCATCTTCGCCCTCAACATCAGGACCAGCATCGTTATTTCCTGTCTCAGCCTCCTCCTCCTCCTCATCTTCATCATCGGAAGTATAGTAATCATCCTCGTCGTAGTCATGATCCTCAGGAGAAAAGTCAAAGTCGTCTTCCTCTTCGGCCTCATCGTCGCTGCTTCCGTCTTCTGTCTCCTCCGCTCTTCCTCTTCCCGCTCCGCTTCCTGGCCCTTCGAACGGTCTGTCCTCTACCAAAACGCACCTGAGGAGGAAGGGAAAATATAAAAATATATCTCTATTTTTGTTTCTGTTTTTATTCAAACCAACCTGTAGAGGAGGCAAGGCATTTTCGGAACACGGTCAAGAATTATGGGAGGCATTCTCGAGGTGTCGTAGACAGGACAGCGTTTGCATCCTCGTTCGCCTCTGAGAGGTACTCATAGCATTCGTACTGAAAAGAAAATATATTTAATAATACATCGAATGCCATCAATTCTTCCTGTCTTGCCATTACTTTCTCAGCGAAAGAGACTTCAACCAACTGAGCCGTCACAAATCCCACCAGCAGGAAAATCTTCGTAAAAGTCTCCATATTCTCTTTTCCCGCCGCTATGGCGAAGCCAAAGCGGCGGATCAATCAGAAACGTAATTTATTTTACATTTTCGCTCTCTCTGTCTCTCTCTCTCTCTCTTTCTGTCTGAATAAGTCTATTTTCCCTTTGCATCAGCAACATGTGGCATAGCTGTGGATACCCTCTTTCACCAAATCGGAGGGGGGAAAACCGTACAGTTTCTTCACACAAAAATACGAACAGATAGAAGCTGAAAAAACACGATACGGTGCTATATTCTACTCTTTTTCTTTTTTATTCACATGATAGTTGAGGAAAAAACAGTGCTGCGATACATTTTATTTTAGAAAATGTAGAAAAAACCGACTTCGTGCATTCTTTTGCTGCATAAGGAACATCTAAGCAGCAGACCAACAAATTTGAGTTTGACAGTTCAGCGGAGGCAGGCGGGAGGACAGAAGGACTGTGACGTAACATGCTGCGGTCAAGTGTACTATTATGTAATCGATTGCACAGAGAACGGGGCGATAGAGTAGGGGAAGAAGGCTGTGTGTATGTATGTATGTGTGGGTGGGGGAGCAAAAAGGGGAGAGGAGGCGAGGGGAGGAGGGCGGCAGGGGGGAGGGGAGGGGAGGGGAAGGGCGTGTCATTTTGTGCGAGAGTACGAAAGTGGGGGTAAGGGAGGGGACGGGCGTCAGTGTGTGCGAGTGCAAATGTAAGTGTGTCTTTTATGTGTGTGTATAATTCCCGCGTAAATTGGTATATTTAGAAAAACAAAATAAAAAATAAAAAACATTCTGTAGTGCAAGCTGACAACTAAACCGCTTACAAAAGTTCATGGTGCTTTCTTTTAACGGTGACTGTCACGTGACACTTTCCAGATTTTAGATTTTTGTTTCCTGAAAAGGAAAGCTACGTTATGGATCCCGCCCGGTGGGTGCCCGCGCGGTGGGTGGCTGTGTAAATGGAGAGCAAGATTGCAACGTGGTAATTTAGGAAAATCGAGACCCAGCAAGGATATCCTACAAAAAGCGGAGAGCTTTTACCGCAGTGGCCACGAAAAAACGGGTTTTTCCTTCGCAAGAAAATGGGAAAGGGAGGATTGCAAAGTTTTCATCCTCTTCTAGGCTCGAGATATGAGGCAGCAACGTAGCTAAATTGCTCCAGGATTCGAGGATTCGGGAAGGACAGTCGAAAGACTTTGCCACGGTAAGCTCTTTACTTTATCGAAATTCAGACGCAATTTAGCTCTCGAAGCACTGGAAGCGTGCGATTTGATTTTTTTTGTGTTGAACCAGTGATTAGAAGAGTGCAACATGAAGATTGCGTTGTTCATGCTTCTTTCCTTTGGGTTAATTGTAGTGTTGCATATATCTTTCGTTGGCACAAAGATTCAGAACAAAGACTATGCCTGTACCGTAGAAGTGGTGTACAAACGTGGGTGCGAGATTTTTGACTATTCAAAGGACGGCTGTGACCCGTGGGACAAAAGATTTTGTCCAGAGCCGCAAATTATTCTGAAACGTAGTTCGTGTGACGAATTCACCTGTGTGAAGAAAGTAAGATTATTTTTTTTAAAAAAACATAAACTGAATTGTGTTATAAAAAGAATCGTTTTTATCGTTTTTATATTTCAGCTCGGATCTCCACTGCAGCCAATTCCCAGTGTTCCGCGACCAACTCTGCCGAGCGACGTGACAGCTCCACGGAAGTCGACAGCACCTCCATCTACGCCGGCTCCACCAAGCAGGAGAACAACACCACCTCCACGACGGCCTCGACCGCCATCAAGAGCGCCTGCTTCACCAACACCGCCTTCTCTACGGCGGCCCACGGGACCTCCACGTACAGTTCGTCCCACAACTCAAAGAATAACACCAGCTCCTCCTCCAAGGCCGCCAACAACACTAGCTCCTCCTCCAAGGCCGCCAACAACACCGCCTACTCCTCCAAGGCCGCCAACAACACCGCCTACTCCTCCAAGGACGCCAACAACACCGCCTACTCCTCCAAAGCCGCCAACAACACCGCCTACTTCTCCAAGGCCGCCAACAACACCGCCTACTCTTCCAAGGCCTCCAACAACACCGCCTACTCCGCAAAAGCCGTCAACAACACCACCTCCTTATCAATGGCCAACAGCAGCTCCCTCCACGAGGCCCCCTCCAACCGGAAGCACAACAACACGTCCTCCAGCAGAGTCGTCAACAACACCGTCTCCTCGTCAGATGACAACAACACCGCCTCCATCCACAGCGCCGAATACACCAACAAGAAGCACAAGACCAGCTCCTCCACTGGCACCTGCAACAACACCTGCTCCTCGACATCAGGAGCCATCAGCACCTCCGACACCGCCAAGACGACCTCCTCCGACATCTCGGCCCATTACAACAACAACGGCTCCTCCGCGGTCGACGGCAGGTGTTACTACGTCCAGTAGCAGCACCACTACCACCACTACCACAACAACCCCAGCTACAACGCCTGCTCCAGCCACAACACCTGCTCCAACAACAATAACCACGCCTTCATCTGAGAGCGACGAGAAAAGCTTAGCTGAGGAGTCAAGTCCGTTTAGGTCAACGTCCTCATTTGTCTGGCGAAGTGCGAACCACAGCAACAGCGTCTTTCTAGTGAGTAGCTTTTGTACTTCAATAAAACGCCCCCTTCCTAGTTTCCTCTTCTTCTTCCTTTTGCATCAATTTTCTAGGCAGAGTGGGCGAACCTCTTATCATCTCTGCAAGCGAGGCAATTGCAGAAGGAGTTCTCTGAGACCGACATATTCGTTCTTTCCTGGATAAAAGGGTAAGAATTCCTTTTGCTAAAATATATTCTTTTTTAACAACAAAAACATTCACAGAAACATGGTGTTTAACTGCACTGATGGACGGGAGTGCACAATCGGTTTTGGGCGAGCAAAGCCCTGCTATCTCTATGATTGTCAGAATCCGTGTCTCTGGAACCCTGACGACTGCCCAAAGTACCAGATCCAACTTGAGAGTGAGGAGTGCCCACTGGCACTCTGCTCAGTACCGCCGACTCCTCCTCCTCCTCCGCCGCCGCCGCCACCTTCGCCTACACCGCCTCCAACACCTGATTCTGAGCTCGTCATAGTGGACACAGTAATCCTGTGTCTTCTCGCGGGAGCAGTGCTAGGTAAATCTTGCATTTGAAGAAGATTTGTTTAGGCTTCTAATTTTCTTTTTTTTAGGCATGCTAATCTGCCTCGCTTTGTACTGCTGTGTCAGACGTCAAAATCCTGACGAACGCATTCCGCTACTACGGCTCTTCGACAACAGAAACCGAGGACGGAGTGCATCGCCGATTCCTCTCAACCCAATATTCCGGGAGGCCCAACTTGGCCTGCGCCCGGGGAGCGAACCGACTACCCAGAGTGAGGACAGCAGTCCGCCTGGAGATCCAGGCGCTGGACCTGATCGAGGTGGAAACACATCAATAGAGGTGATATTTTCTATAATTAGGATCAAAAGAGGAAAACATAACGTTTTTATTTTTTAGAATCCGAACTACAATCCGACTTTTGAAGAGTACACAACCCCAGCAGCTGTTCCGTTGCGGGCACCGCATTGGTACGAGATGTCAGTTCCGGACTTGTCGCGGTCAGCTCCTGAGGAGGAAACGGGCTCGATCGAGAGGGACTTTATCGTCAAATTCAAACGTGGTCGTGATGCGAACGGAATCGAAACAGGAGAAGATGCCGTCAGTCTAACTGATGTCCTCGCCGAATGCCGGAGGCTTCGTCAGCAAGATGAAAAGGAGTACAATGAAAAGACGAAGATGGAGTCCACAACGGAGGCAGATAACACCGATAACACCAAAGGATCTTGCGCCGACTTTGAGAGTACTGGTGTTAAGCCAAAGGGAAAGAATCCTTTCAAAAAAAACAAAAAATAAGTTTGGCTGGTGTGTTTTTTTATATTTTTTCAAATCATATAGCTTTGCGCGTCTACAATGTTCCGATGAAATAGTTCATAGCACAATACCATTCTCAAAAGATTCGAAAGACCTGTATGCGTAAAAGTCTTTTTCCTATAAAAAATAAATAAATAGTTTATGAAAAGCTTTTGGCCTTATGAGTTTTATATATAATAATTACCTTATGAGAGCTTTTAGGTGTGACGCGACGAAAATGCCCGAGTTAGCCTGTACTGTCTTGTTTTCTTGCCGCATAGTGTTTTCTTCTGTGTTATCTGCTAGCTGAATGTTTCGCCAAGTATTTTTCAGTACATAAAATCTCAAAAAGTCATGAAGACGGCTAAAAAATGAAGAAAAAACATAATGTGTCATACGTATCATACGTACTGTGTTAAATACGTAAAATTATGGATGCTGTAATTTTGTGGATGGTACAAGCGTATGATGAGGTTCTCATTTTCTACTTCAGCGGTAAAAAGTATCCACACTTCATTTTCCAAAAAGAAAGGAAAGACAAATGTGTTTTGTTCGTATACACCATTTAAATTTAAGGTAGGAAAGAATTTTAGATAATTTTCAATGACATCACAGGTATCCACTGCCCACTTCAACGTCGCTGTGAGAGAAAAGAGTGAGTAGCTTGAGAAACTGGCAGGAAATATGATAATATCCGAACTTTTGACACTTTCACATAAAATAGAAATATAAATGTCCATGAGCTCATCGTCCATTCCAGCGCCCTGAAAAACTTTTTGGATATCTTTAAAGTGTACTGAAATATGTTGTCCAGCAATAGTTTGCATATGGTAGAGTGTCTGGAAAAGAAATAGTAGTGAAAAAGTTATTTTTATTTTTTATATATGTTACCTGTTCTGGAGAGCCTTTTTCCAATTTCAAAAGTACGGTAAATAAATCTCCAAGGGAATTTTCCCTTATCAAGTCAGGTTTTTGCTGGACATCATTTTTAGTTATATCTTGACATGGAGAGTCTTGGCTTGATTCCTCGCACATGTCATGTGAAGAATCGGTAAACGTACTTTCAATCTCTTGCATTGTTTGCCCTTCATCGATATTTTGATGTCGAGACGACCGTAATGATTGAGATGAGAGAGGAAGTGCAATAGTGTCAATAGGTTCAAACAAAATGTGTTGTTCGTGTTTTTGCATTCGTAGTCTCCAGATTGCATCGCGGCGACGCCTTATAAAATTATCTGGATTTTTCACTGCAATCATGGAAGAACTTTTTTTTGAATAGCCTATTAAAGGGCAACATCCGGAAAGCACTTCTGGTAGCTCTTCGTCCCCCTTTTCCTCAATATATGCAGAATATACTTCGAGTTCTTCAGCAACTCGCTTCATGTGAGAACATTGTACCCATTCTTGCATACAATCTGGGTGATACGCAATCCGTGAGTAGCCGGCATGGAGTTTAGTGCAGCGCGTCCCATTTCCAGTTCGCCCACATGAGACATTGCAGTCGCATGTAGTAGTATTACTCATATGATATAAATTCTTACAGGCATGTTTTTTCTTTTTCATCACGTAGCGTAGTGTTACACAAGTGCACGAGACACACTGAGTTGTTGCTCGAGGGCCTCCTTTTTGATTTAGAAAACACCCACAAAGTCCTTGTAAAAAGAGCAGACAAGCTGCACAAGTGGTAAAGTTGAGCAACATTTTGTCATCAATGGCTCCCATGCAACTGATGTATTGATTTTTAGAAAGCATTGTGCTACGTAGGCTACGGCGCTTGAAAGGAAGGAGTCTATTATGGGCAGCAAAAGTAAAAGCGATGGAATGTTTTGCCAAAGCAATGAAAAAAATATACTTGGAAAAATTACATTTATTTATTTCCCTTTCTTGTTTTTACGACAGCCTTGCTTGCAAATGTGGTTGGGATGAATTTCTACCGCCGTGCATCGTAAATTTTATATTTCACATCATAGATGGCGCTGAATAGGAAGAAACAATTCCAAAAGAGGGCGTGATTTTTGTGTCGTATCGAGAAAGTCAACGGAGTTTCCAGCATCTCGGACACCCAAAATCAATGAGAAAGTATGCTCAATTGCCTTTAGCCACGGGCTAGTTCGTCTACAGCAAACGAACTCTAAAATTCCGGCATTTGAGCATAAAACTGTTGTAATGATCCTTACTCGGGTGAACAATGGTGTTGGCTCTATTTTTGATGCCCCGATTCGGGTGCCACCCCTCTTTTTAATGCAATTTCTTCTTCGCCAATATATGTTCTCGGAACCGTTGTCTAAACAAAGAAGAATAAGTTAATCTGACATCATACCACCAACTATTCAAGAGCAGCAATAGTAAAACCGAATAAAACGAGGAGAAGGAGAATATGGATTAAATCCTAGACTGTTTCAACCGCGATTTAGTATGAAATGTGTTCGCAATGTTTATTGTAGGGGGGCCAGATGTTACGATCGGGTGGAGGCGATGAGCAAATGAATGGATAGGTCGATAGGACGAGCGGAGAAAGAGGAAGGGACACGAAGAATCACGGCGTTCTCTTCGATTTGACACCTCGGCCGCCCGATAGATGGAGACCATGCCGCCAGCAATCTGCAAAAGAATAAACGTTAATAAGCAAGAAAGCGTTTGGAGAAAGGACCATATTAAAAACTGACAAGCTGATTTCAGAGAATGGAGTCTGTATATTATATATTTGCCTGAAAGAAGTCATTTGATTTGATAATATGAAGATTATTCAACGGATGTATTTGCAGCTCTCTGAACAAAAGAATTAATTAAAACCTGTTCTATTAATGCAAACTACCTTCCTTTCGTCTTTGATAGATGGAACTATTTTTGGGTAATTCGCTTTTGCGAATAGACTACGACGCATCCTGACCTGTCCTATTCGCCTGCGCGCCGGCCCCCGCTTCCCCTCACCCTCCCTGCGGCCCTTTCTCGCTCCATCTAGTCTGGAACCAGGCGCTGACTACGCAATTCCTCTCTAATGCCCATTACGCAATGAAGTAGAAGAGAAAGAAAGTCCCCCCCTCAGCAGTTCCCTCCCCTTTTACTTTTTTACTTTTGATTACCACCAGGGCGTAGGAGGCCCCCCGCAGAGAAAATAAAGCCCCACCCGCCAGTCAGGCTGAGGGCTGGTACGCTACGCTACTACCACTGCCCGCTGATTCAAAAAAAAAGTCAAAACAGGGTTAAGGAGAATAAGGATTTGAACCCGGGACTGTCTGAACCGCGGTCCAGTATGAAACCACCCCTCCATTCCCCTTCTCCCTGTTAAAAGTCTTCCTTGGAGGGGGGACCAGATTTTAAGAACGGGTGCAGCGGACGAGCAAATGAATGAATGAACGAACGGACAGGACGAATCCGAATTTCGAGCGGTGGGAAACGCTCGTTTGGCCTGGTCTCCCTAGCGGTTCCACCAAATACGGGGACGAGGAGACTGGACGAGCGGTATGACACTGGACCACGGATCCGATGGCCGGGGTTCGAGGCCAGTCTCCTCGTTCCCGTTTTGTCTTTTTTTGGGTCTTTATATATATATATGGTTTCACCGGAAATCAGGTAAGAGCGGGAGAAGCGTGGCCTTATAAATACAGGCCCGTTGCGCGCGCCCGCGCGCCCCGCGGGCGGGGCGCCGGGCGGGGGGCGGGGGGGGGGGGGGGGGGGCCCAACGGGGTTTGGGGCGGCGGGTCCCTCCCTCGCCCCCCCATCCCCACGCGCTGTCGCTCCGTG